>Ga0099364_10007320_pt1 | contig 15797 bp, 13 predicted proteins | sample TergutTh196P3_FD_73070 | JGI IMG/M metagenome (GOLD analysis project Ga0099364, IMG submission 73070) | Microcerotermes parvus P3 segment gut microbial communities from Pointe-Noire, Republic of the Congo - Th196 P3 | ecosystem: Host-associated > Arthropoda: Insects > Digestive system > Gut ...
CATTTCCGGCGGCGTTAACGGTATTCTCACAGGTGGCGGCGGCAGCATCACAATTTCCGGAAGAACCCTCTCGATTAGCGGCGGTGCCACCGGCATCGGTATTACCGCAGGCCGGGACGTCGAAATCTCCGGCACGACCGGCGCAATTAGCGGTGGTCTTGGCGGCATTAACGCAAACATGGGGGATGTAAAAATCTCCGGCACAACCGGCCAGATTACCGGCGGCGATTTCGGTATTAACGCATTCGGTGGCGTTGCAATTTCCGGCGAGGTTGGCGTAATCAGCAGCGGCAATTTCGGTGTTTACTTCGTTAACGGCCCATTCAATATAAGCGATAACAGCGTGGTGTATGTGTCGAGCATCGAGACATGGGACGGCGATTTTATTCCTGCGCTGCCGGATGCGGGTTCGCAGGGCATCCTGTTTATCGGCAATGAAGGCACAGTCTACGGCAATGTGACGCTGAAAGACGACTTGACGATTGAGGACGACCAAACGCTGCTCGTGCCAAGCGGCGCGAGCTTAATCATCCCGGACGGCAAGACGCTGACCAATAACGGAGGGATAGACAACAAAGGCAGAATTGACAGCCACGACAACGGCTTTAAGGGCGAAGCCCCGCAGGGAAAACCGATTGAATACCCCATCTTCTTCTTCCCGCAGCCCACACCGCCCGAACCCGAACCGCTCCAAGCCGTGAATACGTTCGAGCATGGCACGATTACGCTCAGCGACGACGTTCTGGCGATGCTGGAAGAGCTTGGCGGCGAGGTTCGCGTGGTGCTGGAGCTGGTTGAGTTGGATGGACTTCTGGCGGCGGTGACGCGGGGCTATGAGTTGGTCGTAAATATCGCGGTCTTTGTGGACGATGAAAAGGTTGACGTCCCGCTGACCGTCAGCCTGCCGTACACGCTGAAAGACGGCGAGAACCCCGCAGCCGTCCGCGTGTGGTACATGGACGATGACGGAAATCTGACCGACCTGAACGGCGTGTTCGACGACGGCGCGATTACGTTCACGATAACGCACCAAAGCTACTTCGTCGTGGGGTATGACTTGGTGGCAATCTGGGAGAATATTTTCACCGACCTAGACCCGGACGAGTGGTATTATTACGCGATAGCGTTTATGAACCACTATGGCTTATATAATGGTTACAATAACGGACTCGTCGGCCCGGAGGACGTGCTGACGCGCTCCCAGTTCGCCACCCTGATATGGGCGCTGGAAGGCAAACCCCCCGTAGGGGACGCTGTCCCCAGCGTCCCGCAGGACGAACCCTACGGATTCAACGACGTCGCCGAGGACGCATGGTACTACACCGCCGTCACATGGGCGGCGGAGAACGGAATTGTAGCCGGGACGGGGATGGGCAGGTTCGAGCCGGACAGCCCTATTTCCCGCCAAGAGGTTATACAGATGCTGTACAACTACGCGGTGAACTTCAAGGAATACGAGCTGCCGCAAAACCGCGAGATGCCGGCGTTTACCGACGAAGAGCAAATCGACGCGTGGGCGGAGACGGCAACGAAAGCCCTCGCCGAAGCCGGCGTGCTAAGCGGCCTGCCCGGAGGCGACGATGCGTTCAAGCCTCAAAGTGACGCCACAAGAGCGGAAGCGGGCCAGATGTTTATGAACTTCGTGAGGTTTGTGGCGGGGGAATAGCCGCGGCAAACAGCGCGTCAGGCTTTCCGCTTTCGCAGAACGAACGCGGCGGAGGCGGAGAGCATGACGGCGGCGCCTGTAATGCTCAAAATGACGGTAAGCGAAGCCCGCCCCCGTGGAACCGGGGAGGACTCAAATTCCGCGGCCGCAAGGTCGAAGCGGAGGGCGTCATGCTCGTCGGTGTTGATTTGTATCACGGCGTCTTGGGCTTCCCCTATCCTCCAAGTCACGGCGTAAAGCGGCCCGATGCTGCTCTCCGCTTTCACACTCGCGTAGTTCTCAATAAAATCGTCCCTCATAACCACCTTTGTTCGGATTCCGTTGGAAAAAACCTCAAAGGCGGACATTCCGTACGGCGGAAATACGCGGGCAAAGTGCATCATATCGGCTGAGAAAAAGAAATTGCTTTCGTACGCGAAGGAAGCCAAATCCTCAACCGTGTAGACCAGCCGCCGTTCGTTAGCAACGATTTCATAGACGGCCGCCTGCGCGCCGGAAGCGGCGTCCTCGGCGGGGATAAACGTAAAAACCTTGGTTCCGTCGCCGGACATGATTTCAAACGGCTCCGGCGTTGTCCAGCACGCCGCCGCCGGCAATACGCACAAAAAAGCCATTGCCAGCGCGAAACAAACGCACAGCCCCGGCTTTCTCAAGCTAATCCTCATACAAATCACCACTGTTTTCCTTATTGAGGGTGCCTTCAAGCTCAATCATTAAAAATTTTGACAATTCCTTGACAACGGGTCTGTGCCTCATGCCTTTGGGGACGATGATAAATTCGCCCTCGTCAATTTGAATCAGGCCCTCGTCTGTTTCAAGATGAAAGGTTCCCTCAATAACATAAAAAAGCTCGTCGGACTGCTCGTGGATATGAAAATCCAGCGTGCGGTTTTCTACGTTTACGACGCTTAATATATGCCCGTTCAAGCGCCCGACTTTATCATAAACATACAACGCTTCCACAGCATGAACGGCTTCTTTAAGATTCACTTTTTCCAGCATACGATTTTTCTCCTATCGGCAAAACGGTCATTTTCCGCGCGGCGGACGCCCAAGGAGGGTTTCTCACGCCTCCATAATCACCGGCAAAATCAGCGGCTTGCCCTTATGCCTGCGGGTGAGGTAGCTGCCCAAGGCGCTGCGCAGACTTTGCTTGATGGTTGACCAGTCGGTGTGGCGTTTGCCGATGCAGTCGGCCAGCGTGTCCGCGGCGATTTGCCGCAAATCCTTCAGGATGGCGTCGTGGTTGTCCTTGGGCAGGGCGAAGCCCCGCGTGACAATTTCGGGGCCGGCGATGACGGCGGAGCAGTCGGTGTCCATCGTCACGACGACCATCAGGACGCCGTCGGTGGCAAGATGGCGGCGGTCATGCAGCACGGCGCCGCCGACGTCGCCCGCGTCGTCTCCCATTCCGTCCACCAGCACGCGCCCGGACGGGACGGCGGCCAGCATTTTGAGGCCTCTCCGGGACACCTCAATGGGGCGTCCCAGCTCGGGGATGAGCATATTTTCATACGCCAAGCCGGTCAGCGCGGCAAGCTCCGTATGCGCTTTCATCATGCGGAACTCGCCGTGGATGGGGATGAAATATTTCGGCTTGGTCAGCGCGAGGATGAGCTTGAGCTCCTCCTGACAGGCGTGTCCCGAGACATGGATGTCCGCCAAACGCTTGTAAACCACGTCGCAGCCGCGCCGGAACAGCTCGTCAATCATCCTCGACACGGTTTTTTCGTTGCCGGGGACGGGCGACGCGGAGATAATGACGCGATCCCCAACGCCCAAATCGACCTGCCTGTGCGCCCCGAAGGCCATACGGTTGAGCGCCGACATGGGCTCCCCCTGACTGCCGGTGGTGATGACGCATACATTCTTCTTGGGCAGGCTTTTGACCTGCGACATTTCGATAATCGCGCCGGGCGGGATGTCGATGCACTCCAAGTTGATGGAAAGGGCTAAGATGTTTTCCATGCTGCGCCCGGTGATGGCCACCTTGCGCCCCGTCTCCGCCGCCGCGTTGATGATTTGCTGGACGCGGTGGATGTTGGAGGCGAAGGTTGTGACGACAATGCGCTTGTCGGTGCTGCGGAACAGATTCATCAGCGCCTCGCCCACTGTGCGCTCGCTCATGGATATGCCCGGAATTTCGGCGTTGGTAGAGTCTGAAAGCAAGGCCAAAACGCCCTCGCGCCCCAGCTCTCCCAAACGGGCGAGGTCAATCATATCGCCGTCTACTGGGGTGGTGTCAAGCTTAAAGTCGCCCGTGTGGATGATGGGGCCGATCGCCGTGTGGATGGCAAGCATGACCGAGCCGGCGATGGAATGGTTGACATGGATAAACTCCACGCCCAGACTGCCCACCCGGATGACCTGCCCCGCCTCCACGCAGCGTATGTCGGCGTTGTGGGCGAGGCCCGCCTCCTCCAGCTTGATTTTAATCAGGCCCGCCGTCAGCTTGGTGCAGTAAACAGGGCAGTTGACGACTCTCAGCAGGAAACTGACCGCGCCGATGTGGTCTTCGTGGCCGTGGGTCACACAAAGCGCGCGGACGCGGGCCTTGTTTTGCTCGATATAGGTGAGGTCGGGGACAACGACGTCCACCCCGAACATGTCCTCGTCGGGGAACGAAAGCCCGCAGTCCACCAGCAGTATATCGCCTCCGTGGTCATAAACCGTCAGGTTTTTTCCCACTTCGTTGACACCGCCAAGAGGGGTAATTTTCAATTTTTGCGACATTTGAACCTGTTTCACTCCTATTTTTTGATTATGTAACGCGCGGCGTGCCGCACGGTAATGACAAATCGTTTTGCCTATCATATCATACTTTTTCCTCCACGGCAACTGTTATTTTTGGCGGCCGTCCAGCGCTTCGATTTTCCGCGCGAAATCCGCGCATATCTCCCCGGCCAGCTCCGCGCTCATTCCTTCGGCTATGACGCGCAGGGCGCGCCGGTTGGGCAGCGGCGAGACGCGCACCCATCCGCCTCCGGCTCTGGCGCACAAACCCTCGCTGAACTCCGCGCCGGGAAATTGCCGCGCCAATTCCCGCATGACGGCGCCCCGATCCGTCCCAACGGCGACCTCATTTTCGGCAAGATGGAAGGACGGAAGCTCTTTGTGCAGCTCCGCCAGTGTTTTTTTGAGCTTGCGGCAGCCGTGCGCCAGCCGCGCCGCCATGAACGTGGGGTCACGCATATAGGGCTGGTCGGCCGCGAGCGAGCGGGCCGTCCCGCCGTCGCGTTCGGGCCGCAGGACGGCCGCGCCGTGCCGCGCCGCCAAATCATCCAAAAAGGCGGGCGCTCCGGCGGGCAGGGCAAGGACGTTTGCGCCGCAGCCCGTCTCAATGCGGATGAGGATGGCCAGCAGCCGTTCCGGCCCAGCCTCCCTTCCGTCTTCTAAAACAGCCGAGAGGGAAAGCCCGTCGGTATACAGCGCGGCGCCGCCCGGCACGCAGCCTGCCGCCGCCAGCGCCCGCCGCAGCAAATCCGCGTCCGGGCCGTTGCCTCCCGCCCACAGACGGACGGGCGCGAACCCCGGAACCGCCCAGCGGGGCGGCTCCGCAGCCGTCTCCGCGTATTGAGCCGCGGCGTCTTCCACACGGCGCGAGGGCCGGAGCGTCTCCGGATCCGCAAGCGCTGCGTCGCCGCGCAGAACAAGGCTTTCGAGCTTGCGCTCCTCCGCCCTGCTTGGCGTTAAGCCGTTTTGGTCGTAGAAAAACAGCGTCAGCTTCCGCCCGTCCTGCCGGATGAAAATGTTGAGCGGTATCCGTTGGATTTTGCCGGTAAAGGCGGCGCAGGGCGGCGTCATCGCGTCGGTCAGCAAGGCGCGCCCGCCCCCGGCGCACACGCCCGTTTCAACCGCGAGCGCCGCCAGACGCGCCGCCTCGCCGCCCCGCCATGAGACCGAAACCTCGCCCGACTGCGCCGCGGCCAAGCCCAGCTTACAGCAGAAGTCCGGCGTCACATCCACATGCGGCAGCCCCTGAACAATGCCGCTTCCGTCAAACAACGCGCCGCGCCGTGCCGCGCCCCTGCTCACACAACCCGATACGCGCGCGCCGGGCTGTATCTCTTTGCGCGGCCAAACGCGAGCCCCTTCCAGCACCACGGCGTCTTCCCCGATAACCGCGCCGTCTCCCACAACCGCGCCCTCAAGAACGCAGGCTCTCCCTTTCAGCACCGCGCCGCGTCCGATGAACGCGCCCGTGCAGCGCGCGCCATTTTCCAGCGCCGCGCCGTCCAATACGCCGCCCTCTGCCGAAACGCCGTCGCCCAAAACGCTTCCCGCCCCGACGACGGTATACGGGCCGACGCGGCACTCCCTGCCGAAGCGGGCGTTTCCGGCGATATAACAGGGCTGGTTGACCGTGACGCCCTCCGGCGGCGGCGTCTGCTCCGGCAAACGCAGCCGCGCCTGCCCGTTGAGGATGTCGCGGCAGCATTGCAGATAGGCTTCACTGTCCCCGATATCACACCAATACCCCTCGGCGGCGTAGCCGTACAGCCCCATACCCCGCTCCATCATAAGCGGGAAAAGGTCTCGAGCGAAGTCAAACGCGGTGTTCTCGGGTATCAGGCGCTGGGCCTTAGGGGAGAGGATATAAACGCCCGTGTTGACCGTGTCGGTCACCACCTGCCCCCACGAGGGCTTTTCCACAAACCGTGTAATCCGCCCGCCTCCGTCGGTCATCACAAGGCCGTATTCCAGCACGTTGGGACGCCGTGCCAGCAGCAGCGTGGCGTCGGCGTTTTTGCCGTTGTGCCATTCCAGCGCGGCGCGCAAATCAAAATCCGTCACCGCGTCGCCCGACAGCACCAAAACCGTTTCGTCCAGCGGCTCGTCCAGCGCGTCGCGCACCCCGCCCGCCGTCCCCAATGGCTCTTTTTCAATGTTATAGCGCATCAAAACGCCGAAATCCCCGCCGTCGCCGAAATGGTCCATAATCATCCTCGGCAGGGTTTGTAGCGTGACGGCAATGCGGTTGAACCCATGCGTTCTCAGCAACTCCACGCCGTATTCCATCACCGGCTTATCAAACAGCCGCACCATAGGCTTGGGACACTCGGCACTGATAGGCCGCAGCCGCGTCCCCTCGCCCCCCGCCAGCATCACCGCTTTCATACGCCGCTCTCCTCCCCGTTCGGTCATACCTCCAGTATGAGCCAAACGAGGGGAGTGTATACCCGCCGCGCCGGAGAGCGGTTACATCTAACGGGGAACCGGCTCGTGTGTGACGGCCCCCGTGATTTGCGCCGAGACGACGCCGGTTCGTCCCCGCGCCGAATCGGTCACGCCGTAAATGACAGTCAGCGTTCCGGGGAGGCTGGCGGCGCGGCCGGTTGTGCCGTTGCTTCCAACCCTCGCGGTGGATTTGACGCGCACGGCAAATTCGCCGCTCCCGGTGATGGCCGGCAAGCGGCCCCATCGGCCCGAGGACGGGTCGTACACTTCATAAGCGCTGTCTAAACGAAGCCTTCCGACGGGGGGTTCCAACTCTTGGCCGGACAAAACCGCGCGGGGCGCGGGCCGGACGGTCTGCACCCTTGAGGCTGGACGGCTGGACGTGGCGGCCCTGCGGATATAGACGGGGCTCCCGCTTGTGATGTTTTCCGACACGTCCAGCGTCATGCCGCCGGAAGTCGTGACTTCGGTGAAAACGTCACCGCCGTCGGTCGAATAGAGGTATCCCCGGCGCAGCTTGACGGTTTCGGTCGCATAGTCAATTTTATAGTTCGGCGCCCTCGGCGCGTCGGGCGCGTCGCCGAAGATTGCTTCATCGTTGAGACGCGCCTTCCGGCCCCGCACGGTCACCCGCTCCGTGCGGCTGCGCGTGCAGGTAAACAGCGTCAAATCATACGGGCTGTTAATCATCTCCTCCACCGCCGTTTCGTGGAGAATTTCAATCAGCTCTACCCGGTATTGGTGTTCGTTGCCGTTCGCGTCCAAAAGGAGGATGACGTCCCCGTAGGACAGGGCGGAAATGCCGCCGAAATGCCGGTCATAATTGTGGGCGCTGATGACCAAATGGCCGTCCGGCTCCCCGATATAGCGGCAGGGAGAGTTCCGCAGTCTGGCGTCGTCCAGCTCGCTGTTGACCGGAAGCCGCAGCGATAACGACGGAACGGTGAGCAGGCCGATATACCGCTCCCCGTCAAGCTCAACAAACGGCGGGGGGCTGTACCCGGCGGGTTCCTCCGGCGTCTGCCCGTCCGCGCCGCCGTTCGGAGGCTCCGCAGCGGCGGAACCCAAGTCCTCGGCGTGTCCGATTTGCGTGAAAACGCTGTGCGCAATCAGGGCGGAAATATCTCCCGCCCTGCGGTCGTCCCAGCGGTTATACGCAGTCAGCCCGGCGGCGGCGGCAAGCGCCGCGAGGCCGACGGAAATCATCAGCTTGCCCGCAAACCCTCTCATTTCCGCTTTTTTCTAAGCATCACGGCGCCGACCGCCAGCAGCAACACACCAACCCCCATCAGCAGCGGTATCGGCCAAAACAGCTTTCCGGTCTGCGGCAGTGTGGGCGGGCGCGGCGGCGCGGGCGACGGCGTCGGAGGAAGGGGCGACGGCAAAGGCGACGGTAAGGGAGACGGCAAGAGGGTCGGCCCGGGTGATGGGGGTGGTTCGGGGGACGCTCCCGGAGACGGAGACGGCCCCGGCGAGGGCGAGGGGCCCGGAGACGGCGAAGGTTCCGGCCCCGGCGAAGGCGACGCCTCCGGCGAGGGCGAGGGAGAAGGTTCCGGCGAGGGCGACGGGTCTGTGCCGGAGGTAAACCGCGCTTGAAGCGTCCTGTTTTCCTCTGCGGTGAACGCGTAGGATACGTTTGCGCTGACCCGCGTTCCGCCCTCATACCATCCGTCAAAGCTATAGGCGGCGTCCGGTATGGCCATGAGCTGCACAAACTGCTCGGCCGTGTACGTCCCGCCGCCGGTCGCCGTCCCTCCCGGCCCGGCCGTCACGGTGACGGTGTATTTCGGCAGGGAGTCCCGCATGGTCAGGTTATACGTCCCGGTACTGCCGCTCCGCGCGGAGATTTCGATGTAATACGTCCCGGCGCTCAAGGCCATTTCGTCGGTATACGGTATGGGGAAGCCGTTGGACGAGACTCTGAGCGTCCCGCCGCCGAAGTCCATCCACCGTATATCCGCGCCCCACGCGGGGACGCCGATGTTGTTGTCTCGGGTGATGTTGACCGTCAGCCTGCCGTCCCTCGGCAGGACGTACCGATAAACGTCGATGGTGTTGGCGTGGGTGAGATACCCCTTCACCGTCTCGCCATGCTCCAGCAGTTGCGCCGTCACGCGGGAATCGTTCGGTTCAACCGCGTTGTTTCCGGCGCGGGTCACCGTCCCGCTCAGGCGGTACGTCCCCGTATTGCTGCTGACTCCGCTCCGCCGGGCGATTTCGATATAATACGTCCCTATGTCCAAGTCCATAAACTCATTTTGCGGAAGCAGCGGAAACGCAAACCCGTCGCTTGTAGCCCTGAGCGGCTCCCCGGCGGCGTTGAGCCACCGGAGATTGACGCTGTTGTCGGCCAGCCCCAGCACGCCGTCGCGGGCGACGCTGAGCGCAATCCTGCCCGCCTCCGTTAGGACAAACTGATAAATGTCCACCGCGTCCTGCTGGCTGATAAACCCTCTCACCGTCTGCCCCGACGCCAGCGTCTGCGCGGTGCCGAGCGTGTTGTTCGGCGGCGTCTCGTTGTTCTGCGCGGGGGTAAACGACGCGCTGATGTCATAGTCGCCGCTTCCCGAACGTCTGACGACCTCGATGAAGTATCTGTCGGCCTCCAAGTCCATGCGCTCAACCGTCTCGGAGACGGGAAAGGCTCGGTATTCCTCCTCGCCGTCAGGGGCAAGCCAGCGCACATCGGCGCTCAGCCCTTCGCTGCGGACGACGGTGACGGTCAGTCTGCCGGGCTGGCCTACGAACACCGTGTATCTGTGGGTCTGGTTGGCGCTGTCCAGCGTCTCCGTGCGCGCCGGGGCACCGAACACCAGATTCCCCCGGTCTTCCCCGGCAGCGGGCATGGCCGGCAGCGCCAAAACCGCCGCCAGCAATATAGCGGAAACCTTCCGAGCCTTGCCCATGCCGCAGCCTCCCCTGCAAAAGCGATAATACCCCTTATATTGTACACCTATTTCTCCGATTACACAAGATGCAAAATTTTCTTTACGCGCGGGCGCGCAATATGCTACACTGGAGCCAAACAAACACAGACAGGGGGATGACCGCATGAAGACCGCTTACGTCACCGGCGCAGACCGGGGGCTGGGGTTCGCGCTGGCGCGGACGCTGCTGGAAAGGGGCTATAACGTATACGCGGGGCAGTATATGCCCGAATGGAATGAGCTGGACGCGCTGAAAGCCCAATACGCAGACCGCTTGACCGTCCTGCCGCTGGATATCTCCAGCCTCGCCCAAGTCAACGCCGCCGCCCAAGCCATCGCGCAAAACGAAACGTCGCTCGACCTCCTCTGCAATGTGGCGGGCGTCTCCGGCAAGGCCGGGAACGGCACCATCCTCGACCCGTTCGGCGAGGAGGACTACGAAGCCATCCGCCGCTACTACGACGTCAACACCCTCGGCCCCCTGCGCGTGACCCGCTCGGTCATCGACCTGATTCTGAAAGGCGAGGGCAAAGCCGTCGTCACCATCTCCAGCGAGGCCGGCTCCGTCGGAGGAAACTGGCGCAAGGGCGGCTACGGCTATTGCATGAGCAAAGCCGCCCTGAATATGCAGTCCGCCATCCTCCAGCACAGTCTCGCCGAACACGGCGTCAAAGTCCTCTGCCTCCACCCCGGCTGGCTCCGCTCCTACATGAGAGGCGAGCTGAACGAGGAGGCCACCGACGACCCCGCCGACGTGGCAAACCGTATCGCGGGCCTGCTGGAAAGCAAAATCTGGATGGACCCGGCCTCGCCGATGTATCTGGATTACCGGGGAATCCCGCTGGCATATTAAAATCAACGGGGCGGGGGGTGAAACCCCGTCCCGTCGCTGTGCGGTGGGTGCGTTGTATAAGGTTGCCGGTTACTGATGCAGTGTCGCGGAAAAGCCAACAGTAGCACCCTCTGTTCGACCATTCACTTCAAATACCGCGATTTTCAACTCGTCTACACCGCTTACATTTACGTCGAAATGAATAGGGTTGCCGCCTCCGAGCATGGTGCTCCCTGTCAATACGCCTGATGTATAAAGCAATCTGCCGTCCCCCCACATTCTCAGTTGAACATCTCTGGTTGTTTGTCTGCTGCCATACGATAGAAAAAATACGCCGCTTATTCGCGTAAACGCTTTCGACAAAGAATAATCTACTGTACTTTCTGGATTATAATTTTGCATCGTTGTCGTTAAGCAGTCGTTTCGGAATGTGTTCGTGTCATCTCTTGCTTCCGAGCGTGATCTCAAGTTGCTACCACCCGTTCTCAATGGGGTCAAATCCGTCAATTTTGTCTGGGGCAAAACTTTTGGGCCGAGATACAGCGTGTTTGTCTCCGCGTCCCAAGAAGTCACCCCGTTGCAAAATGCTTCCCCCAGCACGCGCGCCGGAACATAGGTGACGCCGCCGACCATAAAGGGAGTGACAGCATTGCCCGCGCCGTCTTTTTCAATCAATTTCCCGTTGGCGACAACCTTGATGTTGTCGTACATGACCGTGATTTGCCGATAGGTCGCAGACGCGAGCGCCGGATTGATGATGCTGCTGAACATTGCCATGAGAAGCATGCCGAGGATGACGTACTTTGCTTTGTTTGATCTTTGCATTTGTTTTTCCACCTTTACATAAAATTTTTGTTGCTGCCCATATTATACCGCAATTTGCGGTATAAGTCAATACAACAATTTGCAGTAATGTATAGTTGTATCGGGGTGGTTATATGTACCGGCGGATACGGGATTTGCGGGAGGATAGGGACTGGACGCAGGCGCAGGTGGCGAAGCACCTGAATTGCTCCCAGCAGGTATATTCAAACTACGAGCTTGGCCAGCGCGACATTCCGACGCAAATATTGCTTGCGCTGGCAAGGCTGCATAATACAAGCGTGGACTATATTCTGGGTAACGCAGAGAACCCCAAGCCATATAAAAGCTAACCGCCCCCGGCTTGACGGCCGGGAGCGGGTTTTTTATTGCGGACGCGGCCTTACAAGCCGCCCTCCGGGTGCATATAATGGCCCTAAGCGTTATCCACCTTAACCATGTGGCGGATTAAGTCCAGCACCTTGCAGGAATAGCCCCACTCGTTGTCGTACCAGCTAACGAGCTTGACGAAGGTGTCGGTGAGGGCGATGCCGGCTTTGGCGTCGAAGATGGAGGTGCGGGAGTCGCCGATGAAGTCGGAGGAGACGACCATTTCGTCGGTGTAGCCGAGGATGCCTTTCAGCGGGCCGTCGCCGGCGGCTTTGATGGTTTTGCAGATTTCGTCGTACGTTGCGGGCTTTTTGAGGTTGACGGTGAGGTCAACGACCGAGACGTTGAGGGTGGGGACGCGCATGGACATGCCGGTCAGCTTGCCCTTGAGCTCGGGGATGACCACGCCCACGGCCTTGGCGGCGCCGGTGGAGGAGGGGATGATGTTGCCGCTCGCGGCGCGGCCGCCGCGCCAGTCCTTGCGGGAGGGGGCGTCCACCACCATCTGGGTGTTGGTGGCGGAGTGGACGGTGGTCATCAGGCCGTCGGCAATGCCGTAGGCGTCGTTGATGACCTTGGCGAGCGGGGCGAGACAGTTGGTGGTGCAGGATGCGTTGGAGACGAATTTCATGTCCTTGGTGTACTTGTCGAGGTTGACGCCGCAGACAAACATGGGTGTGTCGTCCTTGGACGGGCCGGAGAAGACGACCTTTTTCGCGCCCGCGTCAATGTGGGCCTGCGACATTTCGGCGGAGTGGAAGATGCCGGTGGCGTCCACCACATAGTCCGCGCCGACCTTGCCCCACGGGATGTTTTTGGGGTCTTTTTCTGCGAAAAACGCGATTTTCCTGCCGTTGACGGTGATGGAGCTGTCGTCATAACCTATTTCGCCGCAGAAGGGCCCGTGGACGGTGTCGTACTTCAGCATGTAGGCCATGTAGTCGGGGGTCATAAAGGGGTCGTTGACGCCGACAAACTCCAAATCGGGGTCATTCAGCCCCGCGCGGAAGACCAGACGGCCGATGCGGCCAAACCCGTTGATGCCGATTTTGATGCTCATTCTTTTTACCTCCTAAATGTTTACAGGGTATAGTTGCTTGCCGAGGGTATTATATACTATCGCGGGCCGATGTACAAGACCTATTTTATTTTCGCCGGAAATCGAGAGTTTTTTCTTTACTGTGACAATTTCTGTGATATAATGTCCTTATGGGAAATTATTGATAGTTAGTCTTCCCAAGGAGGTGAATCCCTTGACCGACCAACAAACCAGCCAAGCCTTTTCCGAGATGCTGAGCGGCATTGACATCCGCTTGCGCGGAAAGCTCTCGGTGCTGCTGCCGGCGCTTGACCTTTTGGAAAAAAGAATCGCCTCCGGTGAGACGGACGCGGCTGTCCTGCGGTATCTGGGCGAGGCGCGGCGGGCGGCCTTTTCCATTTTACGGCTGGCGAGAAATTTGGGCGATCAGGCCAAATACGCGGAGGACTACGATATGTCCGACCCCGTGCGGGTCGATTTGGCGGAGCTGTTTGCCTCCATCGCCGCCGAGACGCGCAAGCTGGCCTGCTATAAAAACACCGGCGTCTCCCTCACCTGCTCCGAGACGCCTTTCCTCGCCCTCGCCGACCCGGACATGATTTCACGGCTCCTCTACAACCTCCTCTCCAACGCCGTCATGCACGGCGAGGGCGACGTGGCCGTTGACCTGAGGCGGGAGGACGACTCCATCCTGATTAAGGTGCGGAACGGGGGGACGGGGGGCGCCGAAACGCTGTCCCGCCTGTATGAGGGGCGGAGCGCCTATGAAACGCCCGAGGGGGCGGACGCCCCGCTGGGGATGGGCCTCTCGGTGGCGTCGGCCATCGTCCGCCAGTGCGGCGGCACCATGATGATTACGTCGGGCAAAATCGGCGAAACGATTGTCACCATTTCGCTGCCCGATTTGCCGCTGGGTGACGAAATGGAGTTCGCCGCCCCCAACGACCCCTGCGCCTTCCCGATCCATCTCGTCGAGCTGTCCGACTTCCCCGCGTATCACCCGGAGTATAACCTGCAAAAAAGAGCCGACCCAAACGCCGCCGTCATCCCGTGAGGAAACGGCATGGGGGCCAAAAGAGTTGCCATTTCACAACCCTTGCGTTATAATGGAGGTGCGGCAATCCCGGCGTATGTAAAATATCCCAAAGGATGGTGCGGCGCCCTATGACCGGAGCGTATACCATAGACGAAATCAAAAGAATTTCCGTACCCGTCGCCAGAAAATACGGCGTCAAAAAACTGGCGCTGTTTGGCTCGTATGCCCGGGGTGAGCAGAAAAACACGAGCGATATTGATTTTCTCATTGAAAAAGGGAATATTCAAGACCTGTTTATGCTTGGCGGATTTATCAACGCGCTGGAAGATACTCTGGGCGCGAATGTGGACGTGCTTACCTATGACGCCCTGAAAGATTCCCTGATTGCCGACGCGGTCAAAGACGAGGTGGTGCTGTATGAGGGATAGGGACGAAGCGGCGCGGCGGCTTGTGTACGATGATTCGGATTTGGAGACGCCGGAAGCTATGGCGGAGTTTGACGCGATAGCCGACGAAATGAAAGCTGGGGAGGTCTACCCCTTAACCCTTTAATCGGCAAATTCTCCCCCCCAGATTTGACAAATCCTCCGGCTTTTGCTATACTGACCACGGCGGCACATCGCCGCCGTATTTTATTTGTAAAGGGCGTATCAATTATGAGAAGACGTATCCTCTCCCTCGCGCTGACGCTGATGATGATTCTCGCGTTTGTCCCGGCGGCAATGGCGGAAGACGACATATACCGCGAGGAGCTTCCCGACGGAACGATTTACGAGTATCACGCAGGGCGGGACGCTGAATATTGGATATTCCCGGACGGAAAACGCGTTTTTAAGGGAGGAAGCGGAATGATCTTTTATGATCTTGAAGCCGACGAGGTCTTGCGTTTGGATGAGTTTATGAATTTGATTGCGAATATGATCGAGCCGAATAAAGAAATTTACATATGCCCTAACGAAGGCGGAACAATTATCGGCAAAGCTGATGCGGTATATGATTGGGTGATAATCAGAACATTTGAGCCTGTTGTCGTTCATATGGTTGATTTGAACATTAGGGGCATTACACTGCAAACAGGCGGCACTCTGGATGTTACCGGGGCTTGCAGTGCCAATTATGCCGGCACGACTGAGCCGCAGGGCGTCTATGTGGCTCCGTTTACTATACAGGGCAGCGGTACGTTTGCTACCGTCTCGTTTGCCTCAAAGGAACTTGAACTCCATGTGCCTGTAATTGTGGAAAACTCCAACGGAATGGGAATGTATAATTCGCGTGTACTCTTCAAAAGTGAAAACGCACAACTTGACTCCTTTGGGATTAGTAGCAATGACCCCCGTGGTGACCCCAATGCCACAACAGCGCGCATAATAGTTGCCAAAGCTGATGGCGTGGCGGGCGCGTGGAATGTTTCGCCCCGGAGTGCCATTGTGAGCGGAGAGCCGACAGACAATGAGATTGTAGTAGATGCAACCGGCAAGGTGTCGGTCTGGCTGGGCGAAGCCCCGGAGCCGGAGCCGGAAGAGCCCGAAGAACCCGAACCCGAAGAACCGGAAGAGCCCATCGAGGCCCCGAACCTTGACGACGCCGCGAGCTGGGCGCACACGCACATCAACGAAGCGTACGCCAAGGGCTTCCTCCCCGAGGAGCTGCAAGCCGCCTACACGCAAAACATCACCCGCGGCGAGTTTGTGCGGCTGGCCATGAGCTGGCTGCGGTATGAGACGAAGATGACAGACGACGAGCTGGTGGCGGCGTACGCGAAGCCGGGGAACTTGGACAGGGCGTTTGCGGACACGGACGACCCGATTATACTGGCGGCGGCGTGGCTGGATATCACGGCGGGCGTCGGCGGGGGCGTGTTTGGGATTGACGGCACGTTTGACCGGCAGCAGGCGGCGGTGATGCTGGTGAAGGTGCATAACATTCTG
>Ga0099364_10007321_pt1 | contig 15796 bp, 12 predicted proteins | sample TergutTh196P3_FD_73070 | JGI IMG/M metagenome (GOLD analysis project Ga0099364, IMG submission 73070) | Microcerotermes parvus P3 segment gut microbial communities from Pointe-Noire, Republic of the Congo - Th196 P3 | ecosystem: Host-associated > Arthropoda: Insects > Digestive system > Gut ...
TTGGCGTAAGCTTACGCACGGGCGCGCCGGTCAAATGACCGGCGCGCCTGTTGGGACCTATTCGCGGGTAAACCAGCAAAGATATACACCAAAATGTGGTGCGCATCGTGGGTGCAGGCTCAGCCTGCCCGGCGGCGCCTGTAGTTTTTTCGGGAAAACCTCTACTTCAACATAATCTGTCCGCCGGTAACGGGCAGAGCCTGCCCCGTTTCGTATTTCTGCTCCACTAAATATAGAATCGCACACGCCACGTCGTCTGTGGTGCAGCCGCGGTGCATCGGCACCTTTGATTCGTAAAACCGCCTAACTTCCCCGACCGACTTTGCACCCGGGACTTTTCCGGCTTCAAAATACTGCTTGAACAAACCTTTTTCAGGGTCGCTCCACAAGGGCCCGTCAAGCAGATTGCCGGGGCATATGGCATTGACCTTTATGCCGTATTCCACAAGCTCCATCGCAAAGCTCTGGGTCAGCCCTACACCGCCGAATTTGCTGCCGGCGTACGCGAAGTTTTTGTTGCTCCCCTCAAGGCCCGATTTCGAGTTAACCTCGATGATGTCCGCCATGTAACCGGGGTTTACCGCGCGCTGTATTTTCATCGGCACGCACGCGTACTTCACGCACAGAAAATATCCGGTGTAGTTCACGGACGTCACAAGCTCAAATTTTTGCTTCGTCATCTCAGGCAGGCTGCCCGCTATGGCAATGCCCGCGTTTGAAACAAGCGCGTCAAGCCCGCCGTAGTTTAACACGGCCTCCTCCACCATGGATTCCACCGACGCTTCATCGGCGACGTTTGCGGCGGCCGGCACCGCTATGTTTTCGCCGTGCGCTTCGCAAAGCCCTTTCGCGCAGGCGTCGGCGCCTTCCGCATTTAAATCCGCGATGACAAGATACGCGCCGTGCGCCGCCATCGCTTCGGCAATTCCTTTGCCGAAGCCCTGCGCGCCGCCGGTGACAATCGCAATCTTGCCGTCAAGCCGTTTGTTGCCGGTTGCCGACAGCGCCACCTTTTGACGGTACGCTTCAAACTCCCAGCTTAAGATAAATTTCGTATAATCATCGGGAAGATGCAGCGCGCCGCCGAACGACTTCGCGTAAACCGCTATCTTCACCGCGTCAAGGAAGAGCATCTTTGCAATCTCGGCTTCCTTTTTCGTCTTCCCGAGCGCGAAGAAGCCAAGCCCCTTTACAATCGCAATTTTCGGCGCGTACCCGTTTGCTTTTATAAACCTTGCAAATTTTGCCTTATAATCATCACCGGGCTTTATAAATAACGGCCTTGCCTTGCAGTAAACGATGTGGTCGGGGGTAAACGGCCCCATTAAAACGGATAGGGAGCTTTCGTCCTTCACAAGCTTCAAAACGGATTTGTTCGCGCAGAATACCGCGATGCCGGTACTGCTTTCCGTGTTCATCATATAGAGCATCCGGAGCGCGGGCGCGGTTTCGCAGGCAAGCTTCCTGTCGAATTCCGCGGGCGAGAAATCCGGCTCTTCCTTCACCCCCGCGGATATTTTTTTGAACACTACGTCCATCAGCGCGTCGATTTCTTTAACGGTGTCGGCCGCCGCGAAGATACCGTGGTTTTGCAGGATGGCAAGGCTCGGCCTTTTACCGGTCTTTTTTTCATGCGCCGCAAAAAGCTTCCTGCACGTCAAAGCAAGCTCATATCCCAGCTTTGTCAGCGGAACCCAGACAACGTCGCCGCCAAACAGCTCCGCACATTTTTTCTTGCCGTCAAGGGAGCAGGAAAGCCCGTTTACAAGCGCCGGGTGCACGTGAAGCACAAATTTCTGCGGGAACATGGCGTGGAGTATCGCCTCTATGCTGGGGCGTTTGTGTTCTTCACCTGGAAGCCTTGCATCTATCATATCGAAGAGCGCGGCACTTTGCCTCGAGCCGTTATCCGCAGGATATTTTTTACGCAGCATGGCGTTTAATTTTTTTATATCCATCGCAACAAAATCGTCGGGCGTAATCGTGGCAAGCGCCGTGCCGGAGCCTTTTACATAGATGACGCCATCTTTTTTGTACGAAGTGTTGCCGCCGCCTGCAAGCACATATTTTTCGTCGCTGCCGTACCGGTTCGATATTTCCGTAAGTTTTTTTATACTCATTCCGCGTTCCCCCTTGCATATATAAGGAATTGTAACATAAACCGCGAAAAAAGTCATGCGGGGGACAGACCTTGCATAGATATCTACTGAGCAGGTCTATGATGAAGGGGATGATGATATGACCGCGGCTTCCGCCGTTTACTTAGCGCTTCTGATTACCGGGATTACCCTGCTTGTCCTTTATTCAAGAAGCGGCAAGCTTGTAAAATGCGTGATATTTACCGCGCTTACGGGATTTATAGCGCTCTTCCTCGTGATGGCAGCATCAAGTTTTTCGGGGATTGCCATCGAGCTTACGCCGCTTTCGGTACTTACCGCCGGGATTTTAGGCGTACCGGGTGTTTTGGGGCTTCTGGTGTTAAATATCATTTGAAAAAGAAGCCGGCTTTTGGTATACTTTACCCATAAGAGGAGGGTATGCCGTGATTGAGCTTGCGCTTTGTTTTTCCGAGCCTTTTTCGTCGCCCGCATGGGGCAGCAATTTCGTTGTCTTTACAAGCGAAACCGGTATGACTATACCCGAAAACCTGTCGAAATCGTACTTGAGCCGCATCGTGAAATACGCAAAGCACCACGGCGTTTACCTTGTGCCGGAGCGCTTCATGCTGGCAAGCTACCACTGCATGTGCCTCATTTCCCCGACCGGAGAGATTCTGGGCGCGCAAAAGGCCGTCTATTTAAATCCCATGAACAGGATGGGCAAACGCAGTGCGCGCGTTGAGGTTTTTCCCACGGAGTTCGGCGGTATCTTCCTGTGTGTCGACGTCGATATCTACCACCCGGAGGTCTGCCGTTTCGCCTGTGAAATGGGTGCGGAGATTATCGTCTGCTCACAATACCTGACAAAAGCCGAATACGGCAGCCATCTGGTGGTCTCCGGCTGCTGGAACGCGTCACAACTAAACGGCGCGTATGCGATAGCGGCTTCGGGGCAGTTTCATTGCGTGTGCGCGCCTGTTCCCATCAGCGCGCACGGCGACGGCTTTATCGTCCCGCCAAACTTAAAGCTGCCGATGACTGCCAGAATCCATGTGGAAAAGCTTTCACACGTTTTAGAAAAGCCAAAGCTCGGACGCAAATTTTATGCGATACACCGCGAAGAATTGCTGCATTAAAAAAGTCCGGAGTCATGCGGTTTTGAAAAATATCCTAACGAGATTATAGGCTTTTCAACGCTTTCAACAGGGTTTTCAACAAATTTCTTAAAATTGGTTTGCTTGAAGCAAAAAAAGCCTGTATTTTTCAACAGGCTTTTTTTACCAGCAATCCTTTTTTTATTATAGTCGAACCATCTCAAAATAGACACAGGATTAGCGGGGATATTTTTTGCCTCACAAGGCGGAGGACGCAGGCGGGCTTTCGCCCGGCAATGTGAAAAAATATGAACGCCCGCCTGTCAAGCTGTGTGAACTGCATATGAACTACCGTTTATATTTTTTCACATCTAAGTGATTTCTGGTGCATTTCAAGGCGGAGGAGGAAGGAATACTTTCGTATTCCGACTGACGACAACGCAAAAAGACGCCAGAAATTTCCAAAAATATGAGCTGTTAGCTTTATGTCAGCAGACCCTAATCGGAGGTTCGTATTACGCTACCCGCCTCAGCTCCACCGCCATGACGGTGATGTCGTCCTCGTGGTTGTCGCTCCTGCGGGTTTTTGCTTTTTCCGCGAGTGCTTCGCATAACTGCCGAAGCCCCTTGCCTCTCAACGTTTCAAGCTCGGCCTTGACCCATTCCGCGCCGCTTACCGTGACGCCGTCGCTGACCATGACGATGATATCGCCTTCACGCAGCGACATCACGCTGTGCTCAAACGCGACGCCTCTGAGGATTCCAGCAGGCAGGGATTTTGACTCCACATACCCCGCGCGCTTGTTTTTCAGCACAAACGTGGGCGCGGCTCCCGCCTTGTAGAAATCGGCGCGGCCCGTATACAGGTCTATTGTCGTGATATCCAGCGTGGCAAGGCTTTCCTCGCCGGATTTTACAATAAGCGCCGAGTTTACCGTTTTCAGCGCCGTGTCATGGCTTATCCCGACAGCCAGAAGCTGTGAAATCAGCCCCGATGCCATGGAGGAATCCACCGCGGCGCTGCCGCCGCTGCCCATACCGTCGCTTAAGATGAAATGCGCCCGGCCCGATTTGTTTTTGATAAGCTCGTAGGCGTCGCCGCAAATCTTGCCGCCCCCGCCGGGAATCTGGCAAGCGGAGGCTTCAACGTGAAACGCCGCCTTTTCGGAGAATACAACCGTGGCATACTGTTCATGCGATGAAATTTGCGGCAAATCGAAATCCGATTCCAGAAGCTCGCACAAATCAAGCGCCGCCTTTGTTTTTTTGAACCGTGAAACCTGATGGTTCGGGATCACAAGCGACACGAACAGCTTTTCGTTTTCGCCGCTGTATACCTGCACGCGGCTGACGGTCATATTTTCCTTTTCGAAATAATCGCGGACTTTCCGCGCCTTTTGCCCGTCAAACGCTTTGATGCCGCAAATTTCAACCGCAACCTCGTCGATGAGCATGGAAAGCCCGCTAAACTGGTCGGCAATCACCGCGCGCACCTGCGCAACCTTATGCTGCGTGACGCGCCGCGCAGCGTGGCTTTGAAACTGCGCGTTGAATTCTGTGAGAAGCTCGTCGAGCTTTGTGCAGTTCTCCGCGAAATATCGCGGCGCCCGCGCGCGGTTTATGCTGCCGCACCGCTTTAATACGTTCATCGCCGTGCCCATCGCCCGCGCCGTGTCGCTGTACGAAAACTGCCAGCATGTGTTTTTCATGGGACAGCGGCGGCAAACCTTGTCCGCGACTTTTTTGGCGACGCCTGCGGGTGTTTCGTCCTCCAGCTTGTCAAGGCCGTCGCTGACCTTTCGCGTTGCCTTGCCGATTTCCAGAAGCGCCGCCGAAATATCGGAGAGCCTGTCCCGCAAAACGCCCCGCGTATAGCCGCCGTCGTCACCGGCGCTTAAGGCGGGCCTCATGGGGCGCAGGCGGTTCACAACGCTTTGCGGTATGGCGATAAATAGCGTTGATGCGGCGAACACCTCAAACACCGAGGCGTAGGCATGGCTTAGCTCCTGCGTTAAAAAGGCGACCACCGCGTTTGTGACGACAAACGAAGCCGCCGCGGCAAGCCTGCCGGCGCTTCCGAATATGCCCGCTATCAGGCCGCCGAAGCCGTATGCCAAAGCAATATATGTAATATCCCCGCCGGAAAGCCCCATCGCAATCCCTGCGGAGGCGCCGGCCACCGCGCCGCCCGCTTCACCGCCGTAGCGCGCGCAGAGAAGGATACACAGCACCGAAACAATCCGCCCGGTTGAAAGCCCGAAAACCATCAGCCCCGAAAGCCCCATGACGATAATCGAAAGGCTGATCACAACGCAGGAGATATCCGATTTCGGAGCGCCGCTTAACCCCGCGCGAAGCGCCGTCCCCGCCTTTGAGAAGAAATAGGCCGCGCCGCAGGCAAAGAAAACCTCCGATACATTCAGGAGGATATCATATACCGTGCCGCCCGCCGCGAATGAAACCGCCAGCCCCGTTGTCATCAGGGCAAAAAAGGATGCGGCAACGGCGGGCACAGGCCCCTGTTTCAACGAAAGCCCGCCTGTAAACGCGCCGCCGCGCTCCGGCGAAAACAGCCATTTCGCCGCGGCTACCAACATGACGGCCGCCACATATTTCATGTTCGCGGCAAGCGCGGGGGAAAACGTGTACCCCATCACCGCGCCGAATGCCGCCGCAACCCCGCCCCAGCCGGGCGCAGCCGCGCAAAAAGCCACGCCGAACGGCGAGATGCCGCCGAATATGCTGGTGTTTGATAAAATCCTGCCGATTACAAAATATCCGGCGGGCGAGAACCATTTTATGTTATCCTTTGTGAGCTGTCTTGCTTTTTCGCGTATCGAAACGCCCACAAGCCCAATTTTATCTTGCATTGCCGCGCCTCCTGAAAATAATACTTATTGGAATATATTACCAGTAGTATTATTTTATAGCATCCGCCTGACGCGAACTGTCGAAACGTGCAGCCCGCCGCTCATGCCGGTCCGATAACCGCGCTTTTTTATTGACACACCTTTTTCGTGCGGTATAATAGGTAATATAGTCAATCAAGTTGAAAAAGGGTACAAAAATTGCGAGGGAAATTTTCATGCCGCAAGGCGGAGGAGGGAATAAGGCTGGCGCCTATGACCGGCGACAACACAGCAGCGTGGAAATTTCACCGCGAGAATGTGGGATTTTTCATCTTGGTTGACTATATAAGCGCTTAACCGGACGAAATCCGCAACAAAGCATATCACAGCAGAGGAGTATCGCCCATGATTCTATTTTCAGGCGGCATCTTCCGCCTTGAAACGGCGGACACGCAGTACATCTTCCGCTTGACGCGGCACGGGCATCTGGAGCATATCTATTACGGCAGGCGCCTCATGGAGCCGAATATCGAGGCCCTTGCCCCCAAGCGCACGGCGCAGATCGGCTGCACCGTGGCGTATGACCGCGAGGACGCACTCTATTGCCTTGACGCCATGTGCCTTGAGTGGTCGGGCGTCGGCAAGGGCGACTACCGGTATTCCCCCGCCGAACTGAAAATGCCGGACGGTGGCTTCGTCGCCGATTTCGTATACGAAAGCCACCGCATCGGGGACGGAATATCCCGCATGGACGCCCTGCCAACCGCGCAGGGCGGCAGGGACGATTGCTCGCACCTTGAAATCCGCCTGATCGACAAAGCCTGTGATGCCGCCTTGACGCTGTGCTATACGGTTTTTGAAAGCGCCAACGTCATCACACGCCGGGTATCGCTGCAAAACCTTGACAAGAGCCCGCTTGTGATACGCAGGCTGTTAAGCATGTCGCTTGATATGCCGGATACAGGCTGGAGCCTCATAACCTTTGACGGCGACTGGGCGAAGGAGGCCCATCGCCACGACCACAGGCTAACCTCCGGCATGTTTTGCAACGAAAGCCGCACCGGCGCGAGCGGCAACAAGCACAACCCCGGGTTCCTGCTACATGAGAACGGCGCGTCTGAAACCGATGGCAACGCCTATGGCTTTAACCTTGTTTACAGCGGCAACCACCTCGGCTTCGCGGAGCTTAGCGGGCACGGACTGCTGCGCGTCGGGATTGGGATTAGCCCCCACTGCTTCGAGTGGACGCTGAAAACCGGCGAAACCTTTGAAACGCCCGAAGCCGTGATGTCGTTCAGCTATAAGGGCCTCGGCGGCGTCAGCCAAAACTTCCACACGTTTGTCAACAGCCATATTGTGCCGAAGGCGTGGCGGTTTAAGGAGCGCCCCGTGCTTTACAACTCATGGGAGCCCTGTTTTTTTAAATTCACCCGGCAGAAGCTTTTGCGGCTTGCCCGCCTTGCGAAAAACCTCGGCATGGAAATGTTTGTGCTTGACGATGGCTGGTTCGAGGGCCGCGACAACGACAACGCGGGGCTTGGCGATTATACGGTGAACCGCCGCAAGTTCCCCGACGGGCTCGGCGCCTTTGCCGAAAAGATACGCAAAATGGGCATGGAATTCGGAATCTGGGTGGAGCCGGAAATGGTAAACGAGGACAGCAACCTTTACCGCACTCACCCTGAATACGCGCTGACAGCGCCCGGGCGCGACCCGACCCTTGGACGGAACCAGCTTGTGCTTGACCTGTGCAACCCCGCCGTCCGCGATTATATTGTCGAATCTGTCGGGAAGGTGCTGGACGACACCGGCGCAAGCTACGTGAAATGGGATATGAACCGCCACATCAGCGAGTTCTGGTCGGGGCATATCGCGTCACAGGGCGAGTTCTTCCACCGCTACATACTGGGGCTTTACGATATCCTGCGCAGAATATTCGGGCCGCGCCCGCATATCCTGCTTGAAAGCTGTTCCTCCGGTGGCAACCGCTTCGATCTCGGTATGCTTTGCTTCTCCCCGCAAATCTGGTCGTCGGATAACACCGACCCCGTGGTGCGGATGAAAATCCAGGGCGGGCTTTCGTACCTGTACCCGCTTTCCACGATGGGAGCGCATGTCTCCGACGCGCCGCACCAACAGACGCTTCGGAGCACGCCGCTTTCCACGCGCTACAACGCCGCGTGCTTCGGCTGCCTCGGCTACGAGCTGGATTTGCGATACCTCACGCCGGAGGAGGCGAAGGAAATCAAGGAGCAGATAGCGTTCTACAAGCGGCACAGGAGGACATTCCAATACGGGAGGTTTACGCGCCCCACTACATTAAAGGACAACAAAACCGTCTGGCTTTGCACAAACACCGAAAACGGCGAAGCTGTCGCCGGATTCTTTCAGGGCATCGCCGGCGTGAGCGAGGGGCCGGATATCCTGCGGATTCCGGGGCTTTCGCCGGATACGCCGTACCATGTCTCAACAAAGCCGCAAAAGCTGTACATCAAGCGTTTCGGCGGGCTTGTAAAGCATATCCTGCCGGTTGAGCTTGACCCCGAGGGCTTCGTTCTGAACACCGTCAACCGCGTTTACACCCTTGACGACTGCGTGGAAGCATACGATTGCAGGGGCGGCGAGCTTGCGGCGGGAATCCTTCTCCGCAACCAGTTCATGGGCAGCCACTACAATCCCGAGACCCGTCTGCTGGGCGACTTCGGCTCGAACCTGTACACGATTGTCCCGCAACCTTCCGGAAAGGGGGAAACGCCGTGAAGAGCCTTCAAACGCGCAACCGCCTGTCATTCGGGCTTGGAACCATAGGCCGCGACATGGTTTATTCCCTCATCAGCATGTACCTGATATTTTATCTGACCGATGTTTTGATATTGCCTACCGACATACTGTGGTGGGTCGCGGGGATTATTCTTGTCGTCCGCGTATTTGATGCGCTGAACGACCCTTTGATGGGCTTTATCGTCGATAATACCCACACCCGCTGGGGCAAATTCAAGCCGTGGATTGCCGTCGGCGCGCTGTTAACGGCGGTGTTCACCATCTTGATTTTCTCGGATTTCGGGCTGATCGGCGGCGCGTATATCGTGGCATTCGCGATTATTTACATATTGTGGGGGATTAGCTTTACGGCGAACGATATTTCCTATTGGTCGATGCTGCCCTCCTTGAGCCATGACCAGAAGGAGCGCGAGAAAATCGGGTCTTTGGCGCGTATCTGCGCAAACGTCGGCCTGTTCTTTGTCGTTGCGGGAATCGTGCCGCTCACCCATCTTTTAGGCAGTCAATTCGGCGGTTTGCGGCAGGGCTACCTCGCTTTCGCGGTGATGGTATCGTCCGTCATGGTTTTGGGGCAGTGTATCACGCTGTTCGGCGTAAAGGAGACGGGCGTTATCCCGGAAAATCACCGAAGCACCTCTATCCGGGAGCTTTTTAAAATCCTTGTGAAAAACGACCAGCTTTTCTCCACCGCTTTTTCCATGTCGCTGTTTATGATCGGCTATATCACGACGACGAGCTTCGGGCTTTACTTTTTCAAATACGCCTACGGCGACGAGGGCATGTACGCGATATTCGCGCTGATTCTCGGTGCTTCGCAGATTACGGGCCTTGCGATATTCCCGGCGCTCAGCAAACGGTTTGACAGGCGCGCGCTTTTTAACGCCGCGATTGTGCTGATGGTCACAGGCTACATTCTGTTCTTTTTCGCACCGGTCGATACCATGCTCTTTATCGGCATTGCCGGTATCCTGCTGTTCGTGGGACAGAGCTTTGTTCAGCTTTTAATGCTGATGTTTCTGGCCGACACGGTTGACTACGGACACTGGAAGTTCGGAAAACGAAACGACAGCATTACCTTTTCAATCCAGCCGTTTATCTACAAGATGGGCGGTGCGCTTGCAACCGGCGTGGTTTCGGTCGTCATCATCGTTTCGGGGATTCAGGACGCGCCCACCGCCGCCGACGTTTCCCCCGGAGGGTTGTTTATGATGAAGGCCGCCATGCTGATTTTCCCGCTCGTCTGTATTGTTATAAGCTATTTTATTTACAGGAAAAATTATAAAATCGACAGCAAATTTTATGCGCGAATCCTGCGGGATTTAAAGGAGCGCGGGGAGCTGGGCGCGGCTTCCGAACAGTAAAAGGGCGCACGCCGGGCAGGCTGAGCGTGTACCCGCGCGGTGCACGCTTGCCACTGTGCTGACGCTGGTTTTGCCGCTCGCCGCGACGGGGGACGCGACAATCCGCAGTATTTGTGCTGCCGCAAGCTTGTCGCTACCGCGACGGGCGGCAAGCTTGCGGCAGCACAATGCCATTGTGCAACACAAAAGCGCGCCCGGCTTGATGCCGGGCGCGCCCCGTTGCTTACACCCCGTTCGAATAAAATCCCTGACGGTTTTTTATGGCGGCATATCACAAGGATGGATTCATGCGTTTATGACGCCTTTCCTCGGCAGGTACGTTCTTTCAATATACCTATAATATTCTGAGAGTATCCTCGCATCGAAAGCCTGCTGCGTCTTGGAATTTATGGGGTGCGCAATATTGCGGCGCCTGCCGATATCAAGCCTCATGTTTGGCATGGATACAAGCAACCGGCCCTTTTTGCCTTTTATAATCCTGATATTGTGTACCGCAAAGTCGTCGTCAATTACGATGGATACAATTGCTTTCACCTCTTCCCCGGGGAAAATGTTCCTGATTTTTACTGCTGTGATGTTCATACTGAGACCTCCTATTTCATTATGAACAAACAAAAGGGTGCAGGTATGGAAATCCATACCTGCACCCATAAGCAAACAGATTACCCTGACCGGCTTGCCAAAGGGCAGCCCGTGCGGTATAATAGTACGGGTGTCGCGATTAAGCGATTGGCATGGAAGCGGATACTTCCCTGTCAGGGTCACGGTGCTTCGAACACCGTGGCCTGCCTGCCTTATTTGTTTGTTTGGATACATTATATACCATAATTAGACAAGTTGCAAGGGGAATTTGTGTTTTTTGAGGTTTTGTTTAATTTTGTGGGAAAAGAGGGCGCGCCGGTCTGATGACCGGCGCGCTTGTTTGACATAATACGGCAACATATGCTATGCTTTCTATGGCAAGGGACAATCGAAAGGCGGTTAGCCAAGCCACCCGTAAAGGGGGTGAGGCCGTGACTACATACGAAACAATAGCTTTAATGTTATATTTCGGCATGTTTGTCGTAGCGTTACTAAACGCAAGAAAATAACCGCCCTGCCAGCAAAGCTTTGAGCGGTTATTTTTTAACCAAACAAGGCTAACCGCTGAACGGTTGCCCTTGCCACTTATATTATAATCTTAATTTTTGTCTTTGTCAATTATAAGGAAGCGAAGCGCGCCGGTCTGATGACCGGCGCGCCTTTCATACCTGTTGTTTTAGGGCAGGAAAACATCGCCCGCGTAAACAATAACGGTGAGGATAAAAAACGCAATCGCCAAATATTTGGTGCACTTCGCAAGCATGGAGTCAAACGTCCTGCCCTGATTTCTGTTAAAATACGAATCGCCCCCGGTAAGCGCGCTGATGCCGGAGCCCTTCGGGCTTTCCTGCAAGGCCACCGTAATCACAATCGCAATACACATTAAAATCATAAGGATGCCGCCGGCAATTTCAATCGGATTCATTGTTTTTATGTTCCTTTCACAAATCAGTAGCCTTGTAATGTTACCATACTTTGGCGTTATTTGCAAGGGGCTATAATTATGAATTTTTTGTAAATTCTTCAAACGATTGTAATCTTCGCCCGCGGAATCATAATTTCAAACGCCTGTCTTTTGTTTTCAATCGTAACGTCCGTTGTGGCGCCGCCAAACTCGCCGTCAAGCGTCCAGTCGAGCGGCTTGCTTGAAACGACGCGTAATTTTCTCGCCTGCCGGAATATCAAAGCGTCCGAACCCGTGCCCTGATTTAACAGTGACGACGCGATCTCCTGCAAATCGGAGAGGTTTTTCGGCGTTTTCACAAGAAGCACCTCGAATAAGCCATCGTCAAGCTGGATAGCCGCCTCCGACGGCATTTTAAACCCGCCGACCGACAAGGTGTTGGACGCCATGCCGAAGATAAAATCGCCGGAGATTTTTTCGCCGTCAACGTCCATTTCGCAGTTGTATGATATAATGGAACCGAGCCGCATGGCGCCTTCAATCATGTAAGCGGCGTGGCCGAAGATGTTTTTGATGTCCTGCCTTGTGGCATACGTCACGTCGGTGAAAAGCCCGAACGCCGCGATGTAGGCGAAATATGCGCCGCCAAAGCAACCGGCGTCAATGTCGCTGAGAATGCCGGAGGTAATAACGTCCGCCGCCAAAAGCGTATCCCTTGGAATCCCCAGTGTCGAGGCGAAATCGTTTGTCGTGCCTGACGGGATATACCCGAAGACAGGGCGCTTACCGAGCTTCATCAAAGCGTTTAAGGACTCGCTTACCGTGCCGTCGCCGCCGGAGCTGCAAAGGTATCCGAAATCGGCTCCGCGCGCCAGAATCGTGTTGTATGCATCCTTCTTCGCCTGCGTGGGGTGTACGGTTACCTCAAAGCCGGCTTTCGTGAAGCGGTCGACGACCTCGAACAGCTTTGCCCGGAATTCACCCTTGCCGGAATGGGGGTTAAAGATTAAAAGCAGTTTTTTCGGCGCCATGTTTCCACCTCTTTCTATATATAATATACTATAATCCGAATGTTTTTTAAAGACGGGGCTGATGATTTGAACTACAAAACAGAAGATATCGGCGGCATAAAGGTTTGTGTCTCCGATACGCACACGTTTGGCACGGACGCGTTCCTGCTTTCCTACTTCGCATTGCCCGGGAAAAACAACACGGCCTGCGATTTAGGCACGGGCTGCGGTATTATCCCGCTTTTGTGGCTGCGTGACCGGCTTGTGAAAAATGCCTGCGCCGTCGATATTCAAAAGCAGGCGATAGACCAGCTTGCCGAAACGGTGCGGATAAACGCGCTTGAAGACAGGCTTTCGCCCGTGCTCGCCGATTTGCGGTATTTAAAGGGCATACTGCCCTTTGGCCGCTTTGACCTTGTGACCTGCAATCCGCCGTATAACGCGGGCGGCTCCGGCGTCATGAGCCGTGACGAGAACGACAAGATTGCGCGCCACGAGACGCTTTGCACGATGGACGACTGCTGCCGGGCGGCGTCACGGCTGCTGCGGTTCGGCGGCAGGTTCTGTATGTGCCATCTTCCGGAACGCCTCGCGGACGTGCTCGAAGCGATGCGCGAACATAAAATAGAGCCGAAGCGTCTGCGCTTCGTGCAAAAGGATAAGGACAGCGCGCCGTGGCTTGTGCTGATAGAGGGCAAGCGCGGGTCAAGGCCGTTTTTAAAGGCGGAGCCGTCTCTTTTATTATACGAAAACGGTGAAACCTCGCCGGAAATGCAAATAATATACAAAAACTTCGGGCATATCACCGGCAAAGAATAGGGATTTTTCCAACTATCAAAACCCCGTGCGATGTGATATACTTCTCATACTGCGCGTTTACGCAAGCAAGGAGTATATCACATGAACCTATTTGTAAAGGATAAAGCATTTTACAGGCGGCTTCTGGCAATCGCGCTGCCGGTAGCGCTCCAAAACCTGATACTGTTCGGCGTTTCCCTGTCGGATACCGTCATGGTCGGCGTGCTGGGCGAGGCGCAGCTTTCGGGCGTCTCAATCGCCAACCAGCTGACGTTTATTTTCCTTTTGCTTTCATTCGGCACAGGCAGCGGCGCAAGCGTTCTGGCGGCGCAGTATTGGGGCAAAAAGGATGCAGAATCCATACAAAAAGCCATTACCATCATGTACCGCATCATCATTGCGGCGGGGCTTTTGTTTATGGCGCTGGCGGTGCTTTTGCCGCGGCAGGTCATCTCGGTTTTTACAACCGACCTTGAGGTAATTGAGGAGGGCGTCAAGTACCTGCGCATTGTCGGGTTTTCGTATTTGTTCATGGGCATCTCGACTACGACGATAAACCTGCTGCGTTCCGTGGGCACCGTTAAAATCGCGCTTGTTGTGTCCATAAGCTCGCTTGTGGTAAGCGCGTCGCTGAACTGGGTGCTGATATTCGGCAATCTGGGCGCCCCCGCGCTCGGCGTGGCCGGCGCCGCGATATCGACGTGTATCGCAAGAGCGGTTGAAGTCATAATCATCTCAATATATATGTTTACATATGACAATAAGATACGATACCGGTTTCAAATGCTTTTTATGCAAAAGCTTGGCATGGCGCGCAGATTTCTTGAAATCGGTGTCCCTGTTGTGTTAAACGAATTGGTTTGGGGCTCGGGAATGGCGGTCATCGCCGTTATCATCGGGCGCATGGGCCGGGAGTTTACGGCGGCAAACGCGATTTGTATGGTGCTTTCGCAGCTTGTCACGATAGCGATGTTCGGGGTGGCGAACGCCGCCGCCGTTATAATCGGGAACAGCATAGGCTCAGGGGAATACCAGAAAGCAAAGGAATACGCGCGCACAATTTTGACGATAAGCTTTTTGCTGGGTCTTGTCGGGTGCGCGGCGGTACAGCTTTTGAAAAACCCGATGATCGGGGTTTACAACATCTCGCCGCTTGCAAGGTCATATGCCGAGCAGGTCGTCAACGTATACTCCGTCCTTGTCATCTTCGTGGCGCTGGCGGCGACCCTGATGGTGGGTGTTTTGCGCGGCGGCGGTGACACGCGCTTCGTTTTGGTCGTGGATATTGTCTTTTTGTGGTTTGTTTCCATACCGGCGGGCGCTGTTGCCGGATTGGTCTTGGGCCTGCCTGTCTGGCTAGTATATTCCATATTGAAGCTGGACGAGGTTTTAAAGGTGATAACAGCGCTTTTAAGGGTGGCGCGGGGTAACTGGATCAACGATATAACAGTAAGATAACAAAAAATTCAAAAAATTTAACAAATTATTGTTAAACTGTTGACATTTGTGAAATAATGGTTTAGTATGGTAAGCGAATGACGCGCGAATGAGGATTACCTATGAATATCGGGCCGGATGCGAATTTAGAAGCGGCTTCTGACGAAGAGCTCGTCTTGGGTGCCAAAAGCGGCGGCAGGGGCATGTTTGATTTGTTGTCCGAGCGGTACGCGCCCGTTTTGAAAATCAGGGCGATGCGTTATTCAAGCGTAGTCGGCGTAGACACCGAGGATTTCATCCAGGAAGGCATGCTCGCGCTGTTTAAAGCCGTCAAAAGCTTTGACGCAAAAGCCGGCGTGCAGTTTAAAACATACGCCGCTGCATGTATTAACAACGCGATGGCAACGGCTGTGAAAAGACATATTAAGGCCACGGAAAAAACAGGCGCTTCCATTGACATAATCGACGAAGAAAAGCTCGCCAAAAACGCCGCGACCATGCCGGCGGAGGATATTTATATCGAGCGGGAGCATTCCGCGCTGTTGGCGGTGCAAATCAAATCTCTTTTGTCCAATTTTGAATGGCAAGTTTTAAAGCTTTATCTCAGGGGGCATTCCTACCTTCAAATCGCGGAGCTGCTGAGTACCACCACAAAAGCTGTGGACAATGCCTTGCAAAGAGTTAGACGAAAGCTAAGGCCGGAATTGTAGTCCGGCGCCCATTTTACTCATGGCAATCAGCCTTAGGTGGCTGTCATAACCCTTGGCGGCGGAGTCCCGAGCGCTTCTCAGTCTCAGCATTTCCAGTCCACGGGTAAATTTTAAAGCGAGGTAGAAAAAATGTACTCTGACAAAACTCTAATCTGCAAAGAATGTGAATCT
>Ga0099364_10007322_pt1 | contig 15795 bp, 13 predicted proteins | sample TergutTh196P3_FD_73070 | JGI IMG/M metagenome (GOLD analysis project Ga0099364, IMG submission 73070) | Microcerotermes parvus P3 segment gut microbial communities from Pointe-Noire, Republic of the Congo - Th196 P3 | ecosystem: Host-associated > Arthropoda: Insects > Digestive system > Gut ...
GGGAAATACTTTATCAGAAACCCCTGCGGCCTCAAACCTTTCCAGGTTTTCTGTCGGGTCAATCCACAGGTCATTGGCAAAAACAGTAACACCAAATTCTTTTGCCAAAAAAACAGATGTTAGACCCTTTCCACAGCCCATATCCAGGACTTTCATATTTGACTTTAACTGCATATTACTGCTTAGTTCTTCCAGCAATTGCAATGGATTTGGCCCCATCCAATTTTCTTCGATCCATTTCTGGTCATATTTTTCAGTTTTCGGATATTTGTTCATACAGTCTTACTCCTTACTATACCTTTTTATCCCAATTAATACCATCAAAATCCCAACAAAGCTTCTTTTATTTTTTCAGCAAACTTGCTAGGCTGCGATAACATAGGATCATGTTTAAAAACACGTTTGACTAACATTTTTCACTTATTAAAGATATTTGATGTTTTAACTCATCTTGAAATTTGCGATTTCTTGCAAAATAAAGAACAACTAACCCATCCAACACGATTTTAACATAAAGCATTGCAAGTATGTATGCGTCATCGAAAGGATAAACCAGCAGTCCAGTAAAAATATTTGATATAAAATGAACAAAAGCACCTGCCATAATGCTTCTATTTGTTTTTATATAAACAACCGTAACAACACCTGACAACATGATTGTGTGTAAGATGTACATTATCCCGTGTATGGGAGACATCTGCCACCAAATATATTGTGCGTTGCCCGGATAGAAATACCATGGCAGATGCCAAATACCCCATATTATGCCCATATTCACAGTTCCACCTACAAAAAAGCCAAACCTTGCAAGCAGGCGGTCTAAAGCGTACCCTCTCCAGCCAAATTCTTCATTAACTGGCCCGGACATTATCCCTAAAAACAAAAACCAAAGTAACATATATGGCTGTCGAAAAATAGTGTGGATTGCTTCAAACTCGGGAACTGCGCCGCCCATGAAGTTCACGCTAACAAAAATTGTAACACCTAAAATAAAAAGATTTAAAGCCATTATCAAAAGCGGCCATTTTATTCCCATTTGCTTGAAATTAAATGCTCTTCTGAAATAATCCCTCTTTTGTAATTTTGTATAGGTGAGCAGAACGATTGCTATAGCAGTAAAAGACGGGGCAGGTCCCGCGATTAGCTTAAACAGCAGGTCTTTTGTACCATCATCAACAGAATTCAGGAACAGCGGGAAAAACCCTCCTATCCAGGTCCATGCAAGTGTAATCACAAAAAATAAAACTAGATAATCCCTGTTGTTTTTCATCATAAATTTTCTATCAAAAAATGAATAAATAAAATGAACATTTTCGGACATTTTAAGAAACTGTCGCTAAAAGCTCTGTTTTTTCCACTACCGGGCTAAACCATTCCATGTGGCAATAGTTTCCGTCATACAGACTAATGTCTATTTTTTCAAAGAAAACCCTGTTATTCAATAAAGCATATTTTGCCTGTTCGTCTTGGGCAAATTTCCATACTGCTTCATACATTGCCCCCGCTGCATGACGGTTTATTTCGTAATAATGGTGCTGCCCAATATAGCGGAACCTGGCACACAGTGATGAATCAAAGGTTTTACCGCTTAACCCTGGCGGTATAACCTTCAAATTTTCAACCATAACAGACGGCATATATTCAGAGTACCCGGCTTCACGGTTAATGTTGCTCGTAAACCCAATATACACATTGGGGTCTGCTATAGGCTTTATAAGTGAACGTTCATTATGCCAGAAATCTATTGCAAGCTTTGGCGCTAAATCTTTCGATTCAGAAAACAGAACTCTGCGGGGTTTCCCGATAAAATGAAACTGCGGAACCATCACAATATCCGGCCCGAACAAAACCCCATTAGTCAGATTACTTTCATCAAATAGATGTATGGGCGGTTTAACCCTAACAATTCTCCCATTTTTACGCACTTCTCCTGGCGTAAAACCAAAATCCCGCCTAAAAGCACGAATGTACGACTGCTCATAACCAAAACCATAATCCAGAGCTATATTCAGTAATGTGGAATCCGATTTTAGCAAATCTTCAAGACTTGCCGCTAGGATACGGGAGCGGATATACCCCGAAATAGGTTGATTAAAGGCAAATCGAAACAATCTCCGTAGATGACGCTCCGAAATCTTGTGTTTTTTTGCCAAATCATTAGCATTAATGCCCTTCCTGATACCTTTCTCAATCTCAATCAATACATTTTCCAGTAGATCATATGGCCTAAGCACGGTGTACTCCTGACTTATAAAATCTTCGATATAAGGTAATTAAAAAAATATAAGATTATTTAAATAAATAATTAACAATTTCGGACATTTTTTTTCTATAAAAAATAGCAATATTCCAATTTCCTTTTTCCATACTTATCTTCTTCAAAGAACCTGTGCCAGTTGAAACGCAGAAAAGAATATATTTCTCCTGCACCGCTTTCATTTTTTAAAATAAAGCCTTCATCAATTAGTTTTTTTTGGCAGTCTGCATCATATCTGATAATGTCATGTCTTTTGCCATATACTTGGCATACTCCAATTACAGCTTTGGAAAAATCAATCGTCTTATATTCTTCGGGGGCATTTGTCTCTTTAGGCATAAATATACCCAGCCAGCGTTTTATAAAACCGCCGCTCCTTTTAGTCAGGTATATGAATGCATCTCCGCCTTCATATAATGTTTTTAAATTTTCACTCGATTGACTTTCTATCTTATCAAACCGTTCGTCAAGCCGCCAGGTATCTATAAAATCAAGGACATTTTTATCACCCTCATATTCCTGTTCAAGTATTTCTTTCCCAATAAAACGAAGCGAAGGAATTTCTTGTTTATAAACATTAATTATTCCGGAAGGCTTCATTCCGGAAATAATTTCGGGTGTTTTCTTTGTAACTGGGGCAAACCATTCCCATAACCTGTACCCTTTGGCATTTGGAACTAATTCATACTTATCAATGTTAAGCTTTTTCCTTTCCAAAAAATATTGCTGTTCATTATTATCCATGAAGTCATCAATAGCTTTATACATGTTATCAGCAGCGTACATATTAAATTCCTTGCCAATAGTACGAAATCTGGCACAGGTAGAAGTCTCAAAAGTAAAACAGTCAAACCCATCAGGCATATTAGAAAAATCCTTTACTTGAAAAGAAGGCATAAAAAGAGAATAATCCACATCCCCTTCGACTTTTCTATTAATGTTGATTCCAAAATTGTGGTTAATTCGAGTAATATTTTTGCTTAACTCATGACAAATAAAATATTCAGTTTTTTTTATGACAGAACCAATTGCATCACGAAATCGTATATTGAATTGTTTGCCAATTACATGAAATTTTGGAATAACAACAATTTCAGGACCAAAAATAATCCCTTCCGGAAGTTTTTTCGCATTAAAAAGATTAAGAGGCGGTTTAACTTTTACAATATGCCCATTTTTACGCAGATCGCCCGGTGTAATGCCAAATTCTCTTTTAAATGCACGAATATACGATTGTTCATAATCAAAGCCATGATCAAGGGCAATATCCAGTATATTTTCATCTGTTTTAAGTAAACCATCAATGCTTGCCGATAGCGTTCTGGAACGGATATACCCCGAAATAGCTTGATTAAAAGCAAATCGAAACAATCTCCGTAAATGCCTTTCAGAAAGCTTATATTTTTTGGCCAAATCATCAGCATTAATTCCTGACCCAATACCTTTTTCTATATCTATCAGCACATTTTCAAGTAAATCAAACGGAGTATACATTCAACCCTCTATTCACTTACAAATACTGTACCAGTGTCCTTGCAAAGGTGCTGTACTGCAATTCTTCCGCTCACTAAAGCCGGAGGCAGTCCGCCTGGCGGACTCATGCGCTGACCGGCAAAGTACAGGCCGGACAAGCCTTTGATGACAGCAGGATAGGTTTTCATCTTCATACCGGGTGTCATTTCGGTCATCCAGGATCCTTTCCAGTTGCCGCAGTAGCGTTCATAGGTAAGAGGAGTGGCAACATCGCAAGCCTCGACCTTATCTTTAATTTCGGGCATCTGTGCAGTCAACGCAGCAATTACAATATCGGCAATTTTTTGTTTTTCCTCCGAATAACGGCCTTCTTCTTTGGCTTTTTTCCAGAACTCGTATGTGTCCCCGTCCAATTGTATTGTTAAAGCAGTCTTTCCTTTGGGAGAATAAACAGTATCGCCTGCATAATTGTTAATTGCAAGCTGCTCGTAGGTCTTGTTTGCCAGCGTGATTGCCTGTGCGGGTTTAAATACATAATTTTTGGCATATTTGCTTAAGTCTGCGTTTATCCCAAGGCAAATAAGGGTTACCATAGTCGGCTCGCATACCTTGCGCATTTCTTCGAGCCAGGGTGTTGTTAGCGGCTCGTCGAATAAGTAATCTATAGCCATTGTGTCCGCCGTTATTATAACGGCGCCGGCATTAAGCCGTTTACCTCCGGTCATCACACCCACAGCTTTTCCATTTTCGATAATAACACGATCAGCCCGTGTATTGCAGAGCAGCTTGCCGCCCAGGCCTGTAAAGGTTTTGACTATGCGCTGGACAAATGGCAGCGAACCGCCCTCCGGAAAGCCGCCATCGCCGCGGGACTGAAAAGCCATGGTAAAAAGAACTGGCACTATACCGGTTCTTTCACTTGTGAATGCCCGCAGCATTCCCTGTATGCCCTCATGTTGAAAACGCTTAATATACTCGTCCCGTGAAACCTTCGAAAAAGTGCTCATAACACGGATTGCCGACAGGGCCGAAAAAAATAGCGAGATGGGCATGAGGTTTTTTTTCGTCACCTTTACCCCTGGCAGATCGCTAACAGGCATGGAAAGGTTTTTTACTTTTCTGATATTGTTGCAAAATAATTTTATTTCTTTTGCATCTACAGGTGAAAGCTCCAAAAGGTGCTTTTCGGTTGTGTTAATATTCCGGTAGAAGCGGACAGGCGTGCCTTTATGATCATATTCAGCGAAGGGTTCATAATTATGGATAATAACACTGTCGTCGAGTGCGCCTATAGTCCGCCAGACCTTATTCAGGGCTTCACTTTCCTTAGAGCCAGATAGCCAGTGCATACCGCCCTCGAACAGATATTCCTTCCTGCGCCAGGACGTGCAATTCCCGCCTGCAATACTGTGGCTTTCCAGAATAACAGTATCAAATCCGCATCTTTGTGCATATACGCCAGCGCTTAAGCCGGCAATACCGCCGCCGATGATAATTATTTTTTTCTTCATTATTCCTCGTTGAAATTATTATAATTTTGTATTATACTATCTTATAGCAATCAATTACTACAAACAAGGAAAAAAAAATGGTAAATTTTGACTATCAAAGCCCAAGCAGGGTAATTTTTGGTAAGGGAACCATATCCCAGGCCGGCCCTGTTATAAAAGAATACGGCGGTTCAACAGTGCTGCTTCATTATGGCAGCGGCAGCATCAAGAAAAACGGCGTCTACGATGCGGTTAAAAAATCCCTGGAACAAGCAGGGCTGGGAATTGTAGAACTGGGGGGCGTACAGCCAAATCCCCGGCTCGCCCTTGTGCAGGAAGGAATTAAGCTTTGCCGGGAAAAGAAGGTTGACTATATCCTGGCTGTAGGCGGCGGCAGTGCAATAGACTCTGCCAAAGCAATATGCGTAGGAATTCCCTATGAGGGAGATGTCTGGGATTTCTATCTGGGAAAAGCTGTTCCAAAAAAGGCTGTTCCCATTGCCACAGTCCTTACCATTGCTGCTGCAGGAAGCGAAACAAGCTGGTCTAGTGTTATTACCAACGATGAAGGGGCTCTAAAGCGGCCTTTGGATCATCCCCTTATTTATCCAGTCTTTTCCATCCTTGATCCGGAAACACTCTATTCCCTGCCTGCATATCAGGTCGGCTGCGGAATTACCGATATGTTTGTCCATGTATTCGAGCGCTATTTTACCACAGTAAAAAACGTAGAATTAACCGATAGGCTTTGTGAAGCAATTATGAAAACCATCATAAACAATGCAAGGCGCTGTATGGCAAATCCAAAGGATTACGATGCCCTGGCAGAAATTATGTGGAGCGGTTCCGTTGCACACAATAACCTTGCCGGTACCGGTCGTATAGGAGATTTTGCCAGCCACATGATCGAACATGAACTTTCCGGTTTTAACGATGTAGCTCATGGAGCAGGCCTTGCAGTAGTTACCCCCAACTGGATGAGGTATGTCTACAAGCATGATCTTCAGCGTTTTGTCCAGTTTGCAGTTAGGGTTTTTAATATTGAACAAAACTTCCACAATCCCGAAGAAACAGCCCTCCAGGGCATAGCTGCTTTAAGTGATTTCTTTGCTTCTGTTGGCATGCCGCTTACCTTAAAGGAAATTGGTATCGAAGAAAAGGATTTTGCAACTATTGCCGGCAAGATAAAGAAGTTTGATACAAACAAGGGTACAACAGGGAACTTCCTTCCGTTAAAGGAAAGTGATGTTTTGGAGATACTAAAACTGGCAAAGTAAGGCTAATACTTAAACGCACTTCCCCCGATAAACTCACGCAAGAGGCTGTCGCCCGGTACATACTGCGGGGGAATGGAGGCAAAGTTTTCCAGAAACGATAAAAGTCTGCGGGCTTCGGCATATTCTTTCATTGTTGGTTTTACCGAGCGGAGCAGGGGATCGGCATAGAATTTTAATACAGCCACTTCATAATCAAGAGCCGAGTTAAAGGCGGTGTCCGCTTCGTCCTGGAAGGGGAAGATATGCTTTTTTTCCCCAGCCTGGACACTGGGCCACATATTTATAGTTTTTGCTGCTCCTGTGCCTCGGAACTGACTGTCCCGTACCATACGGCGCAATAAGCGGTTGTCGCTGGTAGGGATGCGATTATGATCATCAAGGTTAAGCTGGGTAAGGGCAGAAACATACAGTTTGAACTTTTTTTTCCGTTCTACCTGGGGGGTACATGCATCGTTAAGACCATGGATTCCTTCGATTATCAGTATAGATTTTTCATCAAGTTGTATGGGAAAACCTGTTTCTTTTCGGCTTCCGGTCTTAAAATCAAATATGGGTATTTCTGCTTTTTTGCCGTTAAGCAGTTCCACTAATTGCTGATTAAGATAGGATATATCCAAAGCTTCCAAGCATTCAAGGTCCGGCAGGCCGTTTTGATCTTTTGGAGCAAGTTCGGGACTGTTATAATAATTATCCAGACTTATGGAAAGAGGAGACATTCCAAGTACCTGGAGCTGTATGGAAAGACATTTAGCGGTTGTGGTCTTGCCCGAACTGGAAGGCCCGGCGATTAGGATAATACGAATTTCGCCGCGGCGTTCGTAAATACGATCGGCAATTTCGGCGAGCTTTTTTGCCTGAAATGCTTCGGCTATACGAATATAATCCTGGATTTTATGTTCAGATATTAGTCTGTTCAACTGTCCAACTGCCTTAACATTGAGAATAGTTCCCCATTTTTTATATTCCTGGTAAACAGAAAAAAGGCCCGGACTATCTTCATACATTTCCAGTTCCTTTTTCCCCACAGGCGGATACCGGAGCAGAAAACCTTCGCCATATTCCATTAATTCAAATACATCCAAAAGCCCTGTCCGGTTTACCAGTGGTTCTATATATAAATCTGCAAAATCCTTACAGCGGTTTACCCGAACCTTCGATTCACTTCGCTGCTCGAAAAGAAGCAGGGTATCTTCCTGGTGATTTTGTTCAAAAAGTGCCAAAGCTTCTTCATACGCCACATAAGCGTATACAATGGGGTGATCTTCCTTTACCAGTGTCTTCATGCCGTTTTCCAGGGTTTGTATATCGTTCTTTGTTGGTTTTTGTCCATCGGCAAAGGTATAATAATATGAATTACCCAATGAATGCCCCACAATAAGACGGCGTTTGGGAAAAAGATGGCGGGCAGCAATAGCCAGGAGAAATGCCAATGATCGGCGGTAAATCATGGCTCCGTCCTGGCACATAAAAGTAACTGGTTCCAGAGTACAGTTAATTTCCAGTTTGGCAGAAAGGGGGAGAATTTCATTATTTACCCGGATCGCTGCAAGTCCTCCTTCAATTTCACTAAGATTCTCCAAAAAAGAATCAACAGTTACGCCGAAAGGACAGCTTATTTTTTTTTGCTCAGAGGGCAAACAAATACATACTTCAATAGTATTACTCATGACTGCTCCTGATATAGGGTATCATACTATTCAGCGTTTCCCCAGATGGTTTTTTATTAAATCCAGTTTTAATGTTCTAAGACCTTCTGTAAGCGATACTTTGTAAATATGAGGATACAAAATACGCTTGTAGCTTTGATCAAATATTTTTAAGCCCTCCCGTACTTTTTCCTGCAGTTTTGAAAGGGAAACAGGTTCCTGTAAATCCTTTTGGCCTTCAAGGCGTTTTTTTAACAGTGCTTCTATCTGGTCTTCCTTGGTTATTGTATGATAAAAATGCCTGTAATCTGCCTGATGATGCCAAAAAATATATGATTTGTCTTTTTCCAGAATATCCGGATTTCCCTCTTCATCCAGGCCAATAATATCTGCCAGGGCAAAACCTTTTTCATCCTTAATACGCCAAACCTGTTTTATTCCCGGAGTAGTGGTTTTTTCCGGGTTGTCGGAAAACTTCATGGCCGGGATTAGTTTTCCTGTTTTATCTTCTTTGGCGGTTAATTTATATACTCCGTTAAATGCCGCTTCATCGCCGCCGGTAACCATTCGGGTCCCGACTCCCCAGCTATCAACAGGTGCTCCGGCTTTTGTTAGAGTATCGATAATAAATTCATCCAAATCGTTGGATACGCTGATATTTGCATTGGGAAACCCTGCTTCGTTCAATAAACGCCGGACTTCTACCGAAAGATAATGCATATCACCGGAATCAAGACGAACGCCAAAGTTTTTTCCCTTTGCGGCCAGTTCTCTTCCTGCAATAATGGCATTTTGAATGCCGCTTTTAAGCGTATCGTAGGTATCTATAAGGAAAATTGCATTGTCCGGGTACAGAGATGCAAATGAACGAAACGCTTCCAGTTCTGAGGGAAAGGATAAAACCCAGGCATGAGCCATGGTACCAAGCACCGGTATGCCGTAATGTTTTCCTGCCAGAACATTGCTTGTTCCCAGTACTCCGCCAATAAAGGCTGCACGGGATGCAGACAATGCTCCGTTTGGCCCCTGAGCCCGGCGAAGGCCGAATTCGATAACCGAACCATTATTGGAAGCCAGAACTACCCGTGCAGATTTAGTTGCAATAAGGCTTTGAAAATTAATGATATTTAAAATAAGCCCTTCCAGTATCTGAGATTCAATTAAATTGGAATCCAGCCGGATAATAGGTTCATGGGGAAAAATAATTGTTCCTTCATCCATTGCCCAAAGACTGCCCTGAAAACGGAAATTTTTTAGATAATCAAGAAATAAATCATCAAAAGTATGCAAAGAATCAAGATAATCCAGATCTTCTTTGGAGAAAGAAAAGTCCTTTAATGTTTCTATTAGAGTTTCCAATCCTGCAAAGATCGAAAAGCCTCCGTTCCAGGGCTGGCGGCGGAAAAAAACTTCAAAAACTGCCCTGCGGTTCATGTTATTTTTCCAGTAACCCTGAGCCATTGTTAGGGAATAATAATCCATTAAGAGGCCCGAAGAACCGCTGTTCATGTTAAATCTGCCGCAGATATAAAAAGCGCTCCACGGTCTTCCATAATTGCCATTGCATTTTTAATGGAACCGGCAGGACTATTTATTCCCTTGCAGGCATCTCGTACAACATAGGTCTTAAAACCAAGGCGAAGCGAATCGACAGTACTGTAAAGAACACAATAATCTGTTGCAAGGCCTGCCATTAACAGTGTAGTAATGCCGTTTTCTTTTAGATAGCCGTAAAGATCTGTTAAAGTGCAGCGGTCATTTTCAAAAAAACCGGAATAGGAATCTATATTTTTATAGTAACCTTTTCTAAATATAAAATCGATTTCCGAAATATGCAAGCGATCATGAAAAGCAGCGCCTTGAGTATATTGTACACAATGATCAGGCCAGAGGACCTGCTGCATAGCCGCTGGAACAGGATCGCGTATATCGGGAAAGCTTTTGTAAAAAGCCTCAATCGCTTCTTCCGAAACCGGAACATAAATTACATCACCGGGGTTTTTCCCCGGATGAGAGCTGGCAAAGGAAACATGTCCGGAAGGATGCCAGTCCTGTGTGGCAAGAATTTTGGCTCCCTTTTGTTTAAGTACAGCAGTAATATTGTTTATATTTTCAATTATTTCGTCAGCCCGGTTTATCGCCATTGCGCCTTTTGGATATTCCTTGCCGTCTTTATTTGTATAAGCCGGACAAAAATCATTTTGAACATCAATAATAAGGAGTGCTGTTTTTCTATAGTTGAGCTTCATATCCATTAATTTTATCAGGAAACCGGAGCAGAATCAAGCTATGTATCAATTTTTTGCTTCTTCTATATGGTTTTTAATGGCGCAAAAGCTTTTTTCACTTAATACATGTTCCATTTTACATGCATCATGTACAGCAGTATTTTTTTCGACTCCCAAATTAATCAGCCAATCGGAAATAATCACATGCCGTTCGTACATGGTATCTGCAATTTTTTGGCCTTGTTCAGTCAGGGTTATAAAACCGTCATTATCCATTACTATATAACCTTTTCTGCGCAGGTTTTTCATGGCAATACTTACAGATGGCTTAGAATAATCAAGTTCATTGACAATATCAATGGAACGGACATGACCGCTCTTTAGGCTTAATACCAGAATCGTCTCCAGATAATTTTCTTCAGATTCATGAACTTTCATCGATTCATAGATTTTCAAGGGTTCCTGCTTTTTTTTGTTCCTACAAGCTGTCGCCAAAATCCTTTCGGAACTGCTTAACCAGCAAATCCGGCCAGTTTCCCTTTGCTTTAAGGCGTCCCAGAAAAAAGCGCAGTACTTTAGGTTCTTCCACGAATTCAAGGCCGCCGATTATATTGCGGTTTTGGAACAGCCATGTTATACGGTCTGCAATGTATTTAACCTGCGATAAGGTAAAGACGCGTTTTGGAAAAGCCAGACGTACAAGTTCCATTTCTGCAAGGCGTTCGCTGCCGTCTTCGTTGCGTGCCTCGCTTATTGTCCCTCTCTCCATTCCGCGTACGCCGCTTGCGATATACAAGGCCGAAGCCAAAGCTCCGGACGGGTAATCTGTCTGGGGTAAATGGGAACAAAATTCCTTTGCATCTACATGGCAGCCAAGGCCGCCAGGGGGCGTTACTACAGGAATTCCCTTGGCTAAAAGTTCAGTGCACAGAGCTTCTACAAAAATGGGGGTTTGGCTGATAATATCCATATCCAAAGATTCCTGCAAACCTACTGCCATAGCTTCCATCTCGCGCACAGACATACCGCCGTATGTAAGAAAGCCTTCGAACAGAGGAACCAGTTCACGCATTTTTATAAACATCTCTTCATCGGATACAAGTATGCCTCCGCCCCTGGCTGCTCCAAGCTTTCTGGAAGAAAAATACATAATATCAACCAGCGATCCAATTTCCCGGGTTATGTCTTTTAGGTTGGCATCCTTGTATTGTGCTTCACGCAGTTTTATAAAATATAAATTATCGCTTAAAAGGCTTGCATCATATACCAGCTTTATCCCTTCCTTGCGGCAGATTTTGGAAACTTCTTTCAAATTCCGCATGGATACAGGCTGTCCGCCAATAAGGTTGGTTCCGGCCTCTATACGCACAAAACAAATTTTATCCTTTCCATACTGCTTTATGGCATTGTTTAGTTTGTTTATGTCTATATCGCCCTTAAAAGCTTCGCTGCTCTTTATCTTAAGTCCTTCATCAATGATAATTTCTTCTACAATACCGCCCATACGGTTTATGTGCGCCTTGGTAGTTGTAAAATGATAGTTCATTAAGGCAATGGATTGTGGCTTTACCATGGTCTGCGAAATAATATGTTCGCAGGCCCGTCCCTGATGTGCAGGAAGAAAGTATTTCATTCCAAATATATCATGTAAGACTTTTTCCAGACGGTAAAAGGTTTCTGAACCTGCATAACTGTCATCTGCCTGGAGCATTGCGGCATACTGCATTTCACTCATGGCATTTACGCCGCTGTCTGTTAACATATCAAGAAATATGTCCAGATTTTTAAGCAAAAACGTATTGTACCCTGCTTCGTTAATTTTTTGCAGACGCTGTTCTACAGGCAGTAAATTTATTTTTTGTACCATGCGAACTTTGTGCATTTCCAGAGGGATTTTTTCTCCCGAAAAAAATTGTAATTTAGTCATCTTTGGTCTCCTTAAAACACCTAAGCCTGCGGCCCGGAATGGTTTCTTTTAATTCTGGTTTTTCCCGAAAGCAGCGTTCTTCTGCCTGGGGGCATCGATCGGCAAAGGCACAGGCGTTAATTTCTTCCAGAACGCTGTGCATTTCTCCTTTTGGCGCTGTTACTGTATTTACAGAATTAGTATGGCTGTTTTTTTGTATTTTATGTACAGAAGAAAATAATAATTTTGTATATGGATGAGCTGCATTACGGTATAAGTCTGCTGCAGGAGCTTCTTCTACCAAAAAACCCCGGTACATGACGCCTATTGTATCGCAGAACCAGCTTGCAATCGTTAAATCGTGGGCAATAAATAAAAATGACAATTTCCTCGTGCGGCGCAGTTCCATTAATAAGTTTAATATTTGAGCCTGAATGGAAACATCCAGGGCAGAAACAACTTCGTCGCAAATAAGCAGTTCCGGCTCCATAAGAAGGCCGCGTGCTATGGAGATACGCTGGCGCTGACCGCCGGAAAAATCGGCAGGACGGCGTTCCAGGTCTTTGGCGGACAGTCCGACTTCTTCCAGAATTGCCGCTGCTTTTTCCCGCAGCATTTTATCATCTTCACCCCGAATTCCCCAGCGTCTTCCGGATATTAATACATTAAAAATATCCATTCTGGGGTTAAGGGAGCGGGCAGGGTCTTGAAATACATATTTTACTTTTTGCCTGTACCGTCTTAGCTGCTTTTTTTTAAAGGTACCAAGCTCCTCTCCGCGGTAATGAATTGCTCCGCTGTCATAATTGTACATTCTAACCAAAAGCCGGGCAGCGGTGGTTTTTCCGCATCCGGATTCTCCTACAAGTCCATAACTTTCATTTTCACCTATAGTAAAGGAAAGGCCATTTACCGCATATACATAACGGCCCATGGGAGTAAAAAATCCTGCTTCCAGGTTAAATCGTTTTTTTACATCCTGTATGGAAATAAGCGGCTGCATATATCCAGTATACTGTAAAATGCGAATATGGTACACTGGGAATACCATGAAAAAGCCCCAATTATCATTATCTGTGTTTTGGATTATTCTGCTGGTATTAATAGGGCTTTTTTATTTTACTCCACTGTCTGTTTTTGGGCAGACCGGTTCTTCTGTCTGGAGAATCAGCAATAACAATAATATATTTTTTTTGGGCGGGAGTGTTCATATTTTACGGGAACAAGACTTTCCCATTCCGGAAGAATTTTACCATGCTTTTGAACAATCATCAATAGTGGTGCTGGAAACCGATATAGAAGCAATAGCAAACCCCGATATTTTACAGCTCATGTTAACTCAAATGTTTCTTCCTGACGGCCAAACTCTGGATTCAATTCTTGATTCTGGAACATTTGAATTATTACAGGCAAAATGCGTTGAAATTGGGTTTTCTATAGAAAGTGTTATTAGATTTCGGCCTTCTGTGGTAATTAATATGTTAACAATGGCAGAAATACAGAACTCCGGGTTTGTGCAGCAGGGCGTTGATAATTATTTTCTGGAAAAAGCAAAAGATGCAGATAAACCTCTTTCATTCCTTGAATCGATTGAATCTCAGATTAATTTACTTTTTTCCATGGGCGAAGGTTATGAAAATGAATTTGTTACATATTCCCTTATGGATATGGAAAACTCCATATTGGATCTGGATTCCCTTGTATCTGAATGGAAGGATGGCAGAATAGAATATACTGAACAGGTTTTATTGGAAATGAAAAACTCATGGCCTGCAATTTATTCAGCATTAATTATTGACCGGCATAATGCATGGATGCCCTTTTTGGAATCCTACTTAACAACAGAGGAAATAGAATTTGTTATTGTAGGTTATGCCCACTTGCCCGGACCAGACGGCCTCTTGCGCCGGCTGGAGAATTCCGGCTATACGGTGGAACCTTTCCAATAAACATTCCCCTGACTGCATATGCAATCAGGGGAAATAAATATAATTCTAAGCCTTTGCGTTATTCAGCTTCAACAACAGTGTCCGGATCGTCTTCAATTTTAACGGTTAGACGCCCCATAGCTGTCATGGCAATAACCACTATAGGCATTAACCAGTTGAACATCGCATAAGGTATATAGTGGATGGCGGCAACCCCTGTAAAACCAGCCATCATGACGGCACAGGTATTCCAGGGAACAAGGGCGCTGGTAAGGGTACCTGAAGCTTCCAGACTGTTACTAAGCATTTTGGGATGAAGCCCGCGCCGTTTATATTCAGCGGCATACATACGTCCGGGAACAATAATGGCAAGGTATTGATCGGGAATTAAGACATTGCTGATAAAACAGGTAGCAATGGTAGTGGCAACCAGCGAAGTAGCTCCCTTAACAAAGCTAAGAAGGGCATTAACCAAAACGCCAAGCTGACCGGATTTCTCCATAATGCCGCCGAATGCATTGGCCAGCAAAATAAGTGCAATGGTCCACAACATACCATAAAGGCCGCCGCGGGATAGAAGGCTGTCCAGTGCTTCAATACCGGTTTCACTTTCAAATCCATACATTGATGATTCAAGAATATCACCCAGATTATTGCCCTGGAAAATAAATCCAAAGATCGCGCCGACTAATACTCCGATAAAGATACCGGGAATGGCAGGCATTTTCTTTGCAATTAAGACAATAACAATTACCGGTGGAATAAGAAGGGCAGGATTGATGTTAAAGGTATCCTGTAATCCCTGTGTAAATTCCGCCACATTTCCCATATCTGTACTGCCGCTGGCCCGTAAACCAAGGATGCCGAATACAACCAGACAAATTATGTATGTGGGAATGGTTGAACGCCACATGAACTTAACATGGGTAAAGAGGTCGGTTCCGGAAACGCCGGGAGCCAGGTTGGTGGTATCGCTGAGCGGCGACATTTTGTCGCCAAAGTATGCGCCGCTGACTACTGCACCGGCAGCCATGGGCAGGGGTATTCCAAGACCGGTTGCAACGCCAATAAGGGCAACACCGATAGTTCCCGCTGTACCCCAGGAAGTTCCTGTAGCCAGTGAGGTAATAGAGCAGATAAGCAGTGCAGCTATAAGAAAGAACGAAGGATGAAGGATATGCATACCGTAGTAAATCATTGATGGGACTACCCCGGAAACCAGCCATACCCCAATAAGGGAGCCGACAACCATGAGTATGAGGCAGGCCTGCATACAACTGCTAATGCCGTCGATCATTGCTTTTTCAAGGAATTTCCAGTCATATCCAATGAATAATGACATACATGCAGCAAAAGCAACGCCAATTAGCATGGGGATATGTGGATCTTCTATTCCGAGAAAACCAAGAGCGACTGTCATAATGACAATTAGTACGGCAAAGGACACCAATGCTTCCCATAATTTAGGTGCCCGCGGGGTCCTTGTCTTTGTTTCTGTTGACATAAGTTTCTCCTTAACTATGTAAACTTATAGTTTCTTAATTAAACACCGGAATTTATGGTCTTCGTCAAGTAGCGGAGGAACAAGAT
>Ga0099364_10007323_pt1 | contig 15793 bp, 14 predicted proteins | sample TergutTh196P3_FD_73070 | JGI IMG/M metagenome (GOLD analysis project Ga0099364, IMG submission 73070) | Microcerotermes parvus P3 segment gut microbial communities from Pointe-Noire, Republic of the Congo - Th196 P3 | ecosystem: Host-associated > Arthropoda: Insects > Digestive system > Gut ...
TACCCGCCTTCTGGTCGCGCCAAGGCAGCGCAAAAGCGCCAAGTCGCGCCGCCGGTCCTTGAGGGCCGACACGAGCGACACAAAAAGAAAAAGCCCGGCCAGCGCCGTCACCAAAAAGGCGATGGCCAAAAGCACCTTGTCCGCCCAGCCGATGATGGAAAAAAGGCGGGGGAGCTCCTCGGCGGGGAAAATAAGCTGCGCCGCCGCGGACTGGTTGATCTCGTACTTCAACCCTTGGACGCCCGGATGCATGGCGCCTCCCCGGACGCGGCGCACGGAAAGATAGGCGCCGCTTATTTCGCGGTAATCGAGCTGTTCGGCCATGGCGGCCGTTTGCTCCCCGTGTCCGCCAAGGGTGTAAAAATCCTCCAGGGGAATATAAATGGCCCGGTCGTGCGGCGTGCCCGTTGGCGCCATGATGCCCACAAAGGCGATGGGGTCGCTGGCATGGACCGGATCGTTCTCGTTGATGCCGCAAACCGGATGGAACACATCGCCCAGCCGCGCGCCCAGAAGACGGGCGGCCTCCGAACCGGCCACCGCTTCCCCGCCGCGGGCGAACGGGCGGCCTTGTCCCCTCCGGGACGGCTCGAACGAAAACCGTTGTCCGGGAAGGAACTGGAAATCGCTGAAGAACCGCTCATCGATGGCATTGACCCGAAAGCCCGCGAAACTGTGCCCGGTAACAAAGGGAATACCGCTGTCCACCCGTCCCTCCTCGTCCTGGAGCACCGCCTCGTAATACCGCCACCTTATTTTCCCGGGCATGTCCTCCAGATGGTACATTGAGCACAGGATGATTTGCAGCGGCGAGCCCTTGGGGCCCAATATGGCATCGACTCCCAAGCCCTCCTGGCTCAGATTCTGATGGGTCTGTTCGCGCAGCGACACAACGGCCGACAGCAGCGCCACGCCCGCGGCGATGCTGGCCACGGCCAGCCATGAGGACAGCCGGTGTTGCGATAAACTGCGGCGCAGCATGAAAAGAAAATTCATGTCATCACCTGGTTAAGATCGGTAAAGTTGATCCGCTCGTCAAAAGCCTTGGCCACTTCCTCCTCGTGGCTCACCACCAGCAGGGAACAGCCATGCTCCCGGCATATGCCGCGCAATAACTCCACGATTATCCATCGATTTCGGGGATCAAGCGAACCGGTCGGCTCATCGGCCAATATCAACCGCGGTTCCCTGGCGAAAGCCCGCGCGATAGCCACGCGCTGCTGCTCGCCAACAGACAGCTCCCGGGGGAAATGGCGCATGCGGTGGACGAGCCCCACCCGCGCCAGCATTTCCCTCGCGTGGGCATAGGACGCGTCCCCGCCGCCCAGCGCGGCGCCCATGCGGACATTCTCGATGGCGGTGTAACCTTGCAATAAATTGAAGGTCTGGAATATGCAGGACAACCGCCTGGCCCGGAAAATGTCGCGCTCGGCTTCCCCCAAGCGATAGATCGATATGCCGTCAATTAACACTTCCCCGGACCGCGGAACCAAGAGCCCGGCCAAAACATGGAGCAGCGTCGATTTCCCCGAACCCGAAGGCCCCGTGATCGCCACCTGCGATCCGGCGGCCAGGGACCACTCGGGGATATCTAGAACCACGAGGGGTTCCGAATCGGTTTCGTGGGCGACAAGCACATGGTTGCATTGGATTATCATAGGAGCGCGGCTTCTGTATTCAGTTATCAGTTGTCAGTTGTCAGTTATCAGTTGTCAGTTATCAGTTGTCAGTTGTCAGTTATCAGTTGTCAGTTGTCAGTTGTCAGTTGTCAGTTGTCAGCCTGCCTTTCGCTTGGCTGGTAGACTGAGTTGTGCGAAAATTTCCATCGTCTCCCGTCCTAAGCCCCCCTCGCGCACGAGGGGGGAAGGGGGGTGTTCCCCAGCAGGAGCGTACGGTTATCTCAGACCTCTGACTTTCGGAGTTTTCGAGGAGACTCCACTATATATACGAGGGGCTGTTGATATACCTTGAATTTATCAACAGCCCCTATCGTTGATTTACGGCAGTTTGTCGCCAGTTTGCCATCATTATGGATTATCTCATATCATCCAAGGCCGGGTTCTTCACCAACGTAGTTCCAGCCCGGTACAATGTCATTGCTGCCCGTACTAAGCCATATCAGCTCTTTTGTTGCTTCAGTAATCGCCATATCCGCAACACGCCCTGTGCTGTCTGTAATTTCGAATACCAACTGGCGGTTGGCAATAAAAATCTTTCCGTTTTCGTCAAAATCATATGCAAGAGCATTGGTATTTCTAAGCTCCACGCTCACCACTTCCGTGGCGGTAAAATGTTTTTGAGCAATTACCCGCGCAGCCTCAATATATTCGTCAAGCTGCTCCGGCGGTGTCCCGCCGCTGCGTAATTCTACCACATCTATCGTAGCTCTTCCTTGGTCGCGGCCGGCAAGTGCATTGAGGGCGGCTATCACTTCTTCGGGCGGCCTCACCCAATGGCTATAAGTGAAAATATCTATCCTTTCACCGGTAACGGCATCTATAGAAAATGTGAATAACGTAGACTTCTCCAAGTTCATCCAGTCAAAATCGTCTTGCGCCCAGCCGTCTAAAACTTCGCCTGTTTCAATAACTCTGCCGCCCCAAGTCGCTCTTAGCGAAGCCGGATGGTTGTTGTAAACCATGTGAACCGTTCTGCCGTCAATGCTCTGTGCGAACATATCCAAGATGTACTGCGCGCCCAAATCAGCGGCGGCTTCGGGAGAGAGGGCATTTCTGCTTGGCGTCGTGCCTGATGCTGCGATAACGTCAATCGCTATTTCAGGATTTTGGGCTTCATTGGATACGGTAAGCGGCGCATTTGCATCCGGGATGCTGACGGTGGCCGGGGCGAGTTCATGGTATTGCGTTCCCCTTGTTGCAGACGCATTTGCATCCGGGATACTGACGGCGGCCGGGGCGAGCTCATGGGGTTGCGTCCCCCTTGTCGCAGACGCAAGCACAAAGCTATTGATTCCTAAATACCCCGCTCCGAACAATCCCAGACATAGGGCGGTCACCATTACAACCTTGATTAACTCGTTACCTTTTTTCTTGCTCATGATTTTTCTCCTTTTGATTTGAATTTTGTGTTTGTGAGCCTCACAAGCAATATAATAATACCGGTTTTTCATGGAAGCATCATGGAATTGTCAGGGAGTTGTAAAAGATATTTTTACTGTTGTGCCTTCTCCTAAAATGGATTCAATGTGCATTACCGCTCCATGCGCCTGTGTAATTTGCTTGCATAACGCCAGTCCAAGCCCTATGCCGCCATGCTCTCTGCTTCGGGATTTATCAACACGATAGAACGGTTCGGTTATTTTCGTTAAGTCATCAGAGGAAATGCCGCACCCATTGTCTGATACGGACAATATCACGTTTCCTGTTTGTGAGCCGGTTGCTTCTAAAATAATATCGGTGGCGTTTGCCCTAATAGCATTGGCGCATAAATTCATCAGCAAGCTTTTAATTAAATCATTTTGCCCTTCCATTGTGCCGATGTCATTTTTGCACACAAGATTTATTTCTGTGTTTAGCGTCCGGCATACATCGTTAAATAATTGCGGAATTGATATTTCTGTTTTAACGGGCGAGTAATTCCGCAATGTAGCAAGCTTCAAAAGAGAAGCAGCCATTGTTTTTATATGATTGGCCTCGTCCATTATGGTCTGTGTTGCCTGAACTGTTGCCACTTCATCATAAGGCGCTTTTTGCAAATATTCCGCATAACCATAAATAGATGTTAGCGGAGAGCGTATCTCATGTGTGAAGTTGTCGATAAACTGTTGCTTACCGATAATTTGCATTTCAATTTCATCTGCCATTTTATTAAAATTATCGGCCATTGCAGAAAGTTCATTGTGGCCGGGAATGTGGATTCTTTCACCATAATTACCACTTGCGATTTTCCTTGACGAATTTGCGACAACTCTAATGGGCATAAAAATTCGTGAAAGGATAATGTACAAACCAAGCGCAGTTAGAGCCGAAAATGAGAGAGAAAGGAATAGAAGCGTCTGCCGTATATTTTGCATGTCCGCCATATTTTCTGTGATGTTAAGGTGATACTCCAGTCGATAAAATTTATGTCCCACACTTATAGTTCCTGCGATGCGGATAAAATGCTCCTGTTCCTGACGGATAAACGATATTTCTTCATCCTGTTCTTCGCGCAATTCGGTTAGTGATAATTCAATACCGTATCTACTATAATACCTTGCATAGCCACGCACAAGCGTATCAAGCGAAATGTCAAAATTCTGATTAAAACCTCCGGCATTACCAAATGTCACAACAATGTCGCGGGTAAAACTTGCGGAGATAGTTTGGTATTCCCGTGTACTTTTATCTCTGAGCATATTTATTTGGCTTCGGGTCGTGTACGTAGAAAGCGTAGCTATAACTATAAACAAGACGCATAAAAACAGTAAATAGGACAATAAAAAAGCCTTTAGCTTCATTGCTTTACCTCTAGCCGATACCCCAGCTTATACAGCGTCTTTATATGTTTTTCCCAGCCGAGTTTGCTTCTAAGTTTTTGGATGTGCGTATCTACCGTCCGGGTTTCGCCGCCGTAATCATAACCCCATGCAAGTTCCAGTAATTTATCGCGGGACAGGGCGATGTTTTGGTTTCTTATCAGCACTTCCAGCAACTCAAATTCTCTCGGAGAGAGGTCAACATCCACGCCGTTTACCTTTGCGCAGCGGCTTGTTAGGTCTATGACCGCATTGTCTAAGCTGAATGTTGATGTGTGTTTTTGCGTGCGCCGCAAAACGGCCTCAATACGAGCAAGTAGTTCCAGCATTTCAAATGGCTTGACAATGTAATCGTCCGCGCCGAGTTTCAATCCGTTTAGCCTGTGTTCCAAGCCATCCTTTGCTGTAATGAAAATGACAGGCGTAGAGGGGATTTTCTTTATGACCTCAAAACCGTCGATGCCCGGAAGCATAATGTCGAGTAGGATTAGGTCAACAGAGTTTTCAGAAGCGATGCGGACAGCATCGTTCCCGTCAAAAACTTGGATATATGTATGCCCGACTAGCTTAAGGTTCGCTGCGATTAACCCGTTGATGGATTTGTCGTCTTCGACAATCAAAATATGCGCCATATCAATCCCCCTGACGGTCTTTAAGTTTATTATAACATGTACTTGTCATGGAGTTGTCATGGCTAATTATTTTTATGGGATACGCTGCAAGCAAAACTACAGTCAAAAATCCCTCATCATTTTTTCATCATCTACAATTAAAACTATATATGGCATAATAACACCTCATGCTTCGTTCCTCCGTTTAGGGTTCGGGCCCGGCTTCACCGGGACGGTGCGTGTCGGTTTTATCGTGTTCTCCGGAATAGCCCATGAGTTAGCAAAATGGAGCGCTCCAGGGGGCAGAAATACACATCTCGGGAACCCTAATCCTTAATAACGGTGTATTTCCATTGTTTCCCGTCCTTACCGGCTATCAATAAACCCTTTTCGGTCATTCTGGCAAGCAGTTTATATGCTCCACTAGGCGATATGCCTAACACCTCGGCGGCGTTCTCTTTTGAAAAAGCCATATCGCGGAAAGCGTCCATCAACTTTCTCTCGCGGGTGGCGGCATTGGTCTTAGCTTGTTGCAAGCCGTAGTTCTGATTTGGTATACGGAGCAAAAAACCGCCGTCTACAACTGGGATTTCCGGCTTCACGGGACTGTCCTCATACGCGCTGAAGATACGCGGTATGCCTGTGCCGAACGCTTCAATGATGTTCAATCGGTAGAATATCTGAGCCAACTTATCGTTCCGTGTGACAGACACACCGGCCAACATAAGGTCGTGGGTAACACCCGGCATAATCCCGCCGAGCGACATAAACTCAATACGGTCGTCAAACATACTGACAAGAACGTTGCCCTCAATATAATAATCCCTGTGAATTAGTACATTACCAATTATATACGAATACAGTATTACCAAACAAGAGGCATCGTTTTACGGTGACCAGCGAAAACCATCCCCTATATGGGAAAGAGTATACCGTCAACAATTTCACTAAGAGTTTTGGCGTGACATTAGTGTTGTACACAGACGATGAAGGGCTTGAGAAATCAATGAACGTAGCCTTCACGTCAATGAATATAATAAACCCTTTTGCAGAGATAAGCAAGGGGCGCTGTGATTTTCAATATGACGATATGTTGCTGCTCGGAGAGGATATGCGGAAGATATCAGACAGACTCGAGTGTAAACTAAATTGCGCCATGTTGCAAACGCAATTATGACATCATCGAAACTGCGAAGTTGAAGTAATATAGTATTATCAGTGGTATACCAAAAATGCATTGACAGCAATTTTGTAATATGCTATAATTTAGTTGTCATAAGGAGGCGAGGTTGATGAACACAAGCAAAACGAAAACACTAATTGAAAACGGCTCTTTCAACAAGAACGCCGATTCAGTGAACAGCCCCATGTTCAAAAGCAACCCATATTTCGATTCGCAGGACCTTGTCCAGGTAAAATACGAAATGCTCAGAGCGGTAAAAGCCGATGGGCTTAACGTTTCCGACGCTTCAAGGCAATTCGGTTTTTCGAGGACTGCTTACTACAAGATAGAAAAGCGGTTCTGCGATGCCGGAGTCGACGGGCTGTGTACGCAGAAAACAGGACCGAAGTTCCCGTCGAAGATCACCCCCGACATTATCGACTTCGTATCGCAAATAAAGGAGGAATGTCCTGACATGACAAACGACGATATAGTCGAGAAAATCAGGGGCGAGAAAGGGGTATCCATACACAAGCGGTCGTTGCAGAGGGTGCAAGCTAAAAAAAAACACCCCTGATGAAGAGGCGTCCGAATATGACTACAGTAAAGGCGTCGGCTATTATGAAGAAATGCGCTGCCATCTTGCAAGATGCAGCATGAACAACAGGGCATACCGAATGGGGATGGATATTATACTTCAGCAGGGGCTGAAATCCTTTTTCAACAAATTTAAAAGAAAGGGCGACCACCTGGATCATTACGCCAGCCCGCCGGAGGCTCCCGCGCGTCCATGCCTCGGCACGGAAATCGGCGGCTCAGACCGGGAACTCATATTCCTACTTTCGGAAATGATACAGGCGGCAGGAACATATCATGGAACAGAATAGAAAAATCACAACCGAACATTTGTCAAGACGCGCCAAACTCTACGTCCGGCAATCGTCACCCCGCCAAGTGGTTGAAAACCAAGAGAGCACAAAAAGGCAATATGAACTCCGGCAGAAAGCAGTCTCGCTGGGGTGGCCGGAGGACATGATCGACGTTATTGATGACGACCTTGGAGTTTCCGGGGCATCCACTGACCGCGGCGGGTTCAAAAAACTCATAAGCGAAGTCAGCCTGGAGAATGTCGGGATAGTCATCAGCATCGAAGCGTCGCGGCTTTCCAGAAACTCCCAAGACTGGTCAAGGCTTCTCGAAATATGCAGGTTGACGAGAACGCTGATCCTTGACGAAGACGGGATATATGACCCCGGTGATTTTAATGACCGGATGCTCCTCGGCCTAAAAGGCACGATGAGCGAAGCGGAGCTGCATTTCCTACACGCCAGAATGAGGGGCGGGCTGGAGAGCAAAGCCAAGCGCGGGGAATTGAAAATACATATACCGGTCGGCTATATTTACGACGACTTTGACCAGCTCGTCAAAGATCCCGACGAAAACGTGCAGAATGTCATAAATCTGATTTTCGGCACGTATGAGCGCTTCCATAGCTGTCAGCGTACATTGAGGGAGCTCCGCGCTCAAAATATACTTTTCCCGCGCAAGGCGGCCAACGGTTACAACCGGCATACCATACATTGGCGGGAAATAACTCATGCCCATATTCTCCACATGATCCACAACCCGATTTATGCGGGCGTTTATCAATTCGGAAAAAGGAAAACGCAAAAGACATTGACCGGCTACAAAACAACTATACAGCAAAAAGAAGATATGATAGCATACATCGAGGATCATCACGAAGGGTACATCACGCTCGAGCAGCACCATCAGAATCAGCGGTATTTAGAAGAGCATTGCGTCACCAACAAGGAAAGAGAGCCGCAAAGGGCGGCCGCTGTCCGGGAGGGGTGCGCCCTGCTTCAGGGTGTCGCGTATTGCGGAAAATGCGGTAGGCGAATGTCTGTCCGTTATGAAGTTTACCCTGCTTATGGGACAATTGTGTCAAAGCCTTGCTACTGGTGCGTCGAAGAAAAAATACAGACCGGTGTGGACGCCTGCCAGCGTATTTCAGGCGCCGTCATCGACAAAGCCATCGGCGAGCTGCTCATAGAGATGGTGACCCCGCTGGCAATGGCCTCAGTTTTGCAGGTTCAAAACGAGTTGATTGCCCGCGACAAGGAGATTGATTTAATCAAACGCAAGGATTTGGAGCGTTGCCGCAAGGAAATGGAAACGTCAAGAACCCGCTATCTTAATACGGATTCCTCCAATACCCTCGTTGCAAAACACCTGGAGGGCGACTGGAACGACAAAATACGCATCTACGAAGAACGTTTGGATGCTTATCAGAAAGAACGTAAGGAAAACTTGGAAACAGTCGATGAACGTGCTTCGGCGCAAATCATGGCGATAGCGGATAATTTTCAATCTCTTTGGGAAAACCCGCAAGTTCAAAATGAAGAACGCAAACGCGTGCTGCGCCTCCTGATTGAAAACGTGATCGTCACGCAGTTTGAGGCTCACATACACTTGGTTGTAAATTTCAGGGCGGGCACATCCAAAGAATTTGATATCCAAAAAGGTAAAATGTCTTATGAAACATGGACAACGTCGCCAGAAGCAATGGAAATCATCAGGTCTGGGCTTGATCAATTCCTGTCAAATACCGAAATTGCCGCATTGCTGAATGAACGGGGTCTTAAATCCGGCAGAAACCGGGATTTTTCCAGAAGCATGGTTACTTGCATTGTGGGGAACCATAAGCTAAAAACGGTCAGAGACCGTTACCTTGAGATGGGATATGTTCCTCAGTCGGAGATTATTGAGAAAACAGGTTTGGACAGAAAAAAGCTCCTAAACCTGAGAAGGAAAGGAGTGATTAAAGATTACAAAATCGTGGAATCTACCAATTACATGTACTCGTTAAGCGAATTCGGCAACTATTTGCCCCAATGAAAGGAGACTCGGTATTATGCAACAATCCCTTTTGAGAAGGAAAGGAGTGATTAAAGATTACAAAATCGTGGAATCTACCAATTACATGTACTCGTTAAGCGAATTCGGCAACTATTTGCCCCAATGAAAGGAGACTCGGTATTATGCAACAATCCCTTTCAAAACGGCCTCGCGAACTGCGCCAACTGGGTAGTCCCTTGTCTCTAAACGGCGCACCTTGCCAATTTCCGCATGAATAAGATTGAAATAGTCAAGGTAATCAGTTATGTCATAAAGCTGCTTGATGAGCGACCCCGTAAACTCCTTGCGGCTTTTAAAAACTGTCTTTGTATTTCCCTCGAACACAGCGATCTTCGTCGAGTGCTGACATTGTTCCGAGAGCAGCAAGCCCAGATTCGTATATAGGCCGTTTTCGTCAATGATACCCAAACTGCGCTTTTGCGGATCGCCAAATGGGATGCTCTTTTCGTCAAACTCTTTTTGTGCCCAATCAAAGGTCAACTGCTGAATGAGCGAGCGTGCCGTGGCGTACCGCGCACCATCCGCGTCCTTTATCATTTGCCGGATCTGCTCTTCGGAAGCCGGAACTGACGCATTGCCGACGCGCACATACACTCCCGAGGGTTTCAGCCCGTTCTCGGCAAGATAATAGGGAATAGACGTTCCACGCTCGATTGTTACGCTGATTATTGATTTACCATCCAATAGTTCCTCAGATATTTTCATAAACCGCGTTAAGTCCGGCTTGATAGAATTCCTGATACTGTCTGTGACTTGGCGCACTGCAAGGTCCGGCTCGTCAATTCCGACAGGGACTCCGCTGTCGTCAACTCCAATGTACATGTTGCCGCCATTTGTATTTGCAAAAGCTACAGCCGTTTTCTTTACGGAGTCTGAAAACTCCCTCTTAAATTCAGTATTCACGCTTTCTGACATCAGCATAATGCCCTCACCGCCTTTTCTTTGAGCTTACCATACAACAGTCAAAATGTGAATACTTATTTTCACTTATTTTCACTTACATTCTCTTACGGGGTTACAGGTCAGACTTACTTGGAAAAGGTGGTATTTATGCGATCCGACAAGCGGAGCACGCGGATTTTGAGTCCCCCGGTCTGCTTTAGAGCAATATTCGTGACAAATGCCTGTTTTATTATGTGTTATATCGTGACAAATGCCTGTTGTCATACTTGCTATTTCGTGACAGTTGTGCTAGAATCAATGCTATTAAAGGAATGTGGTGAGGCAATGATTCTAAAGCGCAAAATATACCAAAAGATGCTTAACTGGAAGAGAACCGGCAATGGGCAAGCGCGTTGCTGCTTAAGGGTGCACGACGCATAGGCAAAAGCTTCCTGTGCGAGCAGTTCGGAAAGAACGAATACAAGAGCGTGCTCATAATAGATTTTGCCAATATAGCCAGAGAGATTGTTGACATCATCGAAAATGAAAGCAACAATTTGGACTTGTTATTCAGCAAACTCTCAACACATTACGGTACGCCGCTGTATAAACGTCAAAGCCTTTTTGTGTTTGATGAGGTGCAGCAATTTCCAAAAGCCCGGCAATTGCTCAAATATCTTGTGGCGGACGGCAGATACGACTATGTAGAAACCGGTTCGCTTATTTCCTTGAAGCAAAACGTCAAAGACATCGTAATCCCATCGGAAGAAGAGTCCCTTGAAGTGTTTCCCCTTGATTTTGAAGAATACTTATGGGCTATGGGGGATGTGACAACGATGCCATATCTGAGGGATTGTTTTGAGCAAGTCCGGCCATTAGGCCAAGCGCTGCATCGTAAGGTTTTGAATGATTTCCGTCAGTTCCTTTTGGTCGGGGGTATGCCGCAGGCGGTATTGGAATACGCTGAAAGCAAAGACTTTGCTGCAGTAGACTTGGTGAAGCAGCGCATCCTCGAACTATATAGGAACGACATATCCAAGTTCGCCGGAAGATATGTAAGCAGGGTTGCTGCAATCTTTGACGCTATCCCCGGGCAGTTGTCCAAGAAGGAAAAGACGTATAGGCTTTCTTCAATCAGCAAAGATGCCCGGATGCGCAGATACGAAGACGCGTTCATCTGGCTTGACGAGGCGATGGTCGTAAATCCCTGTTACAATGCCACAGACCCCGGCATCGGGCTTGCGCTGCATGGCGACAATGCCACGCAAAAAATCTATATGGCTGATACAGGGCTGCTTGTATCGCACACTTTTCGCGACAAAAGCCATATGGATAACGAACTTTATCGCGCAATTCTACTTGATAAGCTGAGCATCAACGAGGGCATGATTATGGAAAACGCAGTAGCGCAGATGCTTAGAAATAACGGTCATCGTCTGTATTTTTACTCAAGAAATGCTAACGGCAGCCGATCGGGTACAATGGAAATCGACTTCCTGATTTCAAAAGACAGGAGAATCTGTCCCATTGAGGTTAAGTCTTCAAGCTACAAAGAACACTCATCGCTTGACAAATTCAGGAGGAAGTTTTCAACAAAACTAGGCGATGCTTATATCCTGTACCCTAAGGATATCATGGTCAAAAACGGCGTTATACACCTTCCGCTCTATATGGCGATGTTGTTATAGACAGTAACTAACCATCCGGACTGATTTCAATGAAGTCAGTCCGGAAAAAATGTAGTAAGGATTGTAAGCTTCTAGGCTTTACAGGCCACAGAGCTTGGTTCCGATATTCCGCAGCGCTTAATACCGACCTATATCACAAGCGATAGAATACGCGGTACTCGTCGCTGCGTATATATTCTTCGGCACCAGGCAATCGCCGATTTGATAGAACCGAGGCGCAAGGAATCGCAGCTTATCTGCTTCATCGTGCAAAGGTGATTGACCTACTGCATAGACTACGGTATCCGCATCATAATCAGCGCTGCCGTCGGGTGTCTCACATTTAACTCCCGACGCTGTGATCTCCACAGCTTTTGTATTAAAATGAAGCTTAACTCCAAGTTTCTCCATCTGCACATTTACTCCGAGAATATGCAGAAAATTCCCGCCGTCGCTAATTTTATCTGCCATTTCAACAATCGTAACACTACGCCCAAGACCCGCGAGGTGTATCCCAAGCTCTGTTCCTACGAGTCCTGCGCCCAATATGACGACATTTTGCCCCACAATACGAGGGTCATTATAAGCCGCTTCAGCAGAGATAACATTATCACCGTCAATGCCCGGAATCTCCGGTATTATTGGTGTTGCCCCCAGTGCCGCAATTATGACATCCGGTGAAATATTTCGTACAACTTCTTCCGTCGCCTCCTGATTCAGCCTTACTTCTATCGGAGCGTCCGCGACTCGCCGTTTTTGGTAATCTAAGTATTTCATAAGATTGGCCTTAAACGGCACCTCTTTTTCACAAAGCAACGCACCGCCAAGCTTATCCGACTTTTCAAATAAAGTGACTTTATGCCCTCGATCGGCGCAGGTAATCGCTGCTTGCATACCCGCGATACCGCCTCCCGCAACAACAACGTTTTTCTTTTCCGGCGGAGGTGTTTGGTATTTTAATTCCAAGTCTCGCCCGGCTTTCGGATTTATAGCACAGAAGAACTGCCCCTTATCAAGCAGGCAGGAAAAACATGTCATGCAGCGTATACACTTCCGAATCTCATTGTCACGACCTTCACGCGCTTTGTTTGGTATGTCGGGATCTGCGATAAGCCCTCTGGCTATTTGAACTATATCTGCCTTACCGCTTGCGATGATTTCTTCAAGAAGCTCCGGCTCGCTCAGAGCGCCGACAGTTGCAATTTTTGAGTATTTCACGTGTTTCTTCACCTCTGCTGCAAACTTAACGTTGCAGCCGTCCTCCAAAAACAGGCTTGGCGTCATTATTGTAAATACCTCAGGAACCTCGTGAGCGCCTGCGGAAATATGCAATAAATCAAAATGACCATCTAGCGCTTTTGCTATTGCGAGCCCTTCTTCCGCGTCATATCCTCCGGAGTAGCACTCATCGCCTGATATGCGTATCTCAAGCGGAAAACCCGCGCCGCAACTCTTTCGCATGGCGGCTGCGAGAGAAATGGCAAACCTTGCGCGATTTTCGATGCTTCCACCCCATTTGTCGGTTCGGAAATTTGTCTTCGACGATAAGAACTGCGAAATGAGCCAGCCATGAGCGCCATGCAGCGTTATCATCCCAAAGCCGCACTTTTTAACAAATGCCGCAGCATCGGCGAACTGCCCTATTATCTTCTCTATCATTTCCTCTGTAAGCGGGCGGACTTGCTTACCGTGAGCTTCTCCCTCCGAAGGACCGTATACCGGCTTATCATTTCTAATGTTTGCCTGCATACCCCAATGCTGAAGCTCCGCCGATGCAATCGCTCCATGTTTTGCAATAGCATCTGTAAGTCGGTGAAAAGCATGTTCACTCCGAGGGTTGTCTACGAAAATATGCCACTCGGCCCCAGCGCCGATCTCCCTATCGATTACGCACTCTCCGACTGCGACAGACGCTGCGCCCCCGGCGGCTTTTCTCTCGTAATATGCGAAACCTTCAGGTGTTACGAAGTTCTCATCAGATAAATCCTGATAACCTGTGGGAGAAGCGAAAATGCGATTACGGAATAAAGTGTTCCCAAGTTTGATAGGCGAAAACAAATTCGGATACTTACACTCGTACATCATGCACATCCTCCTTTTAATTTGTATATAGTCGATTGTGAAACTCAAAAAAGCCAGCAAAATAGCGGGTTTCGAGCTTCGATTTTTACTGATTTTTCTCCACTTTGCTCCCTTCGCGCACGAAAGGGGTGACGTCCGCAGACGGCGGGGGTTGTTCTCTGCAAGCCGATGCCTAAGGTCAACCCCCGGCCCTGCGGGGCCACCCCCTTCATGAGCGAAGCAAGGTTGGCCTAGCTTTCAACTTTCACAATTGCCTAAACTTGTATATCTTCTCAGGTTACTATTCACGCCCCTCTCCGTCATTGCGGCCCTGAATCGAGTTCAGGACGCAATCCCCCGTGGAATGCAGTAGATTTCCGACAGTAACCCGTAATCTAGAACAAACCCGCAGGGGATTGCGGCTCGGAGGCCGCAATGACGCATGTTTTGAGCAGGGCGTGAATAGTAACCTTCTCAGAACCGGCGAGGATGGTTGATTTATTCGCCACCCTCTAATAATTTCGCTAAATCTAAAGATTCATATTCTGTTGAGTACGTAACTTCCAAGCCAATCTGCCACTCCACAATCTTTGAGTCTAGCATGTCAGACGCAACTTGAAGCCGTAGGGTATTGTAAACGCCTTGCATAAAAAGACCAAGCGGGATTACATCAAAATTAATTGGTAACCTATATATAATATGAAATGCATTTTCGCTCTCGACAACCTCGCTGAATTCTCCAATCTCCAAAGCTGCGGTTGTTTCGGAAAACTCCTCAATCATATGTTCTGCCGTAAAAAGGTAACCGAGTGGAAACGCCCCAAGCCCGCTGCTATCATCGGAATGCTCAAACATCAGATCTGTGAAAAACTGATCGAAATCATCGCCATCATAGGAAGTAAGCTGGTCAAATAATCCTTCAATCTCTTCAATCGCAGCATCTTCTTCTTCTCCATCATCATCATCTTTAACGCGTCGAATGTGCATAGCCATCATGTACCCATCGTCAGCAGTGATGTCCAGCAGTTGTTCATCTGAGAGTTTTTCTCCTGCAGCACCGAATAATTCATTGAAGATAAGTTGCTCTATATGGTACATACTGATGAAATATTCCAGTAGTTCCAGACTATGGCAACCATTATTAGTCCAGATACTTCTGAGCATTTCTTCTTCACTGCCGTAAATATCTATCATCTGGTCTATCTCTTCTTGCACCAAATCCCAAATCTCCGCACTCAGCGAAACACCGAGTTCTAGTGCCCCAAATTCAATTGATTTGAACATAAGCGCATATTCAGTAGAGTACTCCAGCACACTGTCAGCAAATGTAAAACCATCACTTAGTTCTGTTGACCAACTAATTGTACCTCCTGAAAGTGCCAACAGCTCAGACACATTGCTATAGATGTAAAAGAACAATTCTCCCCATGTTAATGAGAGATCACCTAGGTCAATCATAACAGTCTCCGGCGGGAACACAGCAAATACTTCATCGAAATCTATGACATGGCTTGAGGGGCTCTCCCAAGGAGTAGTTACGGGTGTGTCAGAAATTACAGTTGATTGTTCCAGATCCATGGCAGAGTCAAGATAAGAAAATACGTCCGCGTGAGAATCTGAAGCAGCGCATCCACTGATAATGGCAGCGAATATGACGACGATGAGAGATAACGCAATTACTTTTTTCATTATTAGGTATTTCCTCCATGTTTTATATATTGTATCTACTCAAGAACCGGTGAGGATGGCTGTATCTGTTCACGCAAAACGCAACCAAGGACGGTGGAGTGCTCGCGAATTGGCGCATGGATGCGCCAGTGAGCGATTGCGTGAACAGATACAGCCGTCCGAGCGCAAGGTTCTGATTAGTAAAAACAAGTAACTCTGTTCAGCACCTTTGTCTGATTTGCTGCATGTAGTGTCGTGGAAAGGCGTATTGTGCGGCGCAGTGAGGGAATTCCGGTGAAAAATCCGGAACTGACCGAACGTAGACGCATAATGCGCCTTTTCA
>Ga0099364_10007324_pt1 | contig 15792 bp, 15 predicted proteins | sample TergutTh196P3_FD_73070 | JGI IMG/M metagenome (GOLD analysis project Ga0099364, IMG submission 73070) | Microcerotermes parvus P3 segment gut microbial communities from Pointe-Noire, Republic of the Congo - Th196 P3 | ecosystem: Host-associated > Arthropoda: Insects > Digestive system > Gut ...
ATTAACTGATTTGGCACAGTTAACTCCTAAAATGCACCAAGAGTTTTTCGAGATGGTGAATTGGGCGATTAAGGAATATGGAGTGTCGGGAGGGGCGTTTTGTTTTAGATTTGGGGATAGCAATTATTCGGCGGGGACGGTGGCGCATTTACATGCGCAGTTTATAGTGCCAGATTTGGAAAAAACAGGGTATGAGCCGGTGAGGTTTAAGATTGGCAAAGATAAGGAAAAACTGTCCTAAAGCGGGCAAAACAGATCGAGATCGCCGATCACCTCTCCCCTATCGCATTTCTCCTTGAGCTCTTTTAGTTTGGGAGCAAAATCGGGATGGTCGATACAGTGTTGGAGCTCCATAATGAAGCGGTCATACCTATGGTGGTTTTGGGCTAAGGTGTAAAAAAGAGGGGAAAGGGGGTTGTCGCTATCGCCGATCATTTCGGCTTGCTGCAGCAAGCGATAGAGTTTCTTAAAATCACTTCTCCCCATTTTTGATCTGGTTTGTTTCTTGACTTCCGGTGTCATGGGTTGATAGTCATTAAGCCCAAATTGCCTCATTAATCTGATGTTCCATCTATCAAAGACCTCGCGTTGTCGCACTAGCTGATTATGAAAAAGATATGCCATGTATTCGAGCGTGTTCATACCAGTAGCAACTTTGATGTCTTCGGAAGTTGCAGGCAGACAAGCAAATAGGGCCTCCACAAATGAATGCTGTCCGGATAAAATATCTAAGATTTTAACTAAGATGGCCTCTTTGGTTTCTCTCTTTTCGTATTGTTCGAGGATGATTTCGGCTTGGGACCCCAGCCGAGAAGTATTGATGATTTTTGTCATTGCTTCCAGCTCACGCTCGAGCTTTAATTGTCTTAATTCGGGGGTTTGCTGGTCGATGGGAATATCTCCATACAAAAACTCGGGAGTATCATGCCAGAGAATTGTTTTAAGCACGGTCTCGCGGTCGAAGTGACCCATGGCCTCAGGGAAGTAGCGAGATGAGTTTACGTAACAAAGGATCATTTTGCAACTATGATCCCAATTTGACTCGTGGTGTTCCTGTGCAAAACCATTTTCTGGGCTTCGAAAGCGTTGGGGATTTTGTTTGGCATTACCTTCAAATATTCCGGAATGGGGATTGGATAGAATCCATGTTTCTCGGGCATGGTCTAATATTTCTGTGTACTCATCAGGAGCTAGATCGAGTGGGGGGAGGAGCGCGGAGAGTTTGGCGAGGTCGGCTTGTCTGGCAGCTTCTTCTTGGGGTGTTTTGATATATACTTCGAATCCACGAGCCTGATTTTTATTGGCCTCTCTCTGATAATGTTCGAACCCGTAGCTTGCTGATTCCACGAGCCCGATTATATCATGAGGGCTGTGTTATAATCACTTTATGCAAATCCAATATCTAGGACATTCTTGTTTTAAGTTGAAAAGTAGATTGGGGACGGTGGTAATGGACCCTTATGGAGAGGGAATGGGACTTACTTTGGGAAAAGAGATTGCGGATGTGGTGACGATTAGTCATAGCCACCCTGATCATAAGGGAGGATTAAATAAAGTTAGTAGCAAAGAAGGAGACAGGCTATTGGTGGTGGAGCGAGCGGGAGCTTATGAGAGTGATGGGATTAGTGTGTTTGGGGTGCGAACTTGGCATGACGAGACTCAGGGCGCGGAGAGAGGAGAAAATATTGTGTTTACGGTGTTTATGGAAGGAGTAAATGTTTGTCATCTGGGAGATGTTGGCGGAGTGTTGACGGCGGAGGAAGTTAGGGAGATTGGGGAGGTGGATGTGTTATTAATGCCGGTGGGGGGTTTTTATACGGTTGATGGTTTCGCTAAGATCATGGAGAATGTGAACGCCCTCAATCCGAGCATCTTAATCCCGATGCATTATCAAACACCGCTGCATGACACTAAGATGTTTGGGGAGATTAAAACCTTGGATTGGTTTTTGAATGCTTATGGGATGAGTCCCTCGCCAGTGGTCAAGCTAGAGGTGGAGAAGCATAGGTTGCCGGAAGAAATGGAGTTAGTGGTGATGGAAAAGAGCTGATGAGTGAGCAAGAAGTGATGGATTATTTGGTGGGGAAAAAGAGCGAGAGCGATGAGCAGGGGTGTCCGGTGGTGGCGGGAATAGTTGATGAGAGTGGGGAGATTATTTATGCGACGAATAGCATAGAAGATGGGTTTGCGAAAAAGTTTCCTGAGGAGATAAAAAAACGGAGTGAGTTTTTTTATCGACATGTGAAACATGCGGAAATTGTTTTGGTGGAGAAGCTAAAGTTGATGGGGAAGGATCTGCAGGGGAAGGTGGTTTTGGTGACGCTACTTCCCTGTCGTGAGTGCTTGAAGGTTTTGTTGGCTGAAGGGGTAAAAGAAATTGTTTATCGAGAAGATCATGAGGCGAGAGGCTGGAGTAAGAGGAGTCATGATTTTATGATAGAATATTCGATATGCAACAGGAGATTGAGCGAATAATTAGAGAGGGGCGGGAAGTTTTTGCTCGAGAAGGGTTTGAGAGAGCGGTGGTGGGGGTGAGCGGCGGAGTGGATAGTGCGGTGGCTTTATTTCTGTCGGTGAGGATTTTGAGGGCGGATAAGGTTTGGGCGGTGACCATGCCAGACAATGGACAAAATCCGGAGGATGCGCTGTTGGTGATGGGGGCGGCGGGAATTGAGGAAAACAATCAAATTATTTCGCCGATTGGACATGAAATTGATATTATTGCGGATGCGGCGGCTACTGATAGTCGAGAGCAGACGATCAGTGCACTGCGGCGAGGGAATATCGCGGCGAGGCTGAGAATGATCCACTTATGGGATTTGGCGGTAGCTCGGGAGGCTTTGGTGGTGGGGACAGCTAATAAAAGTGAGGTGGAACTGGGATATTATACTTTATGGGGAGATATGGCCTCGAGTATTGAATTATTTAGTCATTTATATAAAACGCAAGTCTTTGGGCTGGCAAAAGAGCTGGGAGTGCCGGATAAAATCATCGAGAAAGCGCCGAGTGCTGATTTATGGGAGGGGCAGACTGATGAAGGGGAGTTGGGAGCGAGTTATGAGGTGATAGATAGAGTGTTGCAGGGGAGGTTGGAGGGAATTGATGAAGAACTGGCGAGGAAAATACAGGATAGGGTGGAGAGCCAAGGTTTTAAGCGGAAATTGCCATATATTATTTAGTCCTATAACTTGACAAAACTGTCTTTTTGTGGTATAATGATTGTCTAGTACTTTCTTAAAAAGAGAGTGCGGCTCTGTTTAGTCAAAAATAAAAAACAAGGAGGAGGATCTCTAGTGAGTAGGAATGAAAGAACGAAGTGGGTTATGCTGGTATTATTGGTCGGGGTGGCGCTGGTGGCGGCGATAATTATCGTCGGCGATAGAAACAAACCCCAAGAAGCCACTGTTGTGGAGGAGAAGGAGACGTATCAACAGCAACCAGTGATTATTGAAGTGAAGGCAGTTAGTGAGGAGGAGATGGTAGAGGCTCGGATTAGGGACTATAACTTGGCGGTATACGAGTTATGCGCGCAGATGGACAGTCCCCTACCCTATTTTTTCCCGCTTACGGACTACCCAGCGGTTTTAGCTTGGGCGATAGGTCAGAACAATTTTGAATCAGGGGAGATTTATGTTGAGAGCTGGAACGAAAACGAGATGGCCAAACGCAGATTTAGGGATGAGTTTAACCAAGAGGTGCCCAAATATGAATCACGTCTTAGAGTTATGACCTTGGACGAGTTCGGCGATGCTGCACTCCATTGGTGGCTGAGCAGCAATTCTGGTTATACCCAGAGAGCTTGGAATGAGGCTTGGGCGAGAGCGCATGAACCCTTTTTGGAGTTGGACTTCGAGCTGCTCTATTACACTGCTAAGGTGATCAATATTGTAGCTGGAGGAGACTTCATTAGCTCGGATGTGAAAATGAAGGCTGGGCAGGTGTTTCTAAACCGCATTGCTCATGAGGCCTATCCCGACACCGCGGCAGAAGTTTTTTTCCAACCGCGCCAGTATGACACGGCGCGTTTGGAAGAAGCAAGGCCGAGCAGGGAAGAAGTGCTCATCGCGATGCAGCTTCTTACTCAGCCGGACCGCAGCCCCTTACCGGAGAACGTGGTTTTCTCCGGAACGGCAGTACAAGGCGAAGTTTATGAAGAAGTAGAGGTTCCCGAATTGGGGGTGACTATCTACTTCGGTGGAGTTGACTAAATGGGGAAAGGACAGTGGAGCGAAAGCCCTACTGTCCTTTTTCTTTATTTTTTTTACTAATGATGAGATTTGTAGAGAACTCAGTTTAATTTTTTTACTCCGAGTTCGCAAAACGAAGCGTATTTTTCGGGTTGCTAGAAGATGACTTGCAGGGCGTTGACCCTGACTTTCTTCTAGCCACCAACGAAAAATACTATCGTTTGCTCTCTAGTCGTAAAAAAATTAAACTGAGTTCTCTCAACTAAGTGAGCTCAATCGCCCGTCCAAGTCGGCCAAGACAATACAAAAACGCCGGTAGGCTTCGAGAGGAGATTGGTAGGCATTAAAATAAGCGTGGACGTCGCCATCGGAGAAATATTTGGTACACATATAATAAAAGTGGTCGGAGGTGGTGAGATATTGCCAATCCTTGATGAGATGAGTGTCTTTGGTGGAGAGGATTTTTTTCTCGAGGACGAAAAGTTTTTGCAAGGCATCTTTTTGGAGGTCATTATCTAGCCAAGCTGAGAGGTCGCGCTCTTGATCGGCCCAAGAAATAGGAACGGGGACGTCGTAAACGGGCAGAGCGTCGGGGGAAAGCTCCATTTTGACTAGGCCGTCGAGGGCGAGTTTTTTGGCAGCAGTGGGGGTGGTGAAGGATTTATGCTTGGCGACAAAATCGGCGAAAAACTCAAAAATGCCGGTGTCGGCCCATTGGTGTTCGCCAAAGGTTTCGAAGTCCATAAAGAGGTTAATAAAATCTTGAGGGCTGTATTGATCGAGCCAAGCGATGTATTTGTCGGCGGTGAGGGGATGTTCGCCCCAGCCTTTATTAGAGAAGCGAAAGGCGATGTCGTCGGAAAACTCGGCGTGTTTGAGCAGGAGATAGAGCTGGGGATCGGGAATATTGGCGCGGAAAAGTTGGGTTTTGGGGCGACCTTGGAGATAGCGGTCAACACCTTCGGCGAAAGTGAGGTCGAAGCCGAGTTTTTGTACTTGAGCGGCAATGGTATTGGAATAGATGAGCTCAGTGTTGCGGAAGGTTTTGGGACGGACCTTAAATAATTTCCAGACTAGTTTGAGATACTCGCGCACTTGAGATTGGAATTGAGAGGTGGAATAGAGGAAAGAAAGGGAATGATAGTAGTTTTCGGCGACTAACTCGACTTGCTGGTCATGGGCGAGGAGTTTTTTAAGGAGAGTGATAAGCTTGGGTTGCCAAAGTTGTGCTTGCTCGAGAAAAACGCCGCTGGCGGAGAAGGAGAAACAAAAATGAGGGTGTTTTTTGACTAAGTCGAGAAGGATGGTGAGCATGGGAAGGTAGGATTTTTTGGCGACTTTGAGGAATACTTGGCGATTTTGATTGTTTTTGTCTTGAAGATTAAAATAGTCGCTGTTTAGCCCTAAATTAAAAACACTGACATTGTCGAGACGCATGGGCTGATGAAGCAGAAAATAAAAACAAACACGCGGATTACTCATAGAAACTCTCCAAGAGGCTGGAATAGATTTTTTCAACTTGTTTGGCAGATTTTTTCCAAGTGGTACTGCCTAATTTTTTGGTTTGGCGCGATAGGACTTCTTGGTAGTATTTTTTATTAAGCAGTAGCGAGAGGGTCTGCTCGGCGAGGGCGTCGATGTCCCAGAAGTCAACGGCGGGAGTGTCATAGAGAACTTCGGCCACGCCGGAGTTGCGGGAGATAACTACGGGAGTGCCGGCTTGGATAGCTTCGAGGGCGACGAGGCCAAAGGGTTCGGAGACGGAAGGCATGACAAAAACGTCGGCGCGCTTGAATAGTTTTTCTTTTTCTGGACCGCGCAGGAAACAGCTAAAGAGGACATTGGCTGAGAGGCCGTGGTGGGCGTTGGTAAAGAGGAGTTGCTGGTACATGTCGCCGCTGCCGGCCACGACAAACAAAGCATCGGGGAGATGGGCGATGATTTTGGCGGCCAGAGCGAGGAAATAATCGGGGCCTTTTTGCATGGTGAGGCGGCCCATGAAAACAATGACGGGGCGATGGGGAGCAAAATCACTTTTGGGGGAGGAGCTAGGGGTGGAGGGACTGATGCCGTTATGAACAACGTCGATTTTATAGGGATCAATGAGGTATTTTTCGACGAGGAGGCGTTTGGTGTAGTAGGAAACGGCAATGACGCGATCGGCTAGCCGCATGCCTTCGTATTCCACGCGAGTGATATAAGAATTGTAATCATTGCTCAGCGAGCGATCGAACTCAGTGGAGTGGATATGGGCGATCATAGGCTTGCCGAGTTTTTGTTTGATTTTCATGGCGGCGGGTAAGCTCATCCAGTCGTGGGCGTGGACTAGGTCGATTTGTTTATTCCTTTTTTGAGCATAGAGAAGGACTTTTTGGGCATAGTTTTCCACATCGCGCTCCATCTTGGAGAGAGGGGTTAAAAGGTCGGTGCTGAGACGGAGGTTGGTGAGATGGTGTTTGGTGGGAAAGGAAAGGGTGGAGAAATGAGCGAACTCACTGGCCATATTGACTGGGGATTGGTAGGCGTTAAAAGGAGGAGAGATGGGAGGAGAGGTGGTTTCGGACGGGGACATATCGGAGAGAGGAGAAAGGGAAACGATGCGAAAGTCGCCGAGACGGAGAGGAGATTGATAAGGGAGGGTGAAGTCGATGGAGATTTTGCCTGAGGCTAGGGCTTGGGTTAATCCCTCACAAGCTACGCCAAGACCGCCACTATTATGCGGCGGTAATTCCCAACCGATCATTAAAACTCGCGGGTGTGACATATGTTACCTACTAATTTAACCACAATTCAGGGTATTAAACAAGACCTCTCTAAACCGGTATTTCGACGGTTTTAATCGCCACGCACGGCTTGGCGCGAGTAAAAAATAATGCTCAACGGGCAGGAGCCCGCCTGTGCTTATTTTTTAATTAAAACCGCGCGAAATCCTCGGCTTAGAGAGATCTTTGCTCTATGATTACTCTAGGAAATCTTGAAGTTTTTTGCGGCGGGAGGGGTGTTTTAGTTTGCGCAGGGCTTTGGCTTCGATTTGGCGGATGCGTTCGCGAGTGACGCCAAACTCTTTGCCTACTTCTTCGAGAGTCATAGGACGATTGCTGGCGAGGCCGAAGCGCATCTTCAAAACCCGAGCTTCGCGGTCGCTCAAGGCAGAAAGCACTTCTTCCATATTTTCGCTGAGCATTTTTTTGCTAGCTTCTTCGAAGGGGGTGGTGAGGCGGTTGTCGGCAATGAAGTCTCCTAGAGTGCTGTCTTCCTCCCCATCGTCGCCGACTGGGGATTCAAGAGAAACGGTGTTTTGGGAGATTTTTTGGATCTCGCGGATTTTGGTGACGGGCAAGCCCATTTCTTCGGCTAGTTCTTCTTGGGTGGGCTCGCGGCCGAGTTCTTGCATCATGCGGCGGCTAGTGCGCATGAGGTTATTGATGGTTTCGACCATATGGACGGGGATGCGGATGGTGCGGGCTTGGTCGGCGATGGCGCGAGTGATGGCTTGGCGGATCCACCAAGTGGCATAAGTGCTAAACTTAAACCCTTTGGTCCAATCGTATTTGTCGATGGCGCGAATGAGGCCTTTATTGCCTTCTTGAATTAAATCCAAAAAGCTCATACCGCGGCCGATGTATTTTTTGGCGATGGAAACAACGAGGCGGAGGTTGGAGTTGATCAGTTTGCGCTTAGCCTCCGGATCACCCTCCTCCGATCTTTGAGCGAGAGTGATTTCTTCTTCGCGGGTGAGCAGGGGGACACGGCCAATTTCTTTGAGGTACATGCGCACGGGGTCGGAAGCACCAACATTATTAAACTGAGCAATTTGCTCGAGTTCGTTTTTGAGCAGATCCACACTTTCTTCGTGGCCGACTTCTTTGGTGACAGATTCAAAAATATCAACTCCACTTTCGATGAGCTCGTCGTAAAAGGAGTCGAGATGGGCGACATAGAGCTCGGGCTCGATGAAGGCGTTGAGGATTTCCTCTTGGGTGATGTAGTTACGCTCCAAGGCTTTGGCTTTGAGAGTTTCGATATCGGCAAGCAGGGCCTTGGGGACTTTTTTCATAATTTTGAGGGTATAATTATAACAAAAAAAGGTGTACAATGCAAGGTGTTGTTATTGGCGTTGTTGGCGTTGGGCCCAGATGGTGAAATTGGTATACACGTACGCTTGAGGTGCGTATGCCGAAAGGTGTGCAGGTTCGAGTCCTGTTCTGGGCACTTTGCCAACATACTAGTCTTTGGCTATGTGCCAAAGTCCGAGTGATTCATTCCAGACGAAGCTGGTCCCAGCTAACATTCGGGGGACTATAACTTCGTCTATCACTCGGTATTTACCGTTTTCGTCTAGTTTTAGTAGCCTGACTGTTTCACCATTACTCAGGTTAAAATTAAAAAAGTAATTTTGCCAAGACTCATCGGTTTTGTTGCCACGGCTATAGAGAGTGAGACGTTCTTGGGGGGCCAATTCCAAGTATTTGGGAAAGTGCGAGCGACATTTAGTGTTGGGGGTGTTGGTGAGACAGTAGTTTTCTAGGGAGATGGACTCGGACATTCGGGGATTGAAGATTTCTAGGTAGTCGTCTTGATCTTGATTTTTGAGTTTACTCAAACGTAAATCCCAGTGAGAGTCGTCTTCTCTAATGACTAGGGCAGTGATATCAATTTTACCGTTTGAGTCGGCCATGTTTTGGTCTAAGGTTATTTCTGTTTCGGTGATTAGTTGGTCGTTGATTTGCCAACCCACGAAGTAATATCCAAAAGCCAGTCTTTCCACTTTGAGGGGGATAGCACTTTCGGCGTAATACTGGACGGTTAGCTGTTCATCTTCGGGAGTGAGGGAGATGGTATTGAGCTGGAGGACGGCGCCCGTTGCGCCGGCAATATTTATGGTGGTGGTTTCTGCGCTTAAGTTAAAGTAGCCGATAGTGAATTGGTTGAAATACTCTTTTCGCTCAAGCATAGTATCCACCATTTCGAGTTGGTTTTGGTGGATGAGGGGTTCGTTGAAGATGTGACTTTGTTCTTGTAGCCTTTGGCCATGGCGAGCTTCGGAGCCTATTTGGGCGCTTCTGGCTTCAATAATCTGGCGGAAAGTATCTTCATTGAGGGTGGTGGCGAACAAATCACTGAGGCGCAAGAGCCATTTTTCTTGGTATTCGGGAAGGGTGAGGAGTTTAGTTAGGAGATCGCTTTTGGTATTTTTGGCACCAACCTTTTTGCCAATAAGTTTCTCGAGGTATTCTGTATAGTCAATATTTGGCATGAGGCTGAGATCAAAATCAAAGGCGATAAAGCGCCAGCGTCCATCAGTGATGGGTTTTCCATCTTCCTCTGGGCCAGCGTAGCGCCAGAGGCGCAAGTTGTTGTGAGGCCAATCCATATTAGCTAGGGCCATTTCTATACTGTAATAGTCAATTACATTGTCGAGGTCAATTATGGATAGTACCTGTTTTAGGTTGGTCGGTTCTCGCCAATCTAGCTCCAATAGCTCGTTGAGTTTGGCGATTTGAACATTTTCAAACTCAGTCGCTATTGTTTCTAGTACGTCTCGGACTTTTGGTCCGGTGGTGATGCCTAGAACATTACTGTTTTCGGCTATTTCTAATAATTCGAAGTGATCGGTGGTGGTTTGATAAAGGGTTTGGAGGTAGTCAGCATCAATTCTGGTTTGGAGCCAAGATAGGCCGTAGTAATCGCCATTAAGATAAGTGGCAACTGGTCGGGTGTGAGCATGAACATCGAAGTTTAAGATGTCATAAACTGAGGCACCAACAGCATCGCGGATAAAACTTAGGTCAAGCTCGTTTTTTCCCGATCTGAGAATGAGTTTATCAAACTCGGTGATGGGAGTCATATGACTGTCTTTGGTGATTAGATCGGGAAAAAAGGGATACTTAAACTTGCCGTGGAGGGGGTCATATTCTCGGCGGGCGTAGAGGCGGAGGGATTTTTGGTCGTAAGATCGGCTGCCAAAGCCATGTACTCTCATACCGGCGGCCTGCTCGAATAGCCTCTGATGATCGGAAATAACTTCCACATATACTGGACGTTCGGACTCGCGGCCGCGGAGATTGTAGTTGGCCGGCAATTTGTTATATGTGTCTTCACTCAATTCTTCTAAAGCGAATATACCGGAGTTGGCTTTAAGATATTCATCACGCAGCCTACCTTCTTTAATAAAAATACCGAGGTCATAATCATATAAATTAGCCGGATCGGTGGTGAGGGCGACGATGGGGACATTAAAACGATGATTAATCAGCTCGCCAATAAAAAAAGTTTTAGTCCAGATGTCGCTGAGCTCTTGGTTATTCCAGCTATAGGCTCTGGCGCGAATAACTCGACCTTCGGCAAACTCCTCCTCCTCGGGCAGGTTGATAGTGATGGGTTTTTGATAGAGAGTGGCATTTTCGGGAGTGGGTTCGCTGCCGTCGAGGGTATAGTAAATGCGAGCGAGCGCTTTATTGGTTTTTAGGGTTAAAGTGAACGGTCGGTCGTGGAAAACTTTGGTTTCTAGGCCAACGACTCGCAGCGGTTCTTTTCTGGGGAGATGAAAAAACTCCACGCTGAGAATAATCGCTAGGGTGAGGCTCAAAAAGATAATAATTGCTTTTCTCACGGTATAATAGATTATACATGAAACAAAGGCGCATTAAACACAAGTTCCGGCATGAGTTGAAGTTTATTATTGGACGCAAGGATGCGCTGCTTTTGCAAAAGAAATTAGAGCCTTTTTTAGAGCTCGATCCTTTTAGTGTTGATGAGGCGATGGGCTATCGAGTTTCAAGTCTTTATTTTGATGATTACAAACGCACGGCCTACTTTGATAAACTTAATGGCGCGGAAGATCGGACTAAGTATCGGTTGCGGGTTTATAATTTTGGTGCTAGTCCAATTACTCTGGAGGCGAAAATTAAAAAAGGGGATTTAAGCAGGAAGGAGTCGGTGCGGTTGAATATGGCCGAATATCGAGAGTTGGTTGGTAATGCTGGGGAAATTGCGATGGCGGTGGGGATGGACGGGGGAAAGACATCTGCTGGCGGTGAGTTTACGAACTACTTTGATTTGCTGCGAAAAGTGAGGTTGATGCGGCCACAAATTATTGTGGATTATTGGCGGAGAGCTTTTATTGGGCGCGAGAGCGATGTACGGCTTACTTTTGATGATGGGCTGCAGATTTCTCACGCCACTAGCGATATTCTCCAAGCCGATGGCCATGCGTGGCAGACAATTTTGGAGGCTGACGAACTTATTTTGGAGGTTAAATATGATAATTTTCTTCCAGCGCATTTGAGTCAATTATTAGTAGGTTTTCCGCTGCATAAAATTGCGGTTTCCAAGTATGTGCTCTGCCAGCAAGTTGCCCGTAGGAAAAACTTAGGTTTTAGTTTACAATCGTAGATCATGGAAGGAAAATTGTATGTCTAATGATGCGGCTAGTTTACTTAAAGAAACTTTGACGGTGGCTGATTTGAGCGCGAGGCTGAGTTGGGGGAATATTGTTTGGGCTTTGGGGACGGCAATTCTTTGCGGGGTGATAATTTATTTGGTTTATCGCTGGTTTTATCGAGGGACTGTTTATAATGACAATTTTAACGCGCTACTGGTGATGGCGACGGTGACGACTTGTTTTATTATTATGACTATTAGCTCGAACTTAGTTTTGAGTTTGGGGATGGTGGGGGCTTTGAGTATTATTAGATTTCGGGCGGCGATTAAGGATCCGCTGGATGCGGGATTTATCTTTTTGGCGATTGCGGCGGGATTGACCGCGGGGGCAGGCCTTTATTTGGCGGCTCTTTGTGGGACGATAGTGGTGGCTTTGGTGTATATTGCTTTTTACTTGTTGGGTAATTATGGTCCGACTAGTTATCTGACTATTATTAGGTATGATAGCGAGGCGGAGGGTAAGATTCGGGAGGCGTTGGGAGAATATAAACATAGCTTAAAAAGCAGGGCTTTGCTAAAAGATCAGACTGAGCTGGTGATTGAAACTAAGAAGGTGAAAATTGATGAGCTGCAGGCGGTGCTGGCTAATCTTAAAGGGATTTCTAGTGTTAGTACTGTCGAATACAATGGCGACTACCTAGGTTAAGCTCGCCCAAATCGGTAAAATCAGATTTTTTTGCTCAAAAACTTCAGTCATTTAGCTCAACTAAACTCCTTCAATTTTTTCACAAAGAAAATCTGATTTTGCTCGATTTGGACTTCGCTTGACATTTCTAGTCTTGATATGTTACAACAGTCTTCTATGCAAGAAGAAACTACGATTAAAACTGCCGACGATATTGTGAATGAGGCTTTGGGGAATAGTGGTGGGGGTGAGATGGATGAAGTGGCCAAGAGCGATCAGCTGGCGCAGACATTATCTAGTTTGCAGGGAATTATTGAGCGTAATGCGCTGCAATTACAGCAGGTGGATGGGGAACTAAAGGAGAAGCGACAGATGCTAAAAAATATTTTTGATAATGACACGGCGCTAACGGTGGCTCAGGAGGAGGCCAAGCAAGCCACTCAAAAACAAAGGGAGAGAAAAGTGCAATTGCAAAATGATGGTCAGGCAGTAAGCCTAAAATTGCAAATTGCGGAAATTAATCAGCAAAAAAGAGAAATCCAAGAGGCGCTGAGTAGCCACTTAGTTAATTATCATCAGCTGACCGGAGCCACCAGCTTTGACACCTCGGATGGTGATCAATGGGACTTTGATATTTGGGCGAAAGTCAAAGTAAAAAAGTAGTTTTTTTGTGATATAATGCTCGATGGTCTCGTGGTCAACTAGTTAGCTAACTATGTTGGATCTGCAGGTGTAGTACACCGGTAGTATGTCTCCCTTCCAAGGAGAAGAAGCCAGTTCGATTCTGGTCACCTGCTCCGAATTAACAAAAAGTAGCTATTTTGATGCAGAAAATAGAAAGAAAGTGAAAGTTTATGCAAGATTTGCAGGACAAGTTTACCAAAAATGTGGCGACCATCGGACCAGCAGCAGACACAGAGGAGGATTTGGAGAAGATGGTGGAAGCGGGCATGAATGTGGCTCGTTTTAATACTAAACACTCCACGCCTGAGTGGCACCAAGAAAGAATTGCCAGAGTGAAACGAGTGGCGCGAAAATTGAATAAACCGATTGCTACTTTGTTGGATCTGCAAGGACCGGAAATCCGTATTGATTTACCTCAAGAGAAGTCATTTGAGGTGAAGATTGATGACATAGTTCATTTTACTTTTAATCCTAAGTTGGATAGAAAAAACTTAATTTTAATTCCGAAGAACGTGGTGCAGACAGTGAGTGTGGACAATCTTATTTTAATCGACGATGGCTTTGGTTAGTTTGTGGTAACTAATAAAGGTAAGGAATATTTGGAGGCGAAGACTTTGAATGATGCGACGGTGAAACATCGCAAAACTATGAATATCCCCGGCATTACTATTGACATGCCTAGCTTAATTGAGGCTGATTACGCGCAATTGGATGGGATTAAGGAAGACTTGGTGGATTTTGTGGCGCTTTCTTTTGTGCGCAGCAGGGAGGATATTGACTTTTTGCGTGATGAATTAAAAAAGAGGAATGTGACGGCAGGAATTGTGGCGAAGATTGAGACGCAGGCGGCTTTAGATAATTTGGAGGAGATTGTGGACGTTTCGGATGCGGTGATGGTGGCTAGAGGAGATTTGGGAGTGGAAATGCCGATGGAGGAGATGGTATATTGGCAGAAGATTATTGTTAATATGTGTCGAGCTAAGGGAAAACCAGTGATTACCGCCACCCAGATGCTCAAGAGCATGGTGGATTTTCCCAGACCGACTAGGGCGGAAGTGAGCGACGTGGCGCATGCGGTTTATGGCTGTACTAGCGCGGTGATGCTTTCGGAGGAAACCACGATTGGAGCTTTTCCAGTTAAGGCAGTGAAAACTCAGGCGAAAATTGCTTTGTTTAATGAAAAAAAAGTAATTGACACTTTTGATTTTGATGATATGGATTTGGATGGGAGGACGAGTTTTATTGCTAGGAGTGTGGTGAAGTTGCTGGAAAATGTTCCTAGCGCGGCGAAAGTAATTGTGTGTTTGACTGCCACTGGCAGGAGTGCCAATATTATCGCTTCGCTGCGTCCGCGAGTGCCCATTGTGGCGGTGACTCATAATCAGGACACTTACTATCGTTTGGCGCTAAGTTATGCGGTAAGCCCGCAGCTGGTGGACAGCGAGGTGATTGGAGAGAACAATATTAAAGAGATATTGGCTCACCTGAAGGAGCGAGGGGTATTGCGTAGTGGGCAGAAAGTGGTAACAGTGGCGGGAGATACGCCGTTGGTGCCGGGGTTTACTAATACCATGGGCTTCCACGTAGTAAAGTAACTGAGCTCGCCTAAATCGGTATTTTGACGGTTTTAATCGCCGCGCACAGCTTAAGCGCGAGTAAAAAATAATGCTCAATGGGCTTTCAGCCCATCTGCGCTTATTTTTTAATTAAAACCGCGCAAAATACTCGATTTATGTTTCGCTCAAAATCAGATTTTGCTCGATTTGTGCTTTGCTTTAACATTTACTCAATCTGCGCTTATTTTTTAATTAAAACCGCGCAAAATACTCGATTTATGCTTCGCTTAGCAAGTTAGGTTTTGTTCTTCTCGAGAAAAGACCGAAAATAATCCATTTATGCTTCGCTATGTTTTTGGAGTGGTGTATAATAGAAGGATGACTCCAAAGAAAGGTTGGCTTGTTTATCGTTGTCGGCGTTGCGGGAAGGAAGTTAAGGTGGCGGCGGTTAATCATCTGCCGAGTGCTTTGCGGGCAGTATGCGTGAAGGGTAGTCTTTATACTGCTAATGGCAAGGAGGAGTTTGCGAGTAGACCGCATACTTGTGCTGATAAAAATGTGGGGGTGATGGATATTATTGGCGGCGAATATGAAGTAGAGACTAAAGAGTGAGTATGGAGGGGTTGCAGATTTTAGTTTTAAGCGTGGTGCAGGCAATTACTGAGTTTCTGCCGGTTAGTTCTACAGCGCATTTGATTTTGACCAGCAGATTACTTGGAGTGCCCCAGAGTGATTTTTGGGGCAGCTTTAATATTTTTATTCAATTGGGGTCCATACTAGCAGTCTTGGTTTTGTTTGGGAAAAAAGTATGGGAACAGAAGGAAAAGAAATGGCAGCTTTTAGCAGCTTTTGTGCCGACGATGATTTTAGGGGTGGTGGCGCATGGTTTTGTGAAGGAGGTGTTGTTTAAGGGGCAGGCGGTGACGGGGTGGGCGCTTATTGTTGGTGGAATTGGATTTATTGTTTGGACGAATAATAGTTGTCGTTCTTTTCTTGCTTCGGTTCGACTTAAAAAAAACCCAGAAGATATCACTTCCACTCAACTTCGGTCAGACGCTTCCGCCACGCGGGAGACCCCAACCCCGCTTGGCTCCTTGTCTGACTCCCGCCTGAAATCAGGCGGAGCTCGTTTCGTGGAAGGACATCCTCTGGATTTTTTTCATAAATACAAAAAATACGCCGCCATAGGACTCATCCAATGCCTTGCCTTCATCCCAGGGGTGTCGCGGTCGGCGGCGACAATTTTTGGGGGCAGGGCGATGGGGTTGAAACAAAAAGAAGCGGTGGAGTTTTTCTT
>Ga0099364_10007325_pt1 | contig 15788 bp, 9 predicted proteins | sample TergutTh196P3_FD_73070 | JGI IMG/M metagenome (GOLD analysis project Ga0099364, IMG submission 73070) | Microcerotermes parvus P3 segment gut microbial communities from Pointe-Noire, Republic of the Congo - Th196 P3 | ecosystem: Host-associated > Arthropoda: Insects > Digestive system > Gut ...
TTCGATTTCTTCGAGGAGGTTTTTGATAATTCCTTCGAGTTCGGCGATTCGTTTGTCTTTGGCTTCCATGAGCGACATGATAATCTTTTACCAAATAATTAGAAAGACCAAATCAAAAAAAAAACGTGAACGGATACCGAAAATGTTAGGTTAATGGCAGTGGAGAATATATGAGTCGTTTTCGGATTTTGTATTGGCGGCGAAGGGCTTTTTTCGTTGTCGGACAAAGTCAAGGAAGCGTTGCGCACTCGACCCGCCGAAAACTTCCAAACGTTTTGGCTATTCTCAATGGCGGACGGTATATTGACGTGGAGAAGTAGAGTAACACTGATGTTACCTGAAGTGAGTTAATGGTAGACTCATACAACTCAGGACCAGGGGCGGGCGTTTCCATAATTGATTCTTCTGTATGGTTTACGGCACCACCCGTCCGGTAACGTTGCCGATTGATTGAGGAATGTCAAAATTTGACTCAGTCCGTTGCCGGGTCGGAATTTTGCTGTCGCTCGGCAGCCTCCGCTCCATCATTTTCATCGTTTGACTCTTCCGGTTCACTATTAGACTCTTCCGATTGCCCGGCTTCGCCTTCCAATTCCAATGCTTCTATCTCCGGCAAGTCCGGTAACTGTTCCACAGGAAACGGCGTACCGAGAATACTCTGCAAATCAATGCCGTCAAGAATATCTCTGCCCCACGACGGTTCATCATCCGGCAGTACAACACGGAAGACATTCGACTCCGTGAGACGAATCTCCTGATAAACATCGTCCGCAATTACATAGTACCAGTCGGCAAAACGGTCGGAGAGTTCCGACGCACGATGCCTGCCCGACTCAATGGCGGCATCGTAACGCTCCTGCTCACGCTGGTTCGCCCTCTCCGCAATTTCTCTCTCCTGTGTCAGTCTTTCCCGTTCGTCCTCTTCCCCTTCTTCCGGTATTTCCGGGATGGGACGCAACTCCGGTAACGGAATAACCGCCGCATCAAACTCCGCCGTTATGAAAAGATACCGATTAGATGCCATCCTCGTCGCCGAAGTGGTCGAATAAGGGGAATCAGATTGCCCCATATACACTTCCGTTTCCGTACCAGTCAGATCGCCGAAGCGAAGATTATAGACGATCCCGTTTTGCAAACGAAGTTGGATGTCCCCTTCGTTCGACAACAGTTGTATCTTCGTTTGCCGGGCATCCCCTTTCATGTCAAACATTTCTACCAGCCAAAAGCCGGTTTCCACCATCGACTCCTGCATCACGGCAGTCATCTCAATATCTTCAAACGGCGTGCCTTGCCGCAGTGCCGACGCAAGTTCCGCCGGCTTTCGCAGGACGCTGACGATTCTCAAGTCGTCCAGTGCCGACAGCATTGAGTCGAGTCGGTCGGTGTCCAATTCTTTGCCCAGCTCGGGTTGCCGTTCTTTGTACTCGTGGTTTTGTCCTTCAAACGTCATCCACCGAACGAGCGACCATTTATCCGCTCCGATTGCCGAACCGTCATATCCCAGTGTGATGTCGCCGACGAACGAAGCCCGGGGAATCTCACGTAAACCGAGATTGGTGAGAGCGTATTCGACGGAAAAGGAATAGTCATCAACGAATACTTCCCCGATGTCAAGCGTGCTGATGTCGAGCAGATTTCTCTCGATCCATTGATCGAAATTCGTGGTGAATTGACTCGGATCAATGTTGACGACATAAACCGGTGCTTGATGGGCAACCCGAACGTACCGAAGCGCAGCATCACTTTCGTCTGCCTGCCGCCGGGCGGCTTCTTTTCCGACAATCAGGTTGACAAGTGTTTCATTGTTTGCACCGCCGAGTGTAATTTTTGTGCCGACACCTTCGCCGACCAAAATGTTGTCGGATGCCGGGTCAATCACACCGTATTGGGTTTGAAAGGCAATCGTGTCGATACCGCTTTCGTCGGGTTGAATGACTTCAAGCACGACGAGGTTGGTCAATGCTTCGGCGACTCTTCCCATTTGATGTTGGGCATCGGCGGGGTAGTTGTCGTGTGAAGGGATCGACCAGATACCGTTGACTTCGGCGATTCGAAAGTCGTTTCGTTCTCCGGCGGCATCAAGTTTGACAATTTCGAGCGATCTGATAGCGAGCGGATCGGTGAACTGCGGAAACAGGTTTTGCCCGAGCATTTCTTCGGTTTGGAATTCGGTCAGTGTAGGTCGGCTGAAATAGGCTCCGCAGACGAGGGCGGCGGCGAGAAGAATGAATATCGAAGTTTTGACAGTTTCGTGCATCGAACAATCGGTAGAGTTGACAGTCTATGACATTTTGCGTCATTTTACCTGTTTGGTGTTATCCTTTCAAGGGCGTTTAACCATTTCCATCACATGATGCACGCACCATGCCGCCTCCCACTGGTTTCAGCCCTGGACATCTGATTCTACACAGTCCATGGCTCTCGCCACGCACGGACACGCATCCGATTTGCCACATCGTCTGTAAATTCGACCTTGATAGGGTCATACGTCAACTCCCGTTGCAACATCCACGACAGAGCCGAGGCGTGGCAAACGAGGTGCGAACTGGCAGTCACATCCGCATTGCAAACCGGTTGCTGCCGGGTCTTCACACAATCGAAAAAGTTGCGGACGTGCGTGATGGGGTCCGTACCTGCGGGGACATTGCCGAACGTACCTATTGTGCTGCGGAGTGAATCGGGCGAAACGGCAATCTGCCCACTATCGCCGGTTTCGACCCAGCCTTCGTCTCCTTCAAATCGCACGGGACAAGTACCGAGTCCTAACCAACCGCCGGGACGCATCACAAGTTTTACGCCATTTTTGTACACGGCATACAGGTCGTTTCCTTCTGCCCAATACTTGACGGGACCATCGCCGTCCGCATCCAGTGCCCATTGGCAGAGATCAACGGTGTGCGCTCCCCAGTCATGGTGCTTTGCACCGGAATCGAAGTCGTAGTGTGCACGCCATGCGCCCATGACGTAATCCTTGTTGTATGGTCGCCACGGGGCGGGACCGAGCCACATATCCCAATCAATCTCCTCTCTGTCGGGCAATGGCTGGGCAGGGTACCAATCGTATCGGCACTGTAAATAGTAAATGGAGGCGTGAACAGTGTGTATTTTGCCGAGTTTCCCGCTACGTGCCAGATTGACGGCGAGTTGAAAATTGGCGAGGCTGCGCCGCTGGGTGCCGCCTTGAAAAATGGTGCCGTAGCGTCTCATGGTGTCTGCCAGTTTTTGGCAAAGGTCCATCGTGATTGCACATGGTTTTTCGCAAAAAATGTCTTTTCCTGCCCTTGCAGCATAGATGGAGGCGTGTGCGTGCCAGTTGTCTCCGGTGGCGATCAGTACGGTGTCGATGTCCTTGCGCTCCAGAAGATCGCGGAAATCTCGATAGGTTGCACAGTCAGTATTTTCGTATTGGCGGTCGATGTGCGTTTTGACGGCATTACGGCGATCTGCCCGAATGTCGCAGACGGCAAGAAAATGGACGTCGGGCTGGATGAGCATTCGCTCTAACACATACCAACCGCGATGATTAATGCCGATTCCGCCGAGGGTGATTTTGCTGTTTGGTGCTGTACCCTCTCGACCAATCACAGATGCGGGCAGAACGAGCGGCGACAGAGAGAGTGCCGAGGTTTTCAAAAAACTTCTTCGGGACAAAGGTTGCGGCGAGTGAGTGGACATAGATTTCTCCTGTGCAATGGACACTCTATCAAGGCTATCATATAAATAGCGAAATGTAAACACGCTCTAATTCCTCTGACGAGACTCTTCGTGCATTGACGCGTTAGGGGGCGTAAGGTTTTCGCCGAAAAGTAATCTGCCGTCATTTCGCTGCGTTCCATTCTGGCTATTGTTATACTGTGCCACGCCACAAATTGATGTTTTTCTCCGTGCACTCCGTGAAATCTTCGTGTTCTCCGTGGTTAAATTCTAACACGGAGATCACGGAGAAAGCACAGAGGACACAGAGAAAAAAGAGGCGTTTTGTGGCGTGGACAAGTATATATCGGGTGATGTCACGACGTTTTGTTAAATCCTTTCCGATACATTCTCACGGCTTTGAAATTGAAACCGAAATGTCAATCCACGCTCTGCAACTTCAACTGCCCGTCGCCGAAGTGCCGACGAAATATGGGGTGCGTTCCGAAGAGTCGTCGAGTAAATTACGCACCTATCGAGACGGCTTTCGGATACTCTTTACGATTATCAGTTTGCTGACGACGGAACGTCCTCGATTGTTCTTTGGCATAGTAGCATTGTTGCTGACGTTGCTTTCGTTTGGATTGGCAATCCCTGTTTTTTGCGATTATTTTTTGACGGGGGAGGTCAAGCGTTTTCCGACAGCGTTTCTCTGTTTGGGCTTGGTACTCTTGGCAGTGCAAGTTTTGGTGTTTGGTTTTCTACTTCATTCGGTACGGCGTGGTCGGATAGAAATGAAACGCCTGGCTTACCTTGTACAAAAGTCCTCTAATTGTACCACTAACGAAATGACAGCCCCTTTTCGGCATTAGAAACAGGGGGACTTTACAATGACTCGCCAAACCATCATAATACGTGCAGTTCTCGCAAGCGTTTTATGCAAAAAAACATTTTCACACTCACCGACCTGATCGGCATTTTCGTAATTGTCGGCTTAATCGCAGGACTCACTTTTCCTTCGATCCAAGCGTCCCGCGAGGCAGCGTGACGACACGCTTGTATGGATAACTTGCGGCAACTGAGTGTTGCACTCCATCAGCATCACGATATACACAAGGCCTTGGGAAACGAGGCAACAGAGGCAAAGCCAGAGACCGCCGCGCTTCCATCATTTCACGTCACTCCCCAAAAAGCTTTTTTTGTACAAGGAGACGACATCAATCTACGTTTCTTGTTTCATAATAATAGCAATGCAACAGAGAAAATTTGCACAGTATGCAAGGAAAAAGAGTTGTTCATGTTCTTTTTTTTAATGGGCGGAGATCTTTACAGACACGGAAGTTTTTTCTAAATCCCTCCGCCCCCAATTGCCGATAGCCGAAGTAACGTGTAGTCCCGCCCCGGAAACAAACGATTAACCCAGAAAAAAACGATGATCCCCAAAATGATAAAATGCCTCCACTCCATGTTAAATTGGGGGGGGGGTAATTTAGGTAAAAACAAAACGACCGCGCAGCGAGCGGGGGGTGTCAACCCCCCGTTGAGTTTGAACGAACACGCCCCCAAACGGGGGGTTGACACCCCCCGCTCGCTGGTCGCGATCCTCCTCGCCGCTCTAATAACAAGCAACGCCGTACAAGCGCAAATGCCCGCCGGATTTATAGGAACGGATTTGACAAAACGCCATCCTGTAAGTGCCCCCGAAAATACTCCCGAAACAGGCGATACCTACCTCGCCAAGTTTCTGGTTATAAATGGGAGTGGCACGCCGATGTTTTACTGGAGCGATGGAACTAAAGCGTACGACGGTACCCTCGCCGACTTTCAAGGCTTGCTTGCCTCACCACCGACAGTCAACGTTATCAACTTTGAAATACCGCACGACGGTTACAGCAATGGTGCGTCCGGCATCTTAGTAGTAGATACTCTTGGCACAACCATCAATTTAGGCAATTTTAATTTCAACGTTACCGGTAACAGTGCAGAAGTAGGCATTTTCGGTTTGAATATCGCTTCTTCCGATTATAGCGGCACGTTATCCTACGCCGGCGAAATGAGGGTCACTAACAAAAGCTGTAGTGCAACTGCTGTTAACTTAGATAGTGTTTCTACGGGCAGTTTAAGTATCAACAGTGTAACCGCTGTTACGGAAAATACCAACGAAAGGATACTTACATACGGTGTTTATTCTAAATCAATTGATGAAAACGCCAAGGTACACATTGGAAAAGCCGTTGCCAGCATTCTGGCGAGCACGGGCGAAGGCTTGTATGGTGATGGTAGTGTGGCAATCGCTTACCATCATAGTGGCGACTTGTCAGGAACGTTGATAATTGACGAAGCACACGGCTATGTAAAAGGTGAGGGGGAAGGAATAGCCAGTACCGCAGGAGTCAATATCTGGGGGAATGTCAACGATACTGCTAAACTGATAATTGGAGATATTGTCGCTTCGGCATACGGTAATGCCAATGCTACCGGTATTCTGGTTAACTATAATACCACCTTGCCTGGAGCAATAAGCGTATCCGCTGCCGAATTTACCACCGGAAAAATCACTGCTTCGGTGGAAGGCGGGGATGTGTCAGGTATTTTTGTGAACGGCAATTTCAATCCTCAGACTGGCGAAATTGGCGAAATTGAAGTAGTCTCGCATAACAAACAGAATGATGCGAGTTCCGTTGGAATTGCGATTGCCAGTTTAGGCGGTTCAAAATTTACTTTGTCGAATAATATCACCGTTCGTGCTGTATCTGGTAACAATGGTAACGAAACCAGCGCATACGGTGTTTGGATTTTAGGAGATGTGATAAACAATGAAAGTACAACGACGATCAACGTTGACGGCAAAGTCGAGGTTTTTGCGACAGGTGCTAACTCTAACACCGGCATTGCCGTTCTAGGTGGCGACTTGACAATCAACCTTGATAACCAAGGCAGTCTGGCGACCAACTCGAGTGATATTTCCGGTGGAATACTGCGCATTACCGGCAATGGCATTGCCGACCTTGGAAGTGTTGAGACTAAAAACGGGCTTGAGGTTGGTGCCGTTAGCGGGATTACTCCTTCGGTTGCCACACTGAAATTCGATGCCGCACGGAGCGTGTTTGGTGATCCAAACACAGACACAAAGGGCGATTTCAAAGTAACAATCAGTCAAGGTGAAGTTACCATCTTTAACAATGGTGCTCTTGCCGTCTATGGCGAATTGAACTCGCACCCCACCACTGACGCAAAAGAAAACGGAGGCATCAACGTCTTTCTTGTCAAGCATGGCGATGCTGGTCAGATCGCTATCAATTTCGATAACGAGGCTATCTTTACCCACTGGGCAGTAATGGGGGCAGAGGACGCGATTGACACTTTGGAGGGAGTATTGAATGAATTCACTGGCTTGGGGGACTGGCAAACGCTATTGAGCGGATACGATGGGATTCTCTTTAACTGGGGAGCCCGCCGGAATGCTCTCATCAACGATGGCTATTTGAATGCGGTCACGATTCACAATCAGTATGCCGTTTGGAATGCGGTGCGGGATAGGATGATTTCCGGCAGTGACGGCGTGCGCAGCGATGTTGTCCGCAGTGAACGCTGTGATCCTTGCGCTGGGGTCGGGGGGTTGACACCCCCCGCTCGCAAGAACGGCGGCAGGGACATTTGGGGCAATTACATCGGTCGCAGTAGCCGATACGAAAGCAGTTTTAACGGCAACGCTTGGAAAACGTCGATGAACGGCGTGCAAGTGGGTGCTGACATTGTTCGAACCAAGCGGAACCAGTTCGGCGTTCTCTTCGGTTATGAAGGGGGCAGCAGTACCAATGTGCGGGATCGGATCAAAGCCGACGATACTTATTTTGGTCTCTATGGTGTTCGTGTGCTGCGCGGCGGTGCCGATGTCCGAGCGGCAACAGGCTTCGGCTGGCAAGATTATAACATGAACCGCTGGGGAACCCGGAGTGCGGGTGATCTTTACACTTCGTCTTTTAAGGGACGCACTGCTGACTTTAATGTCGAATTAGGCAAGCGATACAAGAGCGGTGTATGGAGCGTGCGACCCGTCATTGCATTTGACTTTTCACACAATCGTCTGCGAGGCGGTGTGGAAAAAGGTGCCGATACCAATGTCGGCGCAAATGAATCTGTTCGTTATGGTCGGTCGAGTTACATGCAATCATTCTTCCGGTTCGGCAGCGATATTCGCCTCCACGGCAAAGCCTTTACGTTTAATAGCGGTTTTTATTATGCATACGACTTGAATGACGATGTGTTGTACACCAGGGTACACAGTCTTGCCACTGGTCATCGACCGGGTCTTACCGGTACGGATTTGGGGCGTGATTTGTTGTTGTTCAATGTCGGCGGTGAATTTCAAGTAGGGCGTAACTTTGGAGTGTTTTTGGGTTACGACGGCAATTATCGTTTGTCTGGCACGAAGAATTCGCAGAGCGTCGGGTACGTCGGCGGACGAGTGACGTGGTAGTTTGTTTTAGCCGCCGCACTTGTGCGGTGCGTCGGCAGGTTTGCTATCAGGATAGCCAAGGTAGGCGGTTGCGGTCAAGGTAGTCAACCGACCGCCGGTCTTTACGGTCGGCGATAGCCGACTGGTACGAGCAAACGATTCCGGGGTTCTGGTTGTCGCCCGGCGACGTTGCCGACCGGCGGTCGGCAACCTACCTGTGTTGAACAAACTTGCACATTTACTACACCCGCCATGCCGACTTGCCCCTGCTGGTAATTTTGGTAGAATCACTGGCGGTTCTCTTGTTCATTTTTTTTCGATTTTGTGATTATGGGACGCGTAGCCGAGTTAAGCGAAAGCGTTTTTGATACCGTTGTTTCAGATGAAGAAGTGCCCGTCTTGGTCGATTTTTGGTCGCCGACCTGTGGACCCTGCCGGACTCTCGTGCCGATTCTGGAAGAACTCGCCGAAGAAAACGAAGGTGAGGCGACCATCGCCAAAATCAACGCCGCCGAATACCCCGAACTAGCCGCCAAGTTCGACATCGACACCTTGCCGACGTTACTCTTATTCTATCGCGGCAGAGTCGTTGAACGCATGGTCGGTGTCCAATCGAAATATAAACTTCAATCCGCTCTCGACGAAATAGAATGAAAACAATTACAACTTCATCCGCTCCGGCGGCAATCGGACCCTATTCGCAAGGCGTTGTCAGCAACGGCTTTCTGTTCACGTCGGGGCAAATTCCCCTCGTGCCGGAAGACATGGCATTTCTCGATGGCACTATCGAAGAGCAGACGAAGCGGGTACTCGAAAATTTGGATGCCGTGCTTGCCGCCGCCGGTACGGACTGGAACCGAGTGGTCAAGACGACCGTTTTTATGGTTGATCTTGCCGACTTCGGAAAGATGAACGCAGTTTATGAGCAACATCTGGGCGATGCCCGACCAGCGCGGAGCACTGTTCAAGTGGCAGCACTGCCTCGCGGAGCAAAAATCGAAATCGAACTGATCGCCGAAACTGGTACCTAATGCGATTTGCGGTTATCAGGTTATCATGTCGGAGAGCAACGGTAACCGCAATCCCAAAAAATTATGGTACAATGGCGGGGGCTAGGGATCTCTTTTACGTCTAATCCAATGAACGCCAAGGAAATCAAGCGGGGCGAAGTCGTCGTTTATAATGGTGCGCCGTGTATCATCGAAGGTCTCAACGTGCAAAGTCCTTCGGCACGAGGTGCCGCCACGCTCTATAAGTTTCGGGCTCGCAATCTCGTAACGAAACAAAAAGTCGATATTACGCTCAAAGGCACCGAGTCGCTCAACACCGCCGACTTTCAACGCCGGGATGCCAAGTATCTGTACAGTGATCCCGAAGAATCTGTTTTCATGGATAATCAAGATTACAATCAGTACAACATTAAGAAGTCGGACATTACGGAGGAATTGCAGTACATTACCGAGTCCCTCGAAGGCATTAAGGTTTTGATTTACAACGATGAATGTGTCGGTATTGAATTACCTGCGGCGGTCTCCTTGAAGGTAACGAAGTGCGATCCGGCTGCGCGGGGCAACTCGGCAACGTCTCGATCCAAACCGGCAACATTGGAGACCGGCTTGGAAGTTCATGTACCGGAATACCTCGAAGAGGGGGAAACAATACGAGTGGATACCCGAACCGGCGAATTTTTGAGTCGGGCTTAAGACTTTCACCAGAAACTAACATTCCACATACCCTTATTTCGTTGACAAATCCTTTGTGTTCTTTGTGCCCTTTGTGGTTAAATTCCTTTTTTAACCATAAGGAACACAAAAAAATAACATTGGTTGTTGACGGTATATCGCTTTCCGGCGGAAGCCTTATACCAGGTACAAGGCTTCAACGGATTGTACAAAACTATCCACGTTAGCGGTGATATATCCTATGTCGCCATTAAGCCCGGCTTTCTCAAGAGCGAACGCCGTTGCTGACAAGTCCGGTTCCCCAATGTACGCCAATGCTGATTTCAATCCGTGAACAGTAATGGTAAACATCTTTATATCGCCGCTCGCGGCTGTGTTCCGTAACGTTGCGACCATCTCTTCAGCGTCTTCGCGAAACACTTCGAACAGTTGATGTTTCATGTCGTCTGCCTGTTTCGCTATGATTCCTGAACCCAATCTATATTTTTCGGCTTCCCCAGGATGCTTGTCCCGAACATACTTGTTCAACGTTACATCCAAGTACCGCACATCAATCGGCTTCGAAATAAAATCGTCAAAGCCGTTCTGTTTGAACATCTCGTCATTGCCCATCAGAGCATTTGCCGTCAGTGCAACAATCGCTCCGTTATATCCCATCGCCCGGATTTTCTGCGTTGTTTCGATTCCGTCCATCAGCGGCATCATATGATCCATAAATATAATGTCGTAAGTCTCGCCGCTTTCTATTTTTTCTATCGCCTTAAAACCGCTGATGACCAGTTCAATTTTCAATTTATAAGGGGACATCAATCCCTCCGCGACATACAAATTTGTTTCTACGTCATCCACAATCAACACTTTACCGTAGGGCATGGGCTCTGGGTTAACCCGTAGATGCGTGAACTTTCTGTTTTCCGTAAACTTAAAACTACGTAATTGCTCCGCTAGTTCGCGACCGATGTCCTCCGCGCCTGCCGCCGCTTGTTTAACCGTTACCGAAAACACGCTGCCCTTGCCGTATTCGCTTTCTACCTCAATCGTACCATTCATCAGTTCCAGCAAATTTTTGGTGATCGTCAAACCAATGCCCGTACCCTCGGTGGCACGATTGACATCGACGTTAAAACGCAGATACCGCGAAAACAACTTCTGTAAGTCTTCCGGGTTCATACCCTGTCCCGTATCGCTGACGATAAAGTGCAGATATCCCCAGCCGTTCTGACTCGAATACTTTATTGTCAACTTTACATATCCTTCATCGGTGTATTTGATAGCGTTGGACAGCAAGTTCGTCAAAATCTGTTTTAACCGTAGTTCGTCGCCTACCAGTCTTGACGGAAGGTTTGCGTCGATGTCGAGTATAAACTTGATCGGTTTGCTGCCGATTCTCACGATATTTAATTGTACGGTATCATGAATCAGGCTTGGCACATCATACTCGACGGGGTTGATGTCCATTTTCCCCATCTCGATCTTTGACATGTCCAGAATGTCATTGATAATTCCTAGCAGATTGTTACCGGAACTGTAAATTTTATCCAATGCCGATGCGTAATCGTCGGGCAAGTCCTCTTTTTGCATCTGTATTTGTGCGATACCGATGATGACGTTCATCGGTGTGCGTATCTCATGGGACATAGTTGCCAGAAAATCGCTTTTTGCTTTGGAAGCGGACTCCGCCTGTTTGTTTGCCTCTATCAACTGCAGGTTCTGTTGAGACAGTGCGTGTTCCGACCGGGCAACGAAAACATTCATGACGACGAACAAGACGAAGACGAGGGTCAACATTCCGAAGAACACGACATTCAACGGTTGATTGAGCGCCAACAGACCGGGCAGCGGATAGCGAAGCACGATGTGGAAGTCTTTCAAAGCCGGTACAATACCAGCCCGGTACATATAGTTGCCGTGGATAAAATTCTGTCCTCTGCCGTCCACGATTGAATCCACGATTTGAGCTGCTTTCCTCCCCGCTTCGCCTAAATGATCTTCAAGGAGAACTTTGTTGAAAATCAGATCAAAATCCTCGGCAATCATGATCTCTTGGTGATGATTAAACAGAAAGGCTTCGATGTATCTGCTGCGTAACCTATGAGCGTCCTCGACCATTTTTATTAGTTTGCTTAGATTAAGACCGGTGCCGATGATTCCCACCGGTTTTCCGACACCGTCTTCCGAGTATTCCATTACCGGGATATTGATCCAGAGGTGGATCATGTCTATGTCGGGGTTATAGTTAATGTTGAAGTTATAACCTTCTGTTTCGTGCAATGTTAGGTTGTACCAGTAATTTTCGGGGTCGTCAGGATCGACATAATACGGTTCGACACCCGTGGCGTGAAATATTTTGTCCACGTCACTGACCCAAAAGACGAGTCCTTCTGAACTGTGTTGCTGGAACAATTCAAATTCGACTGATGCATAGGCTCTGAGGGTTGGGTCGTCGGGGTACATCAAGTATTCTCTGACGATAGGGGAGTGTCCCAGTTTATTGACAAGGGACAATTCGCCGCGGATTTCTGTTGCCAGATGCAGTTTTATCGTTTCTCCCGAAAGGGTAAGTTGTTGCGAAACGTAAGTATGGTTAATCTGCCGGGCGGAAAAAAGGTATGCCACGCTAGCCACTAGGGAGATACACAGAAAAAGGACAATGGAAAACACAAAGAACCTTTTATTTGTATTTGCCTTGTGCGTTTCAAATTGTAGAATAAACTTTTTTACGTTTGCAAACATTGTGCGATATCACTCTTTTTTAGTGTCCCAGCGGCTGTTGCAAAAAATCCGGCGGAGTTGAAACGATCAACCCGTGCTGCACACATGAACACAAAGACGACCTATTTTACCATGTTTTGCTCCAGTTGGCTAGATACCCTATGCGACTGAACACTCCCGCAAGAGTCCGTTAAGTGAACCTCTAATAATACAAAATTTCTAGAGTGTAGCACCGAAGTAGCCAATTTTTTCTCCGACGGTACGAAGTGAGAGCCAAAACGCCGGAAATTGCGGGAAGTGCCTTCCCACCCCGTTGAGATCCCCAACGCAACAGGTGATTTCGCCTGAAATAGCACGGTACACTGAAAAAATACGGCATGAAACGCCGTTTTTGGCTAATCGGTTGCTACACTCTCCATCTACACAAAAACAAAACTACCTCAGTAGCCAATGCGCTTCTGAAAAACTAACCTCATTTACCTCTTTCTACTTATTTTACCAGTACTCCGTGTCGATGAGGTAGATGAGGTTAGTTTTTATGGCGCACTCTGGCTACTGAGGTTATTTTGTCAGAAAAAAGAGGTTGAAAATGAAGTTTTCATCTCGATAAGCCGCCATAATGTTACCCAATCGACAAACGTGTCGACGGACTGACGCACTTTGCAATTTTGCAATCCTTGTGCTTGACAATCCCCTTGAGATAGGTTACGATGAGCCGTACCTCTGAACTATAACCCTTGCACTATGAGACAGATTATCCTTTCCCTATCGTTCCTCTTGTCGGCGACACTTGTATCGGCACAAGACCCTTCGTGGCATCGAGTACCCGCCGAAGACCTGCTCGGAAACCGAGGTGAAATCGCAAGAATACTGCAATCCACCTTCGACGAAACCGTCCCGCTGGAAATCTGGCAACGTCCCGAAACCGATGAAAGCGTTCTCTACCTCAAAATGCTCGCCGCCAAACGACTCGGACTCTACGGCACCGCAGCGGCAGCACCCATCCTCGTTCCCCGACTCGATAACGAACAAGACGGATTCTACGCCAGATACGCACTAGAAACAATTCCGGGCAATGAAGTCGATGCCGCCCTCTGCGAAGCACTTCCTACCATTGAGCGACCCGCCGCACTCGCCGGTGTCCTGACCACGCTCGGCGTTCGCGGCAATCCCAATTCGGCAGAAGCGGTTAAACCCTTTTTGACTCACGAAGACCTTGATGTCCGCCGAGCCGCCGGTTACGCTTACGCCCTCACGGCAGGAAACAACGGCATCGAGTTTTTCGCCAGCGGAACTATTGATCCTATCCACATCGATTCCGGTTTTCTCTTTGCCGAACAGTTTGAACAGAAAGGAGACACCGTCACCGCCATCAGGATTTACGATGCACTCTCGACTGCCAATACGAAGGAATATCAACGGATGGCGGCGATCTATCGCGGCATTTTGGCGCGCGGCTTGGACGGAGTGGATCGCCTCTTCCAACAGTTAGCCCCCGATTTGCCTCGTCGGCAGTTTGAAGTGGGACTCAAACTCGGTCGGGAACTGCCCGAAGGACGAAATGCTGCCGTGGCTCGAACATTGATAGCACAATATGCAAGCCAAACGGAACCTCTGCGGCAAGGGCAGATACTCCGCTCCCTCGGCGACCGGCAGGATCAAGAGTCAAAAACGGCGGCTCTTGCTCTAATGATCGCAGTGCCGGAAGATGCTCCCGTTACCGTCCGAGTGGCGGCGATGGACGCTCTCCGCAGCGTCGGCAATGCGTCGGCGGTGCCGGTTCTCATCGAGGCGGCGCAATCGGAAGAAAAATCGGTTGCCGATGCTGCACGAAGAACACTTGCCGCTCTGCCGGGAGCGGAAGTCGATGCTGCCATCGCTGCTCTGATTGAATCGGAGACACCGGCAGTCCAGATTATTGCCATCAGACTTGTAGCCGACCGGCGGTATTTTGCGGCGGCACCGACATTGCTAAAACTCTTACAAGAAGCCGAAGGAGCCATTGCAGAGGCGGCGGCACCTTCGCTGGGAGAAATATCGGGCATCGAAGACCTGCCTGTGTTGCTTGGACTCTTGCGGCAGGCTTCGTCGGAAGCGGAGGCGCAAAAACTACTCGTCGTGTTGAAGGCGGCATGCACTCGATTCTCGCAGGATGCCGCTTCGGCGGAAGTGGCGAAAGCATTGGAAGGTGCCTCGCCGGAATTAAAGACGCAACTGCTCGACCTGCTCAAGGAAATTGCTGGTGCGAAGGCGTTGGAAATCGTGGTGAGTTACGCTTGGGGAGAGGATGCGGCGATGCGGAATGTTGCGACGCGGATATTAGGGGAGTGGCGTTCACCGGCGGATTTGGATCGTCTCGCTGCCGCTTGCTTGCGATTGGCGAAGGAGTCGGAAGAGTACAAGGTACGCGGCTTGCGGAGTTACATTCGTCTTGCTCGGCAGTTTAATATGTCTGATGAGCGGCGGTTGTCGATGTCTCAAGAGTTTTTTGACCTTGCAGATAGGGACGAGGAGAGGGCGTTGGTGTTCGATGTTTATACTCGTGTTGTTTCGATAGCATCGTTGGAGAGGGCGGTTTCTCATTTTGAGCATGAGACGCTTCGTGAGCGTGCGGCGGAGACTGCCGTTGCGATTGCGGAGCGGTTGCAAGGAAGAGACGCAAAAATGATTGATGCCATGCGAAAGGTGCTCGACGTGAGTACCAACGATGCGGTCAAATCGCGTGCCCAGCGGATTCTCGATAGGCAATGATATTAGGCTTCCGCCGGAAAGTGATATACCGTCAATAGTAGCCGATGTTATTTTTCTTTGTGTTCCTTGTGTACTTTGTGGTTAAAAAGAAGGGATTTAACCGCAAAGAACGCAAAGTCCATTTCATGTCGTTTGTAGGAAACTTGTTCCGTAACCCAGTGCGTCCTTCCTGAGCGGAATGTTAAAATCTTGCCTAATGCTTGAAAGCAAGCATTCTAAAAAACGGCGTTTGATAAAAAAGTTACTGTTTTAATTTTTTTACATCGTTTTTTAGTTCTTTATCAGGAGTATAAATCATGGCGAAGCATGAAGCACTTATTGATGCACAACAACAAGCGGTGGCAATCCGTGAGAACATGGAGAACCGCTTTGCATTTCTTTTTACCACTGATCGTTACAATGGTCAATGGGCTGGAGAGTTCGAGGTTCTTGAAAGTGTTCTTGGGGGTTCCGTTTTTGAAGGGAAAAAACTTCTTGAGCCATGGGAGTTGTTCTTTTCCGAATGTTTCGAAGTTGTAGTAGGATTCGGAGCCGCAGAGGGCGGCGGCGGG
>Ga0099364_10007326_pt1 | contig 15787 bp, 14 predicted proteins | sample TergutTh196P3_FD_73070 | JGI IMG/M metagenome (GOLD analysis project Ga0099364, IMG submission 73070) | Microcerotermes parvus P3 segment gut microbial communities from Pointe-Noire, Republic of the Congo - Th196 P3 | ecosystem: Host-associated > Arthropoda: Insects > Digestive system > Gut ...
GAATCATTGACGAAATGGAGGATGGGCAATGAAAGACCTACAATACTACATGGGTTTGAAATACCCGTTTACACTGGAGCAAGATGAGGATGGGAGCTATTTTGTCCAATTCCCCGACTTGCCCGGCTGCATGACTTGCGGAGCTACTTTGGAAGAAGCGATAAAAATGGGCGAGGACGCGAGAAAGTGCTGGATAGATTCAGCCATACAGGATGGCGACTTTGTTCCGGAACCAAAGGCAGTTGAATGTTACCCGGATAACTTTAAGTTGAGATTACCCAAATCGCTATATAAGCAACTTTCTGTCAATGCAAAGGCGGAAGGTGTTTCCATGAATCAATACTGCTTATACATATTGTCTGGAGCATCAACCCATACAGCAACGAGTTGATGGGTCTTACTGAGTTGCCCCTATTGCAACAATTCGAACTCGTCAAAGGAGCATAAAACCGCAACCGTGCCGTCCGGCGCCCTGCGTTAACCCCGTTTCGGGCGATTAATAATCGCCCCTACCACACATCGATGGCGTCAAAGGAGCATAAAACCGTGACCGTGCCGTCCGGCGCGATATAGAAGTCGTCGTAGCGGTATACCTGTATGAATAAGGCGGTCGTACGCTCCGCTTGCCAATCGTCAATACTTAAGCCAATCACTATGCCGTTTTCGGTCAGTTCCGGAGCGTGTTCATGACTGGGCCACACTGTCCCCAAATAACCCTGGTCGAAAATACTGTACGCCCAAACATTATTTGTTCTGCTCCGGTCGTCTGCCCGCGTCGCCCTTAATGCTTGCTCCGAGAAGTCCCCTTTAACGGTATATATGTTTACCGAGGTATCGTTCTCGCTTATAACTTCGGTGAGTTCTGCGCCAGTGATGAAGGGCTTCCGCGTGACGGCAAGGCGGAAAGAAACCGAGGTTTCGGCCCGCTGTTCCTCCGGGATATCCCCGTAGGATGGTACGGCGTTATTACCCATGATTATTTCATGCATCGAAACCGTCAATTGCACCAGCCCGTCGCCGCCGTTGTCCGTATCGTAGTATCTGTACAGGTCGAAAATGTCGTTCAGCCTGACCGAATATACTGACAGCCTGTTCTCGTTGTAGGAATAGCTTACTCTGAATCGGTGATAATGAACCCACTGACCCGCCTCTTGCCCGGAGGGCAGCATATACCAGATATAGGGGGTGTACCGGGCTTCCCCCTCGTACATCGGCAATGTGAAATACAGTATCGCTATTTTATCGTTGTCTTTTTGAGTGTAATCCTCCAAGACTACGCCGAGCATGACAGGTTTGGGCGGCGTACCCGGCGCGGGTTCCGGCCCGGCGCTGAATGTGAGCGTAATTGTTCTGTTTCCCTGGTCGACGTCCTGGGAGACGACCAGACCGGGTGGGACGTTGTCGCTGTGGGCGGCTTCATATTGTAATCTGTACTCCCACCGTGAACCGGCTTGCGTGACAAAGCTTTTATTCTCCAATGCCTGTACGGCCTCGCCGATGGTTTTGCCGACGGTGTCGGGAATCTCGTCTTGTCGGTCGCCGCCGGGATATTCCTGCTGTCCGTCGGCGTAATAGAATCCAAATCGGGAAAGGGTCAGGCTGGCCGAACCGTCCGCTGATACGTCAAACGACTCGTAAACCATCAGCCGTATTCCCCAGGGCAGGCTTCCGCGAGCGATAAACTCCGGGTCGTCCGCGTCCGACATGTAGCCGTATATTGTCAGTTGGCCGTCCTCGGTGCAGCGTTTTATGTTTTGACTGAACTTTCCCGGAGTTGCGCGGGAGCTGTATTCGTATAGCTCTCCTTTTTTGAAGTTTCCGCGCAGGGTGTAAATATGCCAGTTATCGTTCTGTCCAGGGACCGTACCCTCATAGATTACGTCGGTTATTACGGGAGTATTGTCTGAGAAAGACACATGGAGAGCCTGCTCATAAGGGGTATATCCAATATAGGGTTCACTCTCGTTTTTGCGGTCGTCATACAGCAGGTAATAGTCTCTCGTTGCGTATTCAAGTTCTCCCATGTCAAAGTCTCTGTAATTCAGTCTTTCCGAGTAGTCCAAAACCACACCTATTTGCGGAAGATTGCCAAGGTGCTCCCATCTGGAATAGCTTTGTCCTATGTCGATACTGTCGCTTTCGTCCGGGAGTAGGGAGAGAGTATGGCTGAAGCTCCCCTCCGCGACACGGTTGTCATACATAATAACGAAGCCTTCCGATGTCCAGCCCACTATCGTCCAGGGGTATTCGGCGAAGGTAATATCCAAATCCGCTTCCCGTCCGGCGCTTATGTATAGTACGATATGGCCGGCATCGTCGTCTTCAAAACCAATGCGTCCAGGCGCCGAGCCATAGTAGTGGCTTGGCAGCTCATCCCACTCCCGGCCAACAACCAGACCGGGGCTGAAATCGCTCCACACGGTCTCCAAACGGTAATCCAGACCGGCTGCGAACAGCAGGCTTGTCGCCTCGCCTACCGTCATGGCTGTCATGTCGGGCAGACTGGAAAGGTCAAGGGAACCGTCCGGGTTCCACCCTGCGGTGAAGTCGCTGATTTTACCGCCGCTCACCCAGACCAACACCTCGCCGCTCACTTCCATCAATACGCCCGGAAGGGGTTCCTGCCGCCATATCTTTCCTGCATCCACCCTGTCGTTGGGCTCGCGGCCCGCTACGGTCATCACGATGCCGGCCCGCTGCGCCGCATCGCCCGCTTCGTCAATCATGCGGTTTATCAGCCCCGGCGCGTTGACGAAGCCATCGGGTACGCTGCCGCCGCCACCGCCAAACTGCATCGCGCCTGTGGCGTTGAGTATGCCGAACAGGGCGAGCGCGGCGGCCACGCCGATTACTGCGATTTTCGACCATAGCGGGAACTTCGATGTGGTTTGCTTTTTTTGTTTTACTTTCGTGCGGGTCACTTCGCCGCCGCCGAAGGATTCGACGAAATCCGCCATCGTCCTCGTGCGGTGTTCGGCGCGGATGTTCAGCGCGTTCATCAGCGCGTTCTCCGCTGCTTTCGGGATGTCCGCGCCGAGCTTCGACGGCTCCTTCAGCTCGTCCTGAACCGAGCGTTCCATGCTGTCCTCGGGCGTGACCCCTGTGAGCATCTTGTAGAACGTGGCCGCAAGGGCGTACACGTCCGTCCACGGGCCCTGCTCACCCTGGCTGCGGTACTGCTCTTCGGGCGCATAGCCGGGTTTCAATATCACGCTCAGGCTCTTGGAGTTCGCAGCCGATTCGTACCGCGCCGCCCCGAAGTCGATAAGCTTGACGGAGCCGGCCACGCCGCTGCCGTTGCCGTCCAATTCCCCTCTGGGGAGGTCTGGCCGTGCAGCGGACGGGGTGGTTCCCTCGTCTCCCGCGCCCCCGCCCGTTATGTAAATATTGTCCGGCGAGACGTCGCGGTGGATTATCCCCTGTGCATGGACGATGGCAAGCGTCTCGGCGACGGCGAGTATTATCGGCAGCGCCTTTTCGTATGGCATCGGCCCGTCCGTGTTTAAGGCCGCGTCGAATGCCGCAGAGCTTGCCATCTTGGCTGACCGTTTAGGATAATATAAATTTGATTGGACAGCCGGCACCCCACCCCACGAACAATCAATACCCCAAATGTTTTCCCACCCGCCCGTGGGTCGCCGGCTTTGTTAGAAGGGCAACCGGAGCAATCATTGGCGGGGCGTGCCCCGGCGATGATTGCGGAGGGCGGCAGGAGGCGGGGGAGACCATGTTGCACCGAAATATGATATAATCCCTGAAACCTTGAGAGATGGGATAAAGCAAAGAAAAGGACGCCGAGGTTTTACGTTACATGTTGACGCATGCAACCCTCGGAGCCCTTTTCTTTTGCCTCCAAAGCAAATTGATTATATGGCATTCCGGGGAACCATGCAAGACAAATTTTTATGACAGGGCCGAGGTAGTGCGGGCTGCCGGCGATCTGGCGCGTCGCGGCGTGGCGTTATGCGCGCTTTGCAGGGGCTTTTTTACCGTACACGGCAGCTACCCGCGCCATATCAAGGATGAAGAAGGCAACCGGGAAGACGGGTGGGTGGCGCAGCTCCATTGCGCATGCTGCGATGCGTACCCGGCGCTCATGCCGAATTTCATCATGCCGCATAAGCACTACAGGGCCGGCGTCATAGAAGGGGTGATCGCAGAGCATGAGGGGGGGAAGAACGTTGAGCATTTGGGCGGCTGCTCCGCCGACGTATCCACAATGCGGCGTTGGATCAGGCAGTTCAGGGTGCGCGGGGCTCTGGCCGCCGGTTGGCTGATTTCATTGCTGTTGACGCTGCACGAGCGGCACATCAACTTTCTGGAACTCCAGAACAGGACGCTTCTTAAACAGCTCGTCAGGCTGCTGCGCGAATACCCGGCGCCAAAGGGCGGCGGGGTCATCGGCAGAGTCAATATTATCCTCACAACGCAGAATTGCGGTTTCCTCTGACCGTACGGAAACTTCATATAGCTTGCCTGTATGTCCGAAACTTGTTCGTTTATGATTATGGCACAAAGAAAACGAGAGGGGTTTTGGCACATGGAACGGGAAAACAAGGCTCAAACATCGGCAGAACGGTTCGAAATGATAGGGCCGCTGCTCAGCGATGGGCTTTGCGCCGCCGAAAAACGGCGGTTCAGGCTCGAAATCATGGAAAAACACGGCATTTCAGAGCGCACATTGCGCAGATATCTGGAAAGATACCGCAAACACGGCCTAAAGGGGCTGGAGCCGGCGGGGAGGCCCGAGGCCGGGACATTCAAGGCGATACCGCAGGGCATCCTGGAAATCGCCATGGAGTGCAGGAGGGAACTGCCTGAGCGCAGCGTCCGGAACATCGTAACCATTTTGGAGAAGGAGGGGCACATCAAGCCGGGGGCAGTCTCGCGGTCCACGCTGTCGCACAATCTGCTGGCGCTAGGCCACAGCACAAAGCAGCTCCGCAATGAATCGGGAACAAAAGCCGCACGGCGGTTCGTCCGCGTCGGGCGCAACACGCTCTGGCAGTCGGATGCCAAATATGGGCTGTACGTCCCCGACGGCAAAGGCAAGAACCGACGGACATATCTGCTTTCATTTATCGACGACTGCACCCGCGTGGTCCCCCATAGCGAATTCTATTTCAACCACCGCGTACCTGTTTTGGAGGACTGCTTCCGCAAGGCCATGCTCAAGTTTGGGAAACCTGATGCGGTTTACGTCGACAACGGCAAAGAATTCACATCAAAATGGCTGCGGATCGGATGTGCCAGGCTGGGCATACGCCATATGAGGACGGAAGCATACAATGCCGAGGCCAAGGGCAAAATTGAGAGGTTCCAACGCACCGCAGAGGAATTCATTCAAGAAGCCGGGCTCATGAAATTTAGGGATTTGGCCCATCTGAACGCTACCTACCGCGCTTGGCTGGATGAGGCCTATCAGCATGCGGGGCACAGCGAAATCGGCAACATGACGCCCATGCAGGCGTTCCAAAGGGATGGGAAGCGGATACGGTTCGTAACGCCGGAGGAATGTTACGACGCTTTTCTGCACGAAGAAACGCGCACCACGGATAAAACGGGCTGTTTTTCCGTAGGGGCCCTCACATTTGAAGCCGGAGCGGCGTTCAAACGCAAAAAGATCGATGTGCGCTTTGACCCATTTGACCTCTCGCTTGTCGAGGTGTGGCACGGCGGCGCAAAACAGCTTGACGCAAAACCGCTTGTCATCGGGGAATTCACAAACTCTGCGCCAAGGCAAACGGCGCATAAAACCGCCACTGAAATAGGGCGCTCCCGCCTTCTGGACATATATGTCAGGGAAAATGAGAAAAGACGGAAAAATGCCGTCGGCGTCCTGACTTTTAATGCCGGAGGTAAATAGCTGTGTTTGAAGCTTTCTTTAACTTCACAAAAACGCCATTCCAAAGGGACATCTCTGCTGCTTCGTTGTATATGACGCCGCAATTCAAGGTCTTGCAGGACAGGCTTTTGCACGGCGTCAAAAACCGCGGCTTCTTAATTCTTACCGGAGACTCCGGCTCAGGCAAGACCACGGCGATCCGGCATTTTATCTCCACCCTTGATTCAAGCCGGACTTTGGCCTTTTATGTTTCCGAATCCAACCTCACCCCGCGCAACTTTTACTTTGACGTCCTTAACCAGCTTGGCATCAAGCCCCACTTTTTTCGTGGCGACGCTAAAAGGCAGTTGGTCAAAGAGTTCCATTCCCTCAGCAACGATAAAAAGTTGCCGGTCATCATTATTGATGAAGCGCACTTGTGCGGCATGGAAATGCTTACTGAAATCCGTTTCTTGCTCAACTTCGATATGGACAGCCACAGCCCCATGTCCCTCATTCTCGCCGGGCAGACCGAAATCCGCGACATCCTCAAAAGGCAAATCTATGAAGCCATCTCCCAACGTATAGATTTGCGCTGCCACATCCCTGCGCTCGACCGAAGCCAGACCGCCGAGTACATTTCCGCCCACATTGCTTACGCCGCCGGCTCCCATGCTGAACTCTTTACTGATGCCGCGGTCTCCTCCATTTTCGACTTCTCCGCTGGCTTGCCGCGTAAAATCAACCGCATCTCAAGCCTCTGCCTTATGCACGCCGCCCAGACCAACAAAAGAATCGTTGACGATCACATGGTCAACCTCATCCTTGAGGCTGAACTCTCTTGGTAGGCGGGATATTATTATGGCCTTTAATGAACCCTTTGTCGTGGAACTGGACAAACGCACCGCCGATTTGCTCGACAGGCTTATTGACGACGAAAACAGATTCGACGAATCCTATTGCTGGAACAGGGCTAGCTTTATCGGCTGGCTTGTTACTGATTATTTTGACTCTGTCAATGACGCTTTGCAGTAAACCTATCTCCCTGTATCGCTCTTCCTGCCTCTGCTCTTCTAAATATTTATGCCTCTTTCTGAGCCCGTTATCAATTTCCTTGCTCTTGCTTTTTGCGGTCTCTATCGCTGCCAATTCACGCGGTCTGCCTGCTATGCCAGTCTCCGGTCAGCCTGCGCGGCAAGCGACAGTAGCCTTATCCTCGTACAGCTCATCTATGGTCGCTTCAATGACGGTCAGGCGCCTTTCGTGTGCCTTTATCCTGTCACCGATTGCGTCAACTTCCTTGCCTTGAGCTTTACGCATGGAATCGAGCAAGCGTTTTGTTAGACTGCTACGCTCCTCTGCGGATAAAGCAGCATAATCTCTGACATCGTTTAAGATGTACTCCACTAAATCGTCCTCCTCAATGTAGTGCGGCGTGCAAACACCTTTACCCTTGTTATTATAGGTGCTGCACCTGTACACGCTTTTATAACCGCTTTTGAGGTATTTCGTCATATGAGCAAGTGGGGCTTCGCAGTTAGCGCATCTTACGATACCCGCAAATGTTCCGGGTCTGCCTGTTCGCTTTGTATCGTGTACACGAGACCTCACACCCAACAACGGCTGCACCTTATCCCATAAATCACGGTCAACGATTGGGTCGTGTGCATTTTCCACAACAATATGCTCTTCAGGCGGGATAACAAGTCTTTTCTTACACTTGTACGACTCATTCTTCCGAGTACCCGACACCATTATTCCGATATATGCCCTGCGTTGGAGAAGTGTGTCTACTGTACGCGCTCCCCACGCATTGCTTGTTTTTGGTGGCTTGCGCGGCTGTCCGTTCTTCTTCAAAGTCGGCGCATTGCGAAAATGGTAATGACTTGGGCAGTCAACGCCCTCTGCGGTCAGGGTTATCGCAATGGTGCGACTATTGATACCGTCCGAAAAATCTTGAAAAATCCTCCGCACCACCTCTGCCGCTTCCGAATCTTCAACGAAATGATGCCTGTCATCTGGGTCAACCCTATAGCCATATGGCGGCTGCGAATTCGCCCACTTGCCTTCTTCGCCGCGTAGCCTCTTGGTATTACGAACCCCATATGATACGTCAGCGCAGTGCTTTTCGTTTAGAAGTTCTTTAATCGGCGTAATCAAATCGAACCCGTCAATCTTCAGATTGTCGTGGTCGTCGTGTAGTGCGATGTACCTTATTCCGCGTTTAGTCAACATTTCACGGTGCAATCCCGCTTGGAGATAGTTGCGTCCAAATCTGCTCAGGGTCTTGGTGATAACGCAATTAACCCGCCCGCGCTCGATGTCACTTAGCATACGATTGAACCCGTCACGGTCGAACGTGGTACCTGTCACGTCATCGTCTACATACACGTCATATACACCCCACCCTTCTTCATCCACGCGCTTACGTATCATCGTTTCTTGGTCAAGCACGGAATCGCTGAAATCTTTGCCGCTTCGCCTGTCTTCCTCAGAAAGACGACAATAAACAGCAACGCTATATGTATCCAGTTCCTTCATACTGGCTGCTCCTCCTTGTCTTCGGGAGAAACACGCCAATGTTGGCTGACTGCACTTGCCATTATAACTCAAGTCTCAGCCATTTTGGTGTGTTTTTCTCCAAAAAATACCTGCAGGCCGACTAATTTACTTTAACTTGCTTGTATCAGTGGCGTATGTGTCCTGCAACTTACGCTGGATTGCCCTAAATAAAAGTTCCACCAGCGGTTCATCATCGCTAAAAATACTTTTGACTGTGACTGTCGTGTTGGCACGCTTATAGACTTTGCGGACTTTGTGGGAGTCAATGCACTCATGTGTGTTAGGGGTGTCCGTCATCTTAAACACCCGCCTTCCGAGCGTCTACTGGCTTGTATATCCGCTTCATAGCCGGGTCATATGGGTCGGCACCGTAGTGGGCGCAGTAGTCTTCCCAGCGTGTCTTACGCCAAATTCCACGCCACACATACCAGCCTGCGAAGTGCTTCTGCGTTGCGTTCGGAACGATGCCCTTAGCCTCGTTACGCTCCGCTTGCGCATAAATGCGAAGTTTTGGGCTTATGCTACGGAGTGCATCAATACGTTCCACAACCTCGTGCAAGTCATGCGTGACAAGGAAATAGATATGTATTCTGGAATCTGGAATGCCGCGTGCGGTGAGCAGGTCGTACACACGATTGATAGCTTTGACCTGTCCCATCTGGTCGCACGAGAAACGTATACTGGTGTTCCATGTTATACGAGCGAGTATGTCAGCTATATCAGGAGTCACTAACCTCGCGTCCATGCCCTGATTTAAGTCCAATCTGATGTGTGTACCCTGTCGTTTTTCCTGTCTGTATGCGTCGCACTCGTCCGCTATTTCACGGAGCTGCTGTAATCCGTGTTCGCAAGCTAAAATGTTGTTATCGAGTAGCCACAGCTTCGGGGTGTTGGGTCTTAGGATGTCACGCCAACTGGCGTAGGGTCTGATACCACCTTCCTTGACTGGAACGCAACACCAACTACAGCGATTTGGGCAGCCTCTACTGGTAAAGCCTACTGCGTAATCGCAGTCAGGATACAAGCTATAGTCTGGGCGCATAATACTGTCAATCGCTGGCGGCAACTCTGTGTAAAGACCGTAACCTGTGCCGCCCTTGACGGTATTGGCAGGAAGATTTAGGTTTACGGGAGTCTTCTCAAAAACTTTGCTGCTGTAAACAGCATCGTACCGAATGGAATTTTGGCAGTCGGCATCGCTCCACCACCTGACATCATGCCCCTGCGCCTTATACCACGCAGATATTTTCATCAACGCAATGTTCGGGAACTTCGGGCTGTTGCGGGTCTTGCTATTGGTGCTTTTGAGCTTGGCTTCGCGCTCTGCGTCGTGGAGTCCGATTGTACGGGTGCCAGTCATACTAACACCCCGCTTTCGCCGCATAGCGGATGATTGTACGCGCCACGTACTCCGCCATATTCGGCGGGACGGCGTTGCCTATCATTTTATCTAAATCTGTTTTTGTGCCAGCAAAAGAGTACGTCTCCGGAAAAGACTGTAAGTAACTGCGCTCTTTCGTAGTGAGCGCACGCACTGAGCCGCTTGCAACATCTGCTTTGTCTCCGGTGCGCTTGCGGTAGCTTGCGGGGATTGGCGAGTTGTTGCCGTACACTGTCCTACTCGGCTCGTCTATACTGTATACACTGCGTCTAACACCGTTACGCTGATGCATATAAAAGTAATCCGTACCCAGTGTGTCGCCGAGATAGTCGCGCACGGTCATCGGCTTCTTTGACAAGCCTGCGTCCAAATCGGTACCGATAAAATCGTCCTCAGCACCGAGTAGACCGACGAGGAAGTAACGCTTGCGTGCTTGAGGAACGCCGCAGAGTGACGCATTGAGTACGCGCTCCGTCAAGCCGTATCCTGCCAACCGTAGTATGGCTTTGGTCTTGGTAAGTACCTCCGCGCCGACACGGGCGATTTCCGGGACATTCTCCATTACCACCCATTTAGGGCGTACACTTGATACAATCTCCGCGAAACGGATTGTGAGATTGGCGCGGTCTCCTATAATCTGCTTCCCAGCAAGGGAAAAGTCCTGACACGGTGGAGACCCGATGATTATGTCCGGCTTGTGACTCCTGATAAAGTCTGGGGCGCGCTTGCTACTCAGGTCGTGCAGAATTACAGTGTGATTGTGGTTGGCTTTGTACACATTGAGTGCTTTTATCCAATAGTCGTACCCTGCAACCACTTTCATCCCTGCGGTCTGGAATCCGAGAGAAGACCCACCGCAACCACAAAACAAATCAACTACCCTCATAAAATACCTCCTCATTTTCGCGCTTTTTGTGCGCATCTGAGTGGTATTCAGTTAGGGCATACCCCTACAGGCCGGTTCAGATTGAGCTTAGGCACCTATTTTTTCAACTTTATCTGGCACTATTTGTTGCCGTCTGGTAAAATGGAGTCAGTGAAATCTGCATAAAGTCAGACAGGAGTAGTCATTATGGACAAGTATCAGGTAATGCGAGACCTCACAGAAAGTGAAATGAACGAACTCCGGGAGTCAATAAAATCCCACGGTGTTCTTGCGCCGTTGGCTTTTGACGAGGACGGAAACCTGTTGGACGGACATCACAGGAAAGCGATAATTGACGAGCTGGGCATAAAGGACTACCCGCGCACAATCCACGCAGGTCTGAGCGAACCTGAAAAGCTGGAATTCGCTCGCACTGTCAATGTGACACGCCGCCAACTCACACCTGATGAAAAGCGTGAGGAAACAGCACGCAGTCTTCTGTGTAATCCCAATTTGAGCGATGGCATAATCGCCAATAAAGTAGGAGTTACTCAGCCGTATGTAAGTAATCTCCGCAAGAAGATGGAGAAATCAGGGGAACTCATAATCGTTATGAGTTCAATCGGTGCTGACGGAAAAACCCGCCCTCGTCCTGTCTATGCCAATACGGACAAGCAGCAAAGAGCTGCTACAGCGGAAGTTATCGGACGCATGAACGCCAAAGACACACGCTCAACACGTAAAGAGCAACAGCGGATGCGCTTGGAGGAAAAGGCAGCACGGCAAAAAATAACGAAAAAAATCACGCCCAAAGACGTGATTCTTAAGGTGGACGATATACGCAATAACGTGGACTGGGACTGGATTGAGCCTGAAAGCGTAAACCTTTTGTTATGCGACATGCCTTATGACGAAGAAAGTGTTACGCTTGCAACGGACATTGGAAGCCTTGCCCAGCGCGTCCTCAAAGAAGGAGGCGCATGCCTTGTCATGTGTGGTCTTTTTTATCTCCCCGAAGTTATTGATAAGCTATCACTATATATGAAATATCATTGGCTACACTGCGTCCTAACTCCCGGAGCAGCGTCCAAGACCACAATGATGCACAAACAAGTAAGCAATGGGTGGAAACCAGTTTTATGGTTCGTCCGACCGGACGATGAAGTTAAAGCAAATGACCTATATGCTGATGTCTTTGAGTCGCCGCAGGATAAAAGCGAAGATAAAAAGCTCCACCCACACGGGCAAAGCCTTGAAGTTTTCTCTGAGTTGATACTGCGCCACTCGCTACCATATGACGTTGTGCTTGACCCTTTTAATGGAAGCGGAACCACGGGGGAAGCCGCTGTTAGACTTGGTAGGCAGTACATCGGTGTGGACATCGACCCCGAATGCATCAGGATAACAGAGGAACGCCTCGCGCCTCTACTTGTGTCTGACGAGAACTCCGACACCACAACACCTTAAGTCAATTCTGAACCCAATCGGCACTATTCCAGACTGCGCCACATATATCTGATAATGCATCGGCACACCCCCGACCTTACTACGATGCTCAGGTAAGTCCTGCCATACGGTGTACCTTGTGTAACCCTGTCGCCTCGTGACGTACCGCCCAGCGATGGAGCAAATTAACGGCTTCACGTAACTCATTATTTATCTCTCGCTGAGACTGAGGCTCGTCCGGTGCGTGGTCAAAATAGACGAGGCGGCAAAAGTCAGCGGTGTCGTCCGTGTAGTACACCCATATATCCGGAAGCTCAGGGAAGCAAATTTCGTCGTATCGGCGGGAAAACTCAATCAGCACGGTCGTCACCTTCCATCCGTGTGGCGCGATTTCTTTGTCAGACCTACTCCCCGGGACATTGCTCATATAAGCCTCGGTAAAGGAGAGTTCCTCAAAACCCATCTTATAGAACTGCTCTGCGAGCTTGCGCGTAATGCCGCAGATACCCACGGTGTATGAGCCGCAATCAGGATTGCGGCAAACGTGTTTTACTTTTGCGCGGCTTTTTAGACCGCATCTTAAACACAAACGATACATAACAACCACCTTAAATCACTACTATGACGGAGTTCGCGCCGTTACACCTCATTAAGCCCATTTTACCTCCAAAGCTCCTCCCACGCCCCATCATACGATGAAAAATTGCATAAAATCAAGCATTTTCTCTCCTATAGTTGGGGTTTGGATGGCGTAGGCCGAATGTGCGCTTGGGAAGTGGTTACGTCGTCAGGTTTTTCGATAATCTCATAAAACACGAAAATTTTGGTGAAATGTGGCGTAGGCCGAGAAAATGCCCGGCAGATTAAACCTGCTGGGCATCACTGATTAAGTCTACTTATGATTGCTACCTATTTTTTGCATCCTGCACCCTAATCTTGCACTTAATAGCCTCAGGCCGCAGCGGAAGAACATCAAGCAAGTCAACAAGGATAACATCCTCGTCCGTGGCGGCAAGCTCTGTATCAAAATCCTTGTAAAGCTCACCGTCTATTCTAATTCTTATTGTCATAATCCTATCCTGCCTTTCTATCACATTTAGCGCACCTCTGAATCGGGATACAATCCCATATCGCACTCCACATAATTCCTGTCATTACCACACATATAAATACGAGTCTCGGCACCCCCGCGTAAGATGACGCAGACCTCATAGAAAGATTTTATTTGCCGCTTGCATTATTCGCTAAAGCGTGATATAATCAGTCGCACATATATTCACCGCCAGTACGGATAAGGAGCATGCATATGGAACTGGAATGGATTTCGCCAGAACAAGCCTCAGAGATATGGGGAATAACAAAACGTCAAGTTCAGTCTTTATGCTCACAGGGCAAGATACAGGGCGTAAAAAGGCTGGGTCATGCGTGGCTTATCCCAAAAGACGCATCCAGACCTATAGATGGCAGAACGAAAGCGGCTAAACAAAAAGCTCAAAGAGAGGTCAAGTAAAATATGGACAACCAAACTTACAACAGTATAGTCAGTTTCATCTGGGGTATCGCCGATGACTGCCTGCGTGACGTTTACGTTCGCGGCAAGTACCGTGACGTTATCCTTCCTATGACCGTTATTCGCCGTCTTGACGCGGTGCTTGAAGATACCAAAGACGAAGTTCTTGCCATGAAAAAGACCCTTGACGACGCAGGTATCGTCAATCAGACCGAACCGCTATGCAACGCTGCGAAACAGACCTTTTGCAACGCATCTCAGTTTCGGCTTCGTGACCTTGCAAGCCGTGCAAGCCAGCAGAGACTCAAAGCCGATTTCATCGAATACCTTGACGGGTTCTCGCCCAACGTGCAGGGAATCCTTGAGAAATTTAAGTTCCGCGTGCAAATCGACACGATGGTTGACGCCGACATACTCGGAGCTGTCATAGAGAAATTCGTATCGCCGACCGTGAATCTCAGCCCGTACCCTGCTCTCGACGACGTTGGCGGCATCCGTCTTCCGGCGCTCGACAACCACACTATGGGTGTAATATTCGAGGAGCTTATACGCCGATTTAACGAGGAAAACAACGAGGAAGCAGGCGAACACTTCACCCCGCGTGACGTTGTGGAACTCATGGCAGACTTCATTTTCCTGCCGATTGCAGATAAAATCAAGGACTCTACATACTCCTGCTATGACGGAGCTTGCGGCACAGGCGGTATGCTCACCGTATCGCAGGAGCGTCTGCTTGCCCTTGCCAAGCAGGAAGGCAAAACCGTATCAATCCATATGTTCGGGCAGGAAATCAACCCCGAAACCTACGCCATCACCCGCGCTGACCTGCTTCTCAAAGGCGAAGGCGGCAGCGTCGAGAACATCGCTTACGGCAGCACCCTTGCCGATGACCGTTTCCCCAGCCGCCAGTTTGACTTCATGCTCTCAAACCCGCCATACGGCAAGTCGTGGAAGAATGACGCAGACAAGCTCGGCGGCAAGAAAGGCATCATCGACCCACGCTTTGTGACCTCGTTTGCGGGCGAAGGCGAGTTTTCCATGATACCCCGCGTCAGTGACGGTCAGCTCTTGTTCCTGCTCAACAATGTCGCCAAGATGAAGGAAACCACCGAACTCGGCTCCCGTATTGCCGAGGTACACAACGGCTCGTCACTATTTACCGGAGACGCGGGACAGGGAGAGAGCAACGCCCGCCGCTATATGATTGAGCGAGATTTAGTGGAGTGCATTATCGCTCTGCCGAATAATATGTTCTACAACACAGGCATCGGCACGTTCATTTGGATATTGTCGAACCGAAAAGAACCTCGTCGCAGGGGGAAAATCCAGCTTATTGACGCAACTAATTTAAAATCTCCACTGCGCAAGAATCTCGGGCAGAAAAACTGCGAGCTTACCCCTGAACTCCGCAGCCAAATATACAAGCTCTACGCAGATTTTGAGGACAACGAATATAGCAAAATCTTTGATAATTCAGCGTTTGGGTACTGGAAAGTGACTGTTCTGCGCCCTCAGTGCGGCGAAGGCGGCAAGGCCATACGCGACAAGAAGGGTAAACTGATGCCCGATAAAGACCTCACCGATACCGAGCAAATCCCATTGGGCTACCCGGGCGGCATCAATGCGTTCATCAAATCCGAGGTGCTGCCATACGCGCCGGATGCATGGGTTGACGAGAGCAAGACCCAAATCGGCTATGAAATAAGTTTTACAAAACACTTTTACAAGCCAGTGCAGCTGAGGGAATTGTCTGAGATTGCAGCGGATATACGAGCCTTGGAGAAGGAAACCGAGGGGCTGTTGGAGGAGGTTTTATCAGTATGAGCGGACCAAAAAGCAAAATGCAGTTATTTGAAGAAAAGCAAGTCCGCACTGTATGGGACGAGGGCGCAGAAAAATGGTGGTTTTCTGTAGTTGATGTAGTTGCCGTTTTGACGGACAGTATTGACTCAACTGCATATTGGCGCAAGTTGAAACAGAGGCTTATTGCAGAGGGCAATCAAACCGTGACAAATTGTCACGGTTTGAAAATGTGTGCATCGGATGGCAAAATGCGCCTTACCGACGTTGCCGACACAGAACAGGTCTTGCGCCTTGTCCAGTCAATACCGAGCAAAAAAGCCGAGCCGTTTAAGGTGTGGCTTTCCAAGGGCGGGAGCGAGCGCATAGACAAAACGCCTGACCCGGAGCCGGCCCAAA
>Ga0099364_10007327_pt1 | contig 15782 bp, 11 predicted proteins | sample TergutTh196P3_FD_73070 | JGI IMG/M metagenome (GOLD analysis project Ga0099364, IMG submission 73070) | Microcerotermes parvus P3 segment gut microbial communities from Pointe-Noire, Republic of the Congo - Th196 P3 | ecosystem: Host-associated > Arthropoda: Insects > Digestive system > Gut ...
CTTTGCCGATGGCTTGCATGTCCTGTTCGCTAAAGGTAAATCCCTTTTCCCTGCCGTATGCGATCAACGCTTCCGGGGCGCCCGCGCCAAGCTCCGCCAGCCGTTTGCCCACGCTCTCGTCGGTCTCGGCCAGCTTTATAAGCGCGTAAAACTCCCGCGCGCCGGGGCTTAAAGAAACGTCAGGCTGCGCCAGTTTTTTTTGCAGCCTGCCTTTTAACAACTGCCGCGCCTTCTCCTGATATTCCCGCAGCTCCTTCGCTGAAAATTCATAACCATGTTCCCGCGCGTAAGCCGCCAGCGCGTCCATGTCGCCGCCAAAACTTTTCACTTTGTCCTGATGTTCCGGGTTCTCCGCCAATAACTTGAAAAAATTTTCCAAACCTTCTCTGCTCATTTCAAAATCCTTCCTTTCTTAAATGTAAATTTCATCAATGAGGCCGTCGTCAAAAAGCTGCTGGACCGCCGCGCGCAGGATGATGGGGTTGACCTTGTGCTCTCTATGCAAAATTTCCGATATTTCGGCGTAAGTATGGGAGCCTTCGGCAATCAACTGCCCAAGCGGACCGCATTTGCTTCTTCCTTTAAAATGGTGAAGCTGATGGGCGGTCGCCAGGTCGAAACCTTCCTCCGTGGGGCGGAAAACTATGTCGTCCCGGAATTTGAGCGTGCTGTTCCTGGGCGGCGACAAGTACATTGAGCGTTCCATAAGGCCCTTTATAACCTCGGGAAAATCGTTTTCGTCATTGTAGGAGGCTTCCCCGAATACTCTGAAGCCATGCGGCCATTTGCCGCCGGTGTAGCATGGGCTGAAGAGCATGATAGTGCGGGCGGCCAGATTGATGTTGAAACCGCTGACGCAGGCTATTGTGCCCTGCGGGACGCCCGCCGCCAAAGAAATCCGGTCGCCGGTCGAAAAGTCCTCCACTTCCCTGAGCCCCGCCTGTTCCTTTAAAATACGCCCGCCGGTTACTTTAGCCCGCTGATGGTCCTTTACCTGGATTAAAAGTTCTATGTCCTTTGTCTCAAGAGGCGAAAAAGAGGTATGGACTTTTCGCAGCATATCCGTCGTCAGAATGCTCAAGCGCGGCCAATAATAGATTTTGCCGCCCTCCCTGTTTTGGTAGTAGTCCAAAAGGTTTTTTACCCATTCGATGTCATGACACACCGCTGTCGAAGTGCAGAGCACCGCGCCCGTCTCTTTCTCGAAATCCCTGAGAAAATCGATGTAATGCGGATTGTCGTGGGGCTCGGTGCGGTAGTATGGCAAAGCCATAGTCGCTATTTCCCTGCCGAAAATTTCGCCGCATTGCCTGACGATACTCAAGACCTCGCCGCGATTTTGGGGATAATCCAAAGTGGCCGAGAGCTTGTCGGTGGCGAAAGAGCAGAACCAGCAGCCCACGCTGCAGCCGGCGTTGAGTTCGAAAGCGAAGGCGGGATGGCCGAGTTTCATACCGAAAAAACCCAATTCGCTCTTAGCGGCGTTGATGCGCCGTTTGCGCCAGGCGTTGAATTTTTCATGAACGGACTCGAATTTAAATTTTTGCTCCAAAAACTCGGAGACATTGCAGCAGCTTTTCGCATATTCCCCCCATAGTTTAAGCAGAGGATATTTGGCCGCGATCTCTTTCAAGTCGTCCTCAATTTCCTCTTCCTGCCCTTTAACGGCAGAGGTAAGGTAGTTGCCTGTTCCCAAAGGGTATTTCCACAAAAATGACATGTCGTTCACGTCAAGGTTGACGCCGATTTTTTTCAGCCATTCCTCCTGCTCCGCGGTAAACCCTTCGTCTTTATAGAGCCTTTTCCGCAGCTCGCCGTCGGCTTGCAGCCATTCGCTGAAACGTTTTACCTGAGCGACCTGTTCGATCTCCCCGGCTGAAAAATTTTTGCCGGCATTACAGCAGTCATTCATCTTATTATTCATCTTGAAATCCACCTCTTTACTTTAAGGAGCTATCTTTCATCCCTTGTCTCCCGGCTTACGCTTGCCTGTTCCTGTCCGGTGACCTGATGACGCCGCGCGTTGCGGCGCGACGTCCTTAACCTTTCTTCTTGCTCACAGCGAATGCCACTGCCACAGCTACCCCGGCGGTCCCAAGCGCGAACGCCCCGAAGGCCAAAATTCCGACAAACAGGAGAACCGTGGTGCCGCCGGCGGCCATTTCCAATTCCTCGTCGCTCAGCTCGTCGGATGGTTCGAGGATGTCTTCGCCGGCAGCCTGTATGTCCCGCTCGTTGAAAATGAACCCTTTTTCTTTGCCGTAAGCGATCAATGCTTCCGTGTCCGATGCAAGCTCCGCCAGCCGCTTTGCCACGCTTTCATCGGTCTCGCCCAGCTTCATCAGCGCGTAAAAATCCCGCGCGCCGGGGCTTAAGGAAACTTCAGGCCGCCGCAGTTTTCTTCGCGCATTAGCTTTTAACATTTCCCGCGCCTTTTCCTGATACTCCCTCAGTTCCTCCGAAGAAAACTCATAACCCAGCTTCTGCGCGTAAACCGCCAGTGCGTCGAAGTCGCCATCAAAACTTTTCGCTTTGTCCTGAAATTCCCGGTTCTCCGCCAAAAACTTGAAAAAACTTTCCAAACCTTCTTTGCTCATTTCAAAAACCTCCTAAAGTATGTTTTCCCTTGCGGGGACAGGAGCAAAACGACGATTATCGGGAGATTACCTATGAATTGGTTCCCTAGAATTTGCCCACAACTCCAAACGCTATAAAAGCCCCTCCCATAGCGGCAATCCCCAGCACTATCGCGGCGGAGACGCCAAAGGCGACAAGAACGGTAGTACCGCCGGCGGCCATTTCCAATTCTTCGTCGCTCAGTTCGTCTGACGCTTCGAGGATATCTTTGCCGAAAGACTGTATGTCCTGCTCATTGAAAATGAACCCATTTTCCTCACCGTAAGCAATCAGCTCTTTCAGCGTACCCGTGTTAAGCTCCTCCAGCCGTTTGGCTGTTTCCTCATCGGTCTCGGCCAGTTTCATCAACGCGTAAAACTCCCGCGCTCCGGGGGTTAAGTTTGAGAAAACTTCAGACTGCCGCAGCTTTTTTTGCATCCTGTTTTTTAATACCCGCTGCGCCTTCTCCTGATATTCCCGCAGTTCCTCTTGTGAAACGTTATAGCCCAGTTCCCGCGCGTAAGCCGCCAGCGCGTCAACGTCGCCGCCAAAGTTTTTCACTTTGGCCTGACATTCCCGGTTTTCCGCCAAAAACTTGAAAAAATTTTCCATACCTCCTCTGCTCATTTCAAAACCCTCCTGCTAATAATTATTTTTTGCTGGGGATGAATCGCCTTTATTCTTGAGGGAATATAACAACTTCACTGAATAAGTGAAGTATCCAAGGGTTACTATTATTAGGAGATGAATGGTATCCAAGGGTTACCACTTTTTTTAATCTTTTTTCTTCCGGTTGTTGAGATAAAATATTTGCCGAGGGGATATTGTGATGAAGCTATCGAAATTAGGTTTATATAATGAGTAAAAAAATGAAATACCCGCGCTGCCGGAACGCCTTGAAGCCGTCCATGCCGGGCATGGCGATGTCCAACAGAACGATGTCGGGAATCAACCCCTCGTCTATCATTCTGAGCGCATCCTTCCGCTGAGCGCCGTTATAACTTCGTTGTGAAATTTTTAGTAAATTAATTCAGCCTCCAATGCAACAATTTGATGAATTGCTGCATAAGGGACTAAACGTTTATGAATAGTGCGATTGAATTATGTGCGAAATAAGTTTTTCTTTTGGGGAGACTGAAGTATGCTTTGAAGGGCGTATGCAAACGATCTCGGAAAACGTTGAAAAGATGTGTTATACCAATTTATTTATACCTTCATTTATCCTCTTTGCTTCTCCAAAACACGCGCAACGGGGAGCCGGAAAAATCTTCGAGGCCCCGCAGCTCTTTTTTGATGTGATTCGTAAAAGCATTATCGGCTATCTCAGGTTTATTCACAAAAAATAAAAAAGTAGGCGGTTCGGTGTCGGCCTGAAGGCAGTAATAAATTTTAAGGGAACGCCCCCGCCCGTCCGACGGAAGATGTCCGAACGCCAGCACGTCACGCATAAGGCGGTTAAGGGCGCTTGTTTGAATGCGCCTTTGGCGGTTGGCATATATGTGATTTATCCCCTCTCCCAGCTTATTCAGTCCTCTGCCGCTCAAAGAGCATGTAAAGACTATGGGCGCCCAATTTACAAAGACCATTTCCTCCCTTATGAGCTTTGTCATCCTGTCTCCCTGAGTATTTTCCTTATCGAGCAGATCCCATTTATTCAGGATGATCATGAGTCCGCGCCCCTTTTCCGACACATGCGCCGCTAATTTTTTATCCTGTTCGGTACAGGGCTCCGAGGCGTCCATTATGAGAAGCGTCACATCCGACCTGTCCACAGCCTGTAATGTGCGGACAAAAGAATAATATTCTATATCCGAGTTTATATTGCTCTTCTTTCGTAAACCCGCGGTATCAATAATTTTAAATTTTTGCCCGCTTATAGTAACTTCAGTATCAATAGCGTCACGAGTTGTCCCCGCGACAGGGCTCACGATGGCCCTGTCCGTTCCCGCAAGACGGTTGAAAATACTTGATTTCCCGACATTCGGCCTGCCAACTATGGCGACATTGATAAGGGAATCGCTGCTTTCAAAATTTTCGGACCTCGGAAGCATCTCCACTATCCTGTCAAGGAGGGGATCCAGCCCTCTTTTATGCAGCGCGCTTATGCCGAATACTTCTTCAAACCCAAGTGAATAAGCTTCCGCTACGCGAACTTCATGTTTTGGATCGTCTATTTTATTGACGGCGATCAGCACGGGCTTGCCGCTTTTTCTCAATAAGGAGGCGACATCCTCATCCATGAAGGTAGCCCCGTCATTTCCATCAATAACAAAAACAATAAGGTCGCTCTCCTCCATGGCCAGAGCGACCTGAGAACGAATCCCCTCGGTAAAAGGGTCCTCATCCTTAATCAACAAACCTCCGGTGTCTATCACATAGAAAGGACAACCTTTCCATTCAGCTTCCCCGTAAATCCTGTCTCTTGTAACGCCGGGCGTGTCATCAACTATTGCCTCACGACGCCCTATGATCCTGTTGAAAAGGGACGATTTCCCAACATTAGGGCGTCCTGTAATCGTAATTATGGCCATTTTAGCTCCTGCAACTTTTAAAAATTATCCTCCAGCAGATAAGCTTGGAGGGCTTCTCCTTTAAATCCGGCTCCCAGCCCAAGCGACATTTTTATTCTGGCTTGCACGGGGTTAAGCCCGCCGCCGTTAAAAATTCCCATTTCAATAAGCCTGTAAGCGCTTCCTTCAAAGTTAGGGCCCGGAATAACCCTTCCGTTTATGCAGCGAGATGTTAAGACCATTGGAATTTCCTCCCGCAGGAACTTTTTTATATAAGGGATCCATGAAGGAGCTACCTGCCCGTCTCCAAGAGCCGCAAGCACCAGTCCATCCGTTTCATTGGCTCCTTTATTCTGAAGCGCGGACAGCAAAATTTCCCCTCCTCCAAGGGAAGCATACAGGATCTCAACCTTGCGCGCAGGCGGGGTCTCCAGGGGAAGCACCCTGTTACGGTCCCTTGAACATAAAATCTCAAACTTGCTGCCATCAAAATCAGCTATTATCCCGCAATTTGGAGTTTCAAACCCCGCGCTTCTGTAATTTGAGACTTGAACTACATCGGAAGACGAAAGCAAAGTAGAATTGGATAAAACAAGAACACGCCTGCCCCAACATGACTTAGAGCTTGCCGCCTGTACCGCCTGTTGTAAAAGACGTCTACCTGCCTCAAAATCATGATACTGCGTACTTGCCACGAAAATGGCAGGTTGGGGAAAAGACCATACAAGATCGGCAAAATAAGCAATTTCTTCCAGCCCCTGCGCTCCGCACGCGATAACGACTCCGTCCGCGCCGTCAATAACCTGCTTACCCGCGAGCTGCAAAAGGTCCGATATCATTCGCAGCGAATAATGTCCCGCAGGCTGACGGCTCCAGTCGATCTGATATACATTTTCTTTTTGCTCTTCACTCAACAAAGAGAAAATTTCTTCCGGAGACAGCGGAACATAATCTTCGCCCGGTGCATTGTAAATTTTAGTTACTATACGCCCCCCGGATATCAATAAAGCTATTTTGCCCCTATTTGACATTATATTAATACCCTAAATCTTCCCCTACCACAATCACGTGAGTTTTACGCCCGAAAGTAGGCATTTCAAGGATCAGCAGAGCGCGGCAAACTCTGCCCGGTGAATCGCAGTTGATGCAATGTCCCGTTTTGGTGCAAGGGGTATCGCCATTCAGTCTGAACACGTTCGGAGGGGTGGCGGAGCGCGCCCTTGAGATCGCTTCATCCAGGCTCTTAGCTATTTTATTCACTCCTATGACGAAAATCATTTCGTTTCTGCCCCACGCCATTCCGCTCACCCTGTTCCCGTTCCCGTCAATATTAACTATCATTCCATCCGTGGTCACAGCGTTCGCACTTGTTAAGAAATAATCCGCCATATTTTCATTTTGCAGGACTTCCATCCGCTCCTCATGCGTAAGATTGGGGTTCCAGTGCTGGTAAACCGTGCATCCTCTGTCCTCGAGGGCTTCCATTGCCCCTATTTCCCTTATCGTGACGCTTCCGGGTACCCCCACCGAAACATTTTCCGGAATTATCTTCAGGACTTCGGAAAGCGCTTCTTCTTTAGTATTGACGTAACAAGCGGAATATCCTTTTTTTGAAAGCTCAGATACAAGCGTCCTTCCGATAACTTCTCCCGCTTTTGTTTTTGCAGCCTTGAAAACGTTATCCAAAATCAACACTCCCTTTTCTTTTTTAATTTAGACTCGATCCATGTTTTCTTGCATGGTTCAAAATAACGGTGTAAATCTCCGATGCCGCCCTCGGTTTTTCGGACTTGAGGTTGGACAGGAATAAATTTAAGTAAAGAGATTTATTTTTCGGATTTAACTCCACTGCCTTGAGAAGCAAATCCACTCCGGGATAATCTATATATAAATTTTTTAAACTTTCGGGAGGATCAAACTCCTCCACTAAAAAATTGGGCAGGCTTGAGTCGTTAAATTTAAGGCAAGAATAAAAAGCCTCGGCCGCCCCGGAGTAATTTGACGCTGCATAAAGGGCTAACCCGAGAGAAAAGAAAGATAATTTATCGTTTGAATTTCTCTCAAGGTTGCTTTTCGATAAATTTATGGCATCAGTATATTTTTCGTCTTTAATAGCGGAATATATTTCATCCTGCATTGGGCCGGCCCCTCTTGGAGGTTCTTTCCCCATTAACGTGACCGGAGAAACGCTATCCCTGCGGTCAGCCCTTGCCGGCGTTCTCCTCGCCGTTTCAGCCGTCCTTGCTCTGGTTCTTGAGGTGACAGCCGCCCCTGTTCTTTCAACGGTTCTTGCCGTATCCGGCGCCGTTGTTACTTGGGTTTCGCTTGCTGTTTTTTCGGCCTCGGCCTTATCGTCCACGGAGGCAAGCCTTTCGTCATCGGCTCTGACTTCCATTAAATCCGTGGTCTCCGATAAATCCATTGTCTCCGAAGATATTAAATCCTGCTGTTCAACAGCCTGTTGCTGCTCAGCTGCCTGCTCGTCATCTTTTGAAATAAGGGGCGGCTCGTCAGGCTCCTCTGCTCCGATTACGATTTGCTCCAAATCGGGAGAGGCAGTTTCATCCAATATCACGCTCTCATCCTCAGAATCAAGCACGGCGGTATATTCTTCATGTTCGCTCTCGATATTGTGGGCTATGTCATCCGAATCTTCATCGGGCAAAACTTTAATTTCCAGGCTGTATGTATTTATATCAATATTAGAGCTTATTGATTCGTTTAAATCTGAATCAGCGGTTGGGTCCGGCTGTCTGGTTTTAAAAAATGAAAAGGAAACTGTTGTTATCAATGCAATCAGTAAAACCAATCCGCCCCCAAGCAGTATGAGACGCCTTTTTCTCATCCTTCCGGCTTGTTCCGAGGCAATCATCCGATTTTTTCTGAATTCCTCGGCTAAAGCCACGGCATGTATTTTTCTCTCCCTATAGGATTGAGATATTTCGTCCTTCGAGGTATCCGTCGAAGCTTCATATTTATGAGGGCTTGGGGAGATATCGTCTCTGCTGTCCGCTTCCGGTACATGACTGTAAAGTTCGTCCTGAGCCTGAGTCTGATCAAAACTTTCTTCGGTTTCAGCGGGACTTGTTTCTTCCTCAAGACTTGTTTCTTCCTCCGTATCCGCACCTTGATATTGAGGCTCATTTTTCTCCAAATCATAAGACTTGCCGAAAGCTGTTTCCCTTCTGTTTAATTCGTCAAACAGGACTCCTTTGTAGTCTTTCCAGGTGGCGGCTTCCTCTTCAGGCGTAAGTAAAGGTTTGGGGTCAGGAGTTTCTTCCTCAATATGATGCGTTTCCTCCTCAATCTGAGGCAAAGAATGGGATGAAACATGATCCTCCGTTTCACCGGCTTCCGAAATTGAAACAAATTCCTCAGGCGGGTCGTTTTCAGGCGGTATATGCTGCTCTGTTTCTATTGCTTCTTCTTCTATCGTTTCTTCTTCAGTTGCTTCTTCTTCAGTTTCATTTGCAAGGTCAACGACAGACAAGGACAAATCTTCATTTGTCCATTCTTTTTTATTGTTTTCCGCCGTCAAATCATTGACTTGGGAAGGAGGACTCTTCATCCACATCAATAACTCATTGTTGAGCAAACGTAAACACCTCCAATTTTGTTGAATTATAGCACAGAACTTACAGCAACGGCAGCCTGCCCCGCAGATATATTTTCATCGTTGGGAGACAGGTTTTTATTGAGCAAAGGGCTTATCCCAAATTCAAGCAGCAATTTTATTGTATTATCCAATAAAATTTTATTCTGCCAGACTCCGCCGGATAGCGCCGCTATCGAAATACCGGTGTTACTCATTATTTCTTTGCAAACCTCCGCCACCGCGACAGCCAACCCCAAGTGAAACGCAGCCGCGATTTCAGACCGGCGTTTGCCTTTACAAAATCTCTCTAAAATTTCTTTTATTGCCGGGCGCCAGTCAATCAAAATCTTGCCATTTTCTTTTATCAGGTCAAAGTTCAACGCGCTGATTTTCTCTGCTTCCGCAGCAGCGCCCTCAAGCGCCATGGCGGCATGTCCTTCATAATCGGATTTGACGCATATCGAAAGCAGGGCGGCGGCTCCGTCAAAAAGCCTCCCGCAGGAGGTTGAAACAGGTGAATTGATAAGCCTTTTAAGAATATTCGCAGCTTTATTTTTAGCTTTATCATTATCAAAAGTCCAATTTACTTCCGCAAACAGTACGGCTTCTTCCTCGCCGACGGTTGAAGCAAGCAGGGACATAGCGTATCTCCAAGGTTCTTCAGTAGCTTTATCCCCTCCGGGCATCCTGCACGGCAGTAAATGTCCCACTCTGTTTTGCTTAGAAATTGTCCCCGTGAAAAATTCTCCGCCCCAAACACCGCCGTCAATCCCGTATCCCAAGCCGTCAAAAATCACGCCTATTGCCGGTTCAGATACTGAGTGCTCCAGCAATACCGACGCAAAATGCGCTATGTGATGCTGGACAGCAATTTCACTTACCGTTTCAAAACCATTCTCCGCCAAAAATTCACGGGCGATCCGCGTCGAATAATAATCGGGGTGCATGTCGTGCGCAAATATTTGGGGCTTTATCGAATAAAGTTTCGTAAAATGCATCAGCGCTCTCGCGTAATATTCCGCTGTGCGAACCTGTCTGAGGTCTCCTATGTATTGCCCCGGAAAAACTGTGTCGTCCTGGCTTAACGCAAAAGCGGACTTTATATCGGCTCCCGCGGCGAGAATGGGCAGAGCCGGATTTTGCAGCCTGATGGGGTTTGGAACAAATCCGCGCGCCCTCCGGATAAAAATTCGATCCGGCGCCCCCCTCCCGGATTTTTTGTACGTTTTGTCAGTTTTTACCTCCGAACCAAAATTATATTTTACGCGCGGCACAAATAATACGGAATCATCTATTGCCATTGCAATATCCCTGTCATGCAGCAGCAGCGCGTCAACTATCCCATGTTCGCCAAGTTCAGCTTCCGCGTCCTCATTGCGAGATATTATGGGGGATTCGCTGATATTGGCGCTGGTCATGACGAGCATGTCGAAATCTTCCATTATCAGATGATGCAAAGGGGTGTACGGCAACATAACGCCTGTGCTGTTCTGCTGCGGCGCGGCTTGTGAAGATATGTGGGAGATGTTGCAGCAGACAACTATCGGAGATTGAGGGGTCAAAAGAAGTTTTTCCTCCTCCGGGTTTAAATCAAGAAATTTCCTTGCGGTGTCAATATCACGGACCATAAGGGCAAACGGTTTATAAAGCCGTTTTTTACGCTCTCTTAATTTAAGGATGACGTCATCGTCAACGATACACGCGATATGAAAACCGCCTATTCCCTTTATTCCAACTATCTCTCCGGAACTCAGCCTTGATTTTATTTCAGCCACAGGGTCTTCGTGTTTTATTGCCAAATCAAAAGCGGGCGGGACGCTCCTTTTGAAGGAACGCACCCAAAGATTAGGGCCGCACGCCGGGCAAGCGTTGGGCTGCGCGTGAAAACGGCGGTCATCGGGGTCGTTATACTCCGCGTAACATTCAGGACACATCTTGAACTTTTTCATGGTGGTTTTAGCTCTGTCATAAGGAAGCCCTTCCGTTATCGAATATCTTGGCCCGCAAAGAGTGCAGTTTATGAACGGATAGCGATACCGCCGGTTATTTACATCGCGCATTTCCGCAAGACATTCTTCACAAAGCGCTATATCCGACGGGATAAAAACCCGTTGTTTTTCCTCCTTGACGCTTTCCTCTATGGAAAAGCAGGAGTAAACGGGAGAAGCCAGCTTCTCCCATTCTTTTGAAATTTGAGTTATGACAGCGGCGCTTGGAGGGTTTTCCATAATTTCGTTTATAAATTCTTCTATTGAATCCCCTTTGCCTTCAACGAGCAATTCAACCCCGGAAGAAGTATTTTTTACATAGCCGCTCAAGGATATTTTCCGCGCCATCCGCGCGCAGAAAGGCCGAAACCCGACGCCCTGCACTATCCCTTTCACTAAAAATTTAGCTCGTTTCAAATGTTACCCCCTACTATTGGTCACCATTTCGTTTTATCGAACTAAGCGGGTTTGTTAGTTCGATAAAACCGATTTTATCGAACTAAGCAGGCTTGTTAGTTCGAGAAAACCGATTTTATCGAACTAAGCGGGTTTGTTAGTTCGATAAAACCGATTTTATCGAACTAAGCGGGTTTGTTAGTTCGAGAAGCCTCATGGTTCATCTCCCAGAAACAGGCTGTAATACCGATCAAAGCTGTACACCCGGTCGCGCATCTGTCCCGTTATTTCCGTGATGATGCCAAGGCGCATCAATTCCTTTATGAGAAGATGAACAGTCGAACGGGATACTGCAAGTTCCTCTTCCAGTTCGGCTGCCGCGATGACCGGCCTGCGATACAGCACGTCCAGCGCCGAGCGGGCTGTGCCTGCCCGCCTGCCCAGAGCTTGAACTTGCTGTTCGGTTTCCGTACGCAAAGCCAATATCTTATGGAACACGTCGCGCCCTTTGACGGCAGTTTCCATTATGCCGGTAAGGAAAAAACGAACCCAGTGAATAAGGTCATTCCCGACGCGAACTCGCATCAGGGCATCGTAATAACTGGCGCGGTTCCGCTCGAAATACGCGGAAAGATACAAAGAAGGCTTGGCCAGGAGCTTACGCTTAATCAGATAGAGCGGAATCAAAAGCCGTCCGATACGTCCGTTGCCGTCCAGAAACGGGTGAATGGTCTCAAACTGATAATGACCGATGGCGATGCGGATTAAATGCGGCACAGTGATTGTTTCGTTATGTAAAAACAGTTCCAGGTCGCTCATTAACTCCGGCACACCGTCCTGATACGGAGGGATGAATACGGCGTCGTTCAGACTGCTGCCGCCAATCCAGTTCTGGCTGACGCGAAATTCACCAGGCTGCTTTTTTTCACCCCGCACCCCCCGCATCAGAATGGCGTGGGTTTCCTTCAGTAAACGATTGGAAAGCGGCAAATTGGTCAGCGCATCAATGGCGGTATTGAGCGCAGCGATGTAGTTATGCACCTCGCGCCAGTCATCACGTCTTTCCGGACGAATATATTCTTCGGAAAGCAACACCTCGTCCATGCCGGTCTGGGTTCCTTCAATGCGGCTGGAAGTTTGGGCTTCTTTGACGACATGCATCTGGATGAAAAGATCAACATCAGGAACAATGAACGAAAAGGCGTTCAGCTCGCCCAACGCGTGGTTGGCGGATTCCAGCAGTTGATGAATCTTTGCGTCTTTCCACGTCCAGTCGTGATTGACCGGTACTGGTTCAAAACTTTTATATTGATAACGCGTAACCCAATGGCCCGCTTTGAATTTTTCAAATTCCATTATTTCACCGCCCCATGTATCATCCTGCCAAATTCAGCTTCCGCCTTGGCTTCAAATTTAGCCTGATGACATTACCCTTTTAGCACCCAAATGTCGCCCACTTTCTCAAACAATTCACTGCATTTTACAAGCAGGCGGATCCTGTTGGCTTTGACATTTTCATCCTTATCCATGACAAGCACGTCATCGAAAAATAATGATACGCAGGGGGAGAGCTCCGCAAGACAATTCGTAAGGGCAGCCCAATCGCTCGCTGCTATGGCGTCATTGACTCTTCCCGATACATCCCCGATCGCGTCAAATAATTTACTTTCCGCATCCTTGGCGAAAAATTCCGGATTGACTTCACCTTCTCCGGCTCCGGGTTCCGTTTTTGACAATATATTTTTTACCCTTACCGCTGACAGGATAAGCTCCTCAAACCACTTTTCGCTTCTGATTTTAGCAAGCGCATCTATGAATCTGAGAGCTTGAAGCGGGCGGCTGCCTGTTACGGAAACGGAGAGCGATGCGATGCCGTGATCGTAACCCTTCTCCCTGAACTGGATCAACATACGCTGTTTTAAGAACGAGAACACTTTTTCCACGATTTCCGCTGAAACATCGTTCTCAGTAGCCGATTTTCTGACCAATTCAAAAAGATCGGCGTCAAGCCTGCGATCCCAAATTATTTCATTTATACAGCGCGCCGCGCGTCTGAGCCCATAGGGGTCCTGAGAGCCGGTGGGTTCAAATCCGACTTTATGGCACATCACTATAGTGTTCGCTCTGTCCGCTATTCCAAGAACAGCCCCAACATCATCGCCCGGGGTATTATCGCCGGCGTGTTTCGGAAGGTACTGCTCATATAAGGCGGTGGCAACCCTTGGAGATTCGCCGTTTTTAAGAGCGTACTCGCGCCCCATGACTCCTTGTAGTTCAGGAAATTCGTAAACCATGTTGGAAACAAGGTCTGCTTTGGAAAGGTATGCCGCTCTTTCAACCAAATTGGATATATCCTCCTTCCCCAGCATTTTGCAAAGCTGAAGGGCAAGTTTTTGCGTCGTTATGACTTTATCGTATATGGTTCCCAATTTTTCCTGAAAGACAATTGATTTTAGTTTCTCAACATTTGCAGCAAGAGGGTGTTTAAGGTCCTCCTGCCAGAAAAAAGCGGCGTCTTCGAGCCTTGCTCTGAGGACTTTTTCGTTGCCCGAACGTATGACTTTCATATCAGCCGCGCGATTATTGCTGATTCCGACAAAAGAGCTGACTAATTTGCCCTCTTTATTGCGAACGGCAAAATATTTTTGATTCTTTTTCATGGAAGTTGTAAGAACTTCCTGGGGTATTTCAAGATATCGGGCATCAAAGGAGCCGATGAAAGGAACGGGATATTCGACAAGGTATAAATTTTCCTCTATGACTTCGGGGTCGAGTTCAACCGCGCCGCGAATGTCGCCTTCCAATTGAGCTATTCCCGCAAGCATCTTTTGCTTTCGTTTTTCCTGATCGGGAATAACGTAGTTATCATACAATTTCACCATAAATTCCGCCGCGTCAGATACCTCTATTTTTTTAGCTCCCATGAATCTGTGCCCGGATGTGACGCGCCCGCTTTTTAATCCGCCGTATTCAAATTCGATAACGTTTTTATCCGCAAGAGCCAGTATCCAGCGAACAGGTCTGGCAAACCTGACGGCTGCGTCCTTCCAGTACATGCTTTTTGGGAACACTAATTTGCTCAAAACTGAACAGAATATCTGAGGGAGCAAATCCATGGAATTTTTTCCTGCTTCACTTGTTTCCGCGCAAAGGTATTTCACTCCGTCAATTATTTGCTCGTTAAGCTCGTTTACGCTCATTCCTTTGCTTTTGGCAAAACCCAGTGCCGCCGGCGTGGGCTCTCCGTTTTCATTGAAAGCATTCTTCCATGACGGCCCTTTAAAGGAAGCAATCAGGCTTTCCTGTACTGCGCTGACATTATTAAGTAAAATAACTATTCTTCGGGGTGTGGCGTAAACCGCGATCTCATGAAAATTAATCCTTGCGGCAAGCATATCTTCCTTAGTTATCCTTTGCGCGGCCGTAATGATATCCGGAAGAAATCTTGACGGAATTTCTTCCGCCCCTACCTCAAGCAGCACGTTTCTAATCACGGAAGCTGTATTTTTAGCCGTCATAATTATTCGCCTCCAAATTTATTCATGAACGGAAATCCAAGATCGCCGCGCTTCTTCGTCCACGCCTCACAGCAGCGGCAGGCAAGCGCCCTGATGCGCCCGATGTATCCCGTTCTCTCCGTAACGCTTATGGCATTGCGGGCATCCAGCAAATTAAACGCATGGGAGCATTTCAGCACATAGTCATAGGCAGGCTGAACAAATCCGGCGTTAAGTACCCTGTTCGCCTCAGCTTCGTATATCGAAAACAACTGAAAAAGCATTTTTACATCGGCAATTTCAAAGTTATAATGAGAATTTTCTATCTCCCCGCTAAGGTGAACATCCCCGTAAGAAACTTTGCCGACCCAGTTAAGGTCGTATACGTTTTCAACTTTTTGCACATACATCGCTATACGTTCTATGCCATAAGTTATCTCCGCGGGAACAAGCTCCATGTCAACGCCGCCTACCTGCTGAAAATAAGTAAACTGCGTTATCTCCATCCCGTCCAGCCAAACTTCCCATCCAAGCCCCCAGGCTCCGATAGTCGGAGATTCCCAATCGTCCTCAACGAACCTTATATCATGTTCAGCCGGGTCAATGCCGAGAGATGTGAGGCTTTCTATATACAAATCAATAATATCGTCCGGAGCCGGTTTAATAATGACCTGATACTGGTAATAATGCTGGAGCCTGTTGGGATTTTTCCCATAACGCCCGTCCGCGGGGCGTCTTGAAGGCTCGACGTAAGCGACACGCCAGGGCTCCGGCCCTAACGCCCTCAGGCATGTGGCGGGGTTCATCGTTCCCGCGCCCACCTCTATATCATAAGGCTGTTGGATGACACATCCTTTGCCGGACCAAAATCGCTCCAAACGAAAAAAAACATCCTGAAACTGCATTAATATTGCCTCCTTAATGATCTTATTTTTAATTATATAATAAATAAATGCCGTATGTTTGCGGAAGAAACTCTTTTTATTTATTTAATATCTCAAACTTCGCAAGAGGTAAAAACAAGATTGTAACTTGAAAATACTATAACGAGCAGAAGAAAATATACAAAAAGAATAGGCATCGTTTCTTCGGCTACTAAAAAATAAAAAGATTAAAAAAAATCTTTTGCTTGCAAGAACGCAGGCAAAATTTTTTTGTCAAATAAAAACGATACTATATT
>Ga0099364_10007328_pt1 | contig 15782 bp, 11 predicted proteins | sample TergutTh196P3_FD_73070 | JGI IMG/M metagenome (GOLD analysis project Ga0099364, IMG submission 73070) | Microcerotermes parvus P3 segment gut microbial communities from Pointe-Noire, Republic of the Congo - Th196 P3 | ecosystem: Host-associated > Arthropoda: Insects > Digestive system > Gut ...
AACCCCCCCCCCCCCCCCCCCCCCCCCCAAGGGGGGGGGGGTTCTCCCCCCCCTTATTGGGGGGGGGGGGGGGTAGGGGGGGGAAAATTTGAAGATATAGCCAAGATTTATTTTCTTAAAAAAAAAGCCTCTTTAAAAGAGGCTTTTTTGATTTGCTTTTTTGGGGGTTAGTTGTCATCTCTAGGAATGACAAGAATTTGGTCTGGATAAATCAAATTTGGGTCTCTGATTTGGTCTTGATTTGCTCTGTAAATGACAGGCCATCTTGTTCCAGTACCGTAAACTTCAGGATATTGGGCAATTCTCCAGAGCGATTCGCCACGCCAAACTCTCCAAGAAGTAGGTTGTCCTCTAGGAATTTTTAGGTCTTGTCCTGGGTGAATGATGTTTGGATTTGAGATTTGGTCACGATTTGCTCTAAAGATAATTGGCCATCTAGAAGAGTCATTGTAGATAAAGTCGTATCCAGCAATTCTGGAAAGTGAATCACCTCTTTGAACGGTGTAGTTATCTTCATAATAACCCGAAGTTCTTCTAGCTCTTTCAACAGATTCACCTACAGCAGTAAATCTACGATTTAGCTCGGTAATATCTCTTTGAAATTCTGGAAGTCTTGCTTCACGAGTTTGACGAGTTCCGTAATAATCTTCTCTAAGCTCAGTAAAAGCTCTAGCATTTCTCCACAATTCGTTGTCGCTCATTCTTTCCCAGTTTGTAAGCTGGTCTTGATAATAGCGTAGTCTTGCACGAAGCGCAGCGATGCTTTCTTCAGTAATCCCAAGAATAGCCATCAGTTCAGCGATTTCTTCATTTAGCTCGCCAAGGTTAGCTTGAGATTCTTCAATTTCCTGTTCGAGCTGCTGACTTGAAGCGATAGAATCAGCTCTTCTTTTTTGTAAAGAAGCCATTTCTTCTTCTAAAGCACTGATATACTGTCTTCTTCCGTCAGAACTCAAAGCTCTGTATTCCGATTCAGTGAGGTAAGTAAAACCTTGAAGGAATACTGGAAACATAAAAATGACTAAAACAGTTAATAATAGTAATTTTCTCATCTTTTTTTTCCTCCTATTCCATCTCATCTACCATTTCAAGCAATACATCTCGTAATACTTGTCTCTGATGGATCTCAGCTTCGAGCTGATTCTTTTCTCTTTCGAGTGCGAGCACTCTTTGTTCGGCATCCAATGTTTCCTGTCTTGCAGCGTCGTATTGACTCTGGCTTACAGGAGGTGGTTTTGGTGCACATGCAACTAAAGCTAAAGCTATCACTAGCAAAGCTATTACCACGACTCTTTTTAAGTTCTTCATGGTACCTCCGTATTTTTTTTTACTTTTTTTTTATTAATTAGAGCAAACCGATACTATTTTTTTTATTCCCCCGATTTTGTCAACAATTTTTTTAAAATCGTCTATTTATTTTTTAAAATCATTTTATATCAAGGGAAAAATAAGATTTATTTATTTAAATATTTTTTACCAGCCAGTAATGAAAATATCGACACTGGGAACGGAGGCATCTTGCCTGTAAAATCCACCAAAAACCAGTGATTGCAAGCAAGATGCTTCCGTTCCCAGTGTATATTATCAAAATCTCAACAATTCTCTCGGATTTCGAGCAATTCCTCTGACCCTATACTCAAAATGAACATGGTAGGCATTAGCATTTCCCGTATTTCCGATGGTTGCAATAATCTGACCTTGTTCTACGGTGTCCCCTTCTGAAACAAGATTTGATTCATTGTGTGCATAGATAGTTACGATACTATTTGCATGCTCAACAATGACGACATTTCCATACCCTCTTTGCATACCAGAAAAAGCTACTTGACCAGATAAAACAACATAAATAGGAGAACCTGGACTACCACCAAAATCTATACCTTGGTGCATCAATCCACCACGAATACCAAACTCTGATAAAACATTAATGTGTGAAACAGGCATTATAGCTTGACCAGCAGCTACAGGAAGTGGTGCTACATTTCTATCAGGAGTTCGCGTCGCAACATTTGACATATCGTAGAGATTTAATATTTGACCTTCTCTTATATTTACATTAGAAAGCCGATTCCACCTTCTGAGGTCATCTACTGAAACTCCATATTGAAGTGCTATTCTAAACAGATTTTCGCCTCTACGGACTGTATGAGTTGCGGGTCTATCACTACTCACTACAGTAGAAATTGTTGGAATAGTTGATGGTTGTTCTTCTGTTGTTTCAATAGAAACCTGCCCATCTTCGAGCCAAATCCTTTGACCTGGATAAATAGTAAAGCCAGTAAGTCTATTGTAGTCAACGAGATAAATAACATCAATATCATACATACGAGAGATTGAAGTCAAGGTTTCCCCTTGCTCTACGATGTGAAAATTGGTATTTTCTTCTACTATAGGTTGCGGTGTAGGTGGTGGAGCTGTTGCGGGAGCTTGATAACCAACGATAAGCCTCTGTCCCACTCTGATATTGCTACTTCGGAGGCTATTCCATTCTACGAGCTGGGCGACAGTAGTATTTCTATTTCTCGCTATGGAGGTGAGATTATCACCTGCTCTAACAGTATAATAAATCGGAGTGTGTCCTGTAAACTGTCTGACTACAAGCCTTTGACCTACTCTGATATTGTCATTTGTGAGGTTGTTCATTTCACGCAATTCATTGACACTGATACCAAAACGGGTAGCAATTCTTGTCAAAGTATCACCTCTTTGAACAGTATAAATCTCGTCAGAGAAGAGAGATAAAATAAAACATAACCCCAGAACGAGTAACAACATATATTTTTTAATCATAAAAGTCTTTTTTCACTCCAAAAATAAATAAAGGTAAAATTTTCATACAAGAGGTGATAAAATTTTAAATATAGCTTTTTTGTCAATCATTATTTTTAAAACCAGACCTATATTCACATATTTTTATTGACAGAAAACCCTATAAAAAAAAAATAGTTTCCAAATTAAAAACTAAAGGAGTTTTATGATGAAATTAAGAATTATTTTACTGGTAGTTCTTTTGACAGCAATGATGCTGAATATGTTCGCAGAGGAGAACGGAAAAGTGAAAATTTTGATGTTAACAAGTATGGGTGAGATTGAGCTGGAGCTTGATAGCAATCTTGCACCTATCACAGTAGACAATTTTGTAGGTTTGGCAATGGGAACCAAAGAGTTTCGTGACCCAAATACAAGAGAAATGACGACAGGACATTTTTATGATGGCTTGATTTTTCATAGAGTTATCAAGGACTTTATGATACAGGGTGGTTGCCCTCTTGGAACTGGAACTGGTGGACCTGGCTACCAATTTGAAGATGAAACCTTTGAGCGTGGAGCGGTAATTACAGGCATAGTAAACGATGACCAGACAGCTTCAGTAGTTTATTCACAGATGATTATGCCTTATTTTCAAAACATATCAGAGCATGGGACAGAGCCAAACATGGATTTGTATCAGATTATCGTAGAATGTCAGAATGCTCAGAGCTTTTCACCAATGTTTGGACGCGATATATCTTTTTATGAAACTATAACAGGATTAGGTCCCGTCTACGGACAAGGTGAAATGAAGGCTATAGTTGAGTATAGCACTATAGCAATGGCAAACTCTGGACCAAACACCAATGGTTCACAGTTTTTTATCGTAACCAATCGCGATGGGACTCCATGGCTTAATGGTCGCCACACTGTATTTGGTAGGGTAACAAGAGGCATGGATGTCGTTCACGCTATTGAGGATGTCGAAAAAGGAGCAAATGACAAACCAGTCGATGATGTCAGGATTATCTCGGTCAGAGTTATAGACTGAGAATTGTAAAAAAAGAAAGGACGGACACTGGAAACGGTGTCTGTCCTTTTTTTTTTATACTGCTGAAATAAGGCTGTTGTATAGTGAGGTAGCATCTCTGTCTCAGAGTTGACATTGGATTTTTAACACAGAGGAATTGAGAGAACACATAGGATTTTTAACACAGAGGAATTGAGAGAAAACAGAGGATTTTTAACACAGAGGAATTGAGAGGACACAGAGGATTTTTAACACAGAGGAATTGAGAGGACACAGAGTTCACAGAGTATGAATGATAATTGATTTAATAATTAAAATACATTCTCTGTGCTCTCTGTGAACTCTTAAAAAACTCTGTGTTAAAAAGAAAAAAACTTAAAAACTCTGTGTTAAAAAGAAAAAACTTAAAAACTCTGTGTTAAAAACTACATGCGTTGCCCCCCCCTTCCCCCCCCACTCATACTTCATGGGGGGGGCAACTCCGAACTCCGAACTCCGAACTCATTTTAGTAGCACCATTCTTTTCACAGATTGATAATCGTCAGTCTTCATTCTATAGAAATACACACCAGAAGTAGTTAGATTTCCATTTTTATCTTCTCCATTCCAAGAAATGTCATGAACACCTTCGGTAAACTCACTATCGACAAGAGTTCTTACAAGAGCACCTCTGATATTAAAGATTTCGATTTTGACATGGCTTTCTTTTGAAAGTGAAAATTGGATGATTGTTTCTGGATTGAAAGGATTGGGGAAATTGCCTACTAACTCAGTATTGTGAGGAACAGGTGTTTCATCATCAATATCGACAAAAGCGATTTCAGCTTCATTGGAGGGATCTGATACACCGCCAGGGTTAATAAACATTGCTCTGACATGATATGTATAAATCTCGCCCTCAACAACATTTGTATCATGGAAAGTGAAGCTAGTTGGTGGCAATACAGGAACGGTGATAATTTGTCCATTTCTATGAACTCTAAAGCCGTTGAGAGTATGAGCATCTACTGGAAATTCCCAATTTAGCCTTACACCATCTCTTTCGTTTTGGACTGTCAGATTAATGGGAGTCATAAAAGGCAAATCTACCCTTACAATATTTGATTGGAGTGAAATTCCTATATCATAGACAGCAAATACCCAAAACTGCATATTTCCACCCGTAGAATTCAAGATTGTATATGTAGGGGCAGAAATAGGCTCTGTATTAAGTGCAATACCACTTTGAAAGATGTTGTATCCGAGTAAAGTAGGAGAATTTTCGAGATTTGATTTAAAAGGAGTTTCCCAATTAAAAGTAATTTCCCTATCTTGAGTAGTTGCGGTCAGTAAAGAAGGTGGATAAAGAATATGTCCATTTATATTTGGAAATCCTATTTGGTCAATCCAGACTTTATTTTCACCTGCCGACCCAGTAGCAGTTCTTTCATAAACCCATGCAAAATTGTAGCTACCAGGCTGTAAAGGCATAGAAAAGTGTGTCCAGTCGGTTTCACCAGACCAAGTTTTGATTTCTTGATTGTTAATCAAAAATTTTAAGAAATCAACATTGTATTGAGTGGAAGTTTTAACAAAAAACTGGATAAAACCTGTAGCTACGACTAAATTTGTTTCAATTTTTGTAGATTGGTTATTTTGGATAATAGGACTTGTAGCACTATAAACTCCATGAGAAGCGTGTTGGTTTGTAATTGTCCAAGGAGCTTCTTTATTAAAATTCCAATCGTAGTCAGTGAATACTTGATTTTCAAAAGATTCATTAAAATCGTCTGGGTTTGCATCACCAATAATGACATCAAAAGAAATCGTCTCTCCATGTGCACTCACATTTGTTATAAACAAACCGCCAGGTGAAGCATCTTGTAAAAATGAACTTGGGTTTGTAAGATCGTTGATAGCTGTTCTTTCATATTCTGCACTAAAAGTGGCAGCTCCGAGCTGTCCATCATTTGATAAAGAACCACCGGGTCTATAAATATAGATTTCATCGCCAAATCTATCACCTTGAGCATTTCCATTTAAAGGCTGTCCATTTGGTCTTACAGTATTTATCCGATAAACAAGCATACCAGAGTTTGGTAGCATTCTATCAATGATACCGAGAGTATTGTTTCTGTATTCGACCACAAAATACTGGGTAGTAGAGTTTGGAGAATTTATTCTATATGCGACATTTTCAGTGCTATAAGAGAGTGGATTTAATGTATAAGTGCCACTTTCAGTGATAATAGGAATAGGTGGTATCCATTGTAAGTATTTTTCTTGAGCGCGAGAGGTGATAGACTGTGGTGGGTTTCTATCAGAAGCCATCAAGTCCCAAAATCCTGTCGGGTTGTAACCTGAAGTATTGTATCTATAAAAGTCTGGAAGTCCAAGAGAATGTCCAAACTCATGAGCAAGCACACCTACTCCAGAGCTGTTTGTATTGGTTTCCATATTGAAATTGTAAGTCCAGACTCTCTTGCCGTGGATTTGAACATTGTATTCGGATAAAGACCAGGCATGAGGCCATAATAGAGTAGCCCATGCACTAGGACCACCTCTAATGATAAAATTAACATGGTCGACTCTTCCGTCATTGTCGGCATCGAGAATTAGATTGGCGGGTATTTGGTCATGGATATACGCAATAGCATCTCTCAATAGACCATGTTCTCTTCGTCTCCTATCCAAACCGTTGTCAAGGTCTTCATCAGTATAACCATTAGGATTTGTGGTGGGATGATATGGTAAAAAATAAGAACGAGGATTTGGGTCTTGATAGGAAACTACAGTAGCTCCTGGTGGTATAGGAAAGATGTGTGAATAAACATGAAGCTGTCCATGCGAAGCATCCCAATAGTATTGGTGCATAGAGTTTACATCGTAACCTTGTTCGTTCAACATATCTCCATAATGTGTATTTTGGTAAGGAAATTCTGATTGGTCAGAAAATCTGATATAGACAAAAAGAGAAATGACTTCACCTATAGAAGGTGCACGGGAGCTATCTCTCGAATGAAAGTCCTCTTCCCACCTTTCTCTTTTTGTTAGGTAGTTTTCCTCTGAGATATTCTCTCTTGGTGTTAGTCCCAGATTTGTGGGTGAGTATAGGTGGATGGGGTTTCCTGTAGAAAAAAGGTTTCCATTTTCTGCACTAGCCCAGCACCAGAAACCTGTTTCTTTATCCTGGATTATTGTAAATCCGTCCTCATCATGTGCCCAATTGTGAAATTCATCACCTGAGAGCAAGACATCGATGATAGTTCCATCTGGCTGAGTAACCTGACTGGGAAAATTGTCAAACCAGGCTGCATTCAAACCAAAAAACATTAAACAAAACATTGATAATAAGGCTAAATCTAAGGTCAATTTTGTTTTTTTGAGCATAATATTTATCCTCCATAGTATTATTTTATTATTTTTGAACAAAGATAAATAAAGAAGTGTTTTTGTCAAGAAAAATTTAGAAATCTTGATATAACTTCTTTTTAACACAGAGTTTTTTTCTTTTTAACACAGAGTTTTTTTCTTTTTAACACAGAGAAGACAGAGAAGGCACAGAGAGCACAGAGATTGAGAACACTGAGAAATACAGAGAAACACAGAGTTTTTTTCTTTTTAACACACGGTTCAAGAGCTTGCTCGCAGAATTACGATCTAAAAATTCTGTGTTAAAAAAAACTCAAATCCTCGCCTGCAAATAAAACTGAAAAATCAATGCATGCAGGCAAGATGCCTGCGTTCCCAGTTGAAATTACCGCAATTATAAGAAATGAAAATGCAGAATGCAGATATAAAATGTCTGCATTCTGCTTACTTGAAATATCTGCTTTATACAAGTTTCCATTCTACATTACTTATCTTTTCGATATTGTCTGAAACTGGGCATCTTTTAAAGACTTCAGCAAGAAATTCCTCTTTTTCAGCTTTGGTAAGGTTGGCATCTACCTCTACATTGACGCGTATGCTTGTAAATCCAGCTCTACCATCAGTGGTTTTTCCAAGTAAATAATTTGTGTCAATGTCGCCTTCGACATTTGCTTTAATTGAGTTTAACTCTATCTTTCTTTGTTCTGCGACTATTCTCCCTATCGTGCAGGCACAAGCACCGAGAGCAAAGAATAGGTATTCGAGAGGTGTGGGTGCTAAATCATTTCCAGATGGTTTTGGTTGGTCGATTTTCATTGAAAAATGACGGGTAGTAAGGTCTACTTCATAAGTTTTACCCATATTAGCTTGGACTGAAACTGTTTTTTGTGGCATAATAAACTCCTATAGTTTTAATTTATTTCAACTGGGAAAGTAGGTGATAATATGTTGCGACAGAATATATTCTGTCAAAACAAGGTATCGTTAGCTTACCAGCTGAGGACTTTTATCTTTGCTCGAACTGGAAAGTTCGAGTTACATTGTATCGTTAGCTTACCAGCTGAGGACTTTTATCTTTGCTCGAACTGGAAAGTTCGGGTTACATTACTCAAATCTTTGAAAGAGCGTAAATCTCTCTTTTACGATGATTTCAATATCAGAGTTTTCTCCAGTAGAGAGGTTAAAAATAAAGGTATCGAGTATTAAATCATCCTGTGTAAAGGAGTCATTTATCAATATCTCATATCTGCCAGCAGCCAGTCCATTAAAGGTAACTTGTCCTTGCTGGTTGATAGTGGCTCTTTGAGTAATAGTGTTTGTATCTATGTTTCTGAGCATGATTTCCAGAGATTGTGTGTAGCCACTCAAGACATGATTGTCGAGATTTATTACAGTATTTTGATAATAGGCTATATTGTCATATCTGTCAATATCTGCTGGTGAAATCCTTTGATATGTTTGTTTTTGGACATTTATATTTACTCTACCCAGCTCGGCAAAACGGAATGTAGCTTGGTGTCCTTTAAAATCAGTCAAGGTTGACAAATCAGGAACTAAAGTAAATCCTGGCGGCATATTAACTATATTTATCGAGTGTGGATTAAAATCATCTCTTTTTGTTCTGATGACACCAGCATCGTTTGAGACGAGATAAGTGTTGTCCATTTCAAAGACGGCACCGCGGACGGGCTTTCTTTGCCAATGGTCGAGGAAAGTCAGGGTCATGTATTTTTTATTTGATTTTGGTAAAAATTTAAAATCAAAGGGAATAGAATATTCGGCAAATATAGAATATCTGTATTGTTTTGAAAAAGAGGGATTTACATTGTAGCTACCACCGAGATTAAATTGGTGTTTCCAAGGTAGATTAAAGTAAAAATTTGTAAAGAGTAAAAGGTTGTTTCTCCAATCGTCATCATCATTGTAGACATGATATACACCGAGACTCTGATGAAAGGAGTTTGTCCAGCGATTGAAAATATTAGCTTGGTTTGTGATATTAAATTCATCTTTGTCAAATTCAGCTCTGCTATTAAAAAAGAGACTTAAGTTTATATTGCTCCAGCTGGCATCGAGGGTATTATCCCAGCGAGAAAACCAGGCATTGAAACTGATAATATTGTCGAGGTTTGGGTGTTCATCATTGAGTTGCTTTTTTCTATTTCCATATAGTAGCTCATATTCGACGGAGGGTCTTTTTAACATCATGCCATAGAGATATTCGTATTCTGAATAGTTTGTAGGTATGGCACTCCTCATATTTGTAGCGGTGTCATACATGCGAAACCGGAGATAAAAATCGTTTGCGAGAAGTAGGTAAACATTTCCAGAAATATTGTGAGTAATGTATCTGTCAGTAAATCCACTTCCAAGCCTGCTGTATTCGTCTCTATATCGGACTGTAGTATAGATGTCGAGCCTATTGCTCTGAAAGCTTAAATCATTGTCATAATGTATTCTACGGGGAATTTCGTTGATTGTATGTAAATCGTCATAGTGCATAGTAAAGCGATTTAAAATATATCTTGAATTAAAAAATAATCCACCAGAAAAAGCGACAGAGGAAAAGTCTTGAGTTTCGTTTTCACGGGTAGTATAGACTTCAAAATTCATATTTAAATTTCGCATTAGTCTGATTTGAGCATCGAGAATAAACTTTTCATGTTCAGATTTTACAAACCACCTATTGAATAAAGTGCCAAAGTCTGGGTCAGAACCGTCCTCATCTACCCAGTTTCCCTGAGCGTCTCTATTGTTTTTTTGATAATAATTAAATCGGACATATTGCTCTGGCTCAAATAAAAAAGTTTCAGCGTCCCAGGAATAACCAAGTGAAGTGCTATTGTGAATAGCTTTTTCTCCGTAAAGTTCTTGTAAAAAGACTCTTTCGAGGAAGAAGCCTCTATTAAAATATGCTAAATCGAGACCCATACCATAGCGGGGGAAGTTTTGTAGGTCGAGGACATAGCTATTTTCACCATAAGCGAGGTTAAAAGAGTTTGAACGGAGATTGAAATAATAATAAAAATCGTTATCACTTCGAAATCCATAATCTGTGTGTCTATAATTGGCGTGAAAATTTAGGTAAGGAGAGGGGAAATCGTCTATGAAACCATTGCCCTGAATGTTTGTAACATATTGCCTGATATAATTTCTCTGTGAATATTTTGATTCGTCAAATAAGAAGCTTTGAGAGAAATTTACAGGAACTTGATAAAATTCTCTTTTGAAAGGATAATCTGTTTTGTGGGCAATGGGTATGACCCTACGGATAGAGTGGTTTTCGGGTATGAGAGCGTCAGGTAAAATTTTTGTAAGGGTATAATCGACAGAAAAGCTAATCCAAAACTCAGTTTGGACAAAATTTGTAATCTCAGAAAATGGAATGAAAAGAGTGTCTACTTGGGTGGGCTGGATGATGATTTCGGGTCTTGGCAATGGGAAATAGTAATCTTGAAGCAGGTTGGAAGTCTGCGTTTCCAGATTGTCGATTTTAAATTCTACTGGCACAGTGCCTTTGTTTATCAGTAAATAGTTTAATCCCATATTTTCATTGGGGACAATATAGCGATAATCATCAAGAGGGACTACGGCAAAGTCTTCTTGAATGATATGATTTATTTCTATCACACCACTGCTTAGCACTCTATCTCTATCATCTTTTATGACAAAAGGAAAATATCGTTTGCCTGCGAGCATATCGCTATCAGGAGTAAGACTGAGAAAGATAAGCTCTCGTTGAGCAGGCTGTATTATTCTTGGTGCAACGCGGTTTATTCGATAGGGAAATCTGCCGCTTTGAGTGTCATCAGCACTTCTAATCGCACCTTGATCCCCTCTAATATAAGTGGGTAAAGGATGAGGTAGTGGAGGATTTATACTGACATAATCGGGCTGAATAGAGAGTGTTTGACCAGTGATATTTTCACAGATAATAGGGATATTGACAGTTTGTCCAGGGAAAGAATCTACGGAGCGTGGATATGTGATGTTTAATGATTGACCAAAGAGTAGATTTATTGAAAGTAAAAATAAGACAGTGAGTAGTAAGTAGTGAGTGGTGAGTTTTGAGTTACTAACAGCTCTCCCCATATTTAATTGATAATTGATAATTGATAATGGATAATTATCCATTATCCTTTGTCCATTTTCCATTTCATAAGAAGGGGAAAGTTTTTCTTGTAACTTGTAACTTGTAACTTGTAACTTCATATACTTTTCATTTAATCAATTATAAAAGAAATCTGATGACCAAAAATATATCCATCTCCGCAATCAGCTACTATTATAGCGTGATAATTGGTATTGTAGGACAATCGCACAGGGATTTGGACTCGTCTTGTAAAATCTGGGTAAACACGATTTCTTTCGGCAATAAAGCTACCTACAAGCTCTGCATTGTCGTTGTAAACATCAATCTTTACGGAGGCTTGAAACCATCTGTTCCCATTATTTCTTAGGGTCAGTGAAACTAAATCGACTTCACAAACAATATTTTCAATCACGAGATTTATCCTATCAGTATTTGTGATATTGTTGATGATTTGGACGGCAGTTCTGAGGTTTATAGCAATGTTTTCGGGGTCAGAAAGCGTTATTTCAGTAGCCTCTTCGACAAATAAATCAGACCAATATGAACCATTTAAATCGCTTTGATTGGGGACATTTATCGAAAACGGCAGACTCAAAGTCTGGTGAGGTGGTAAAGTAATATTGCTCTGAAATCTAATCCAGCTGGCATTTGATCTTGGCAGTGAGCCTGCTCTGACGCTAATGTTTTCACCAGCTGCATCTTGAGTATAATCGCCTTGGTAAAGACGAATATTAACAGCTCTGTCAGTAGGATTGTAAAGGACGACAGAACTATTTATAATCTCACCAGGTGAAACATTAAACACTTTGGTTAGCTCGTCTTGAACAAAAAAGTCGGCATTTAAAGTGCTGACAAATATAAACAAAGCAAGAAGTAGCGAAAACTTATGTCGCACTTGATTTGACACAATATATTCTGTCGAAACAAATCTTTTTTTCATTAACTTTATTGATCCCGCAGTGTAAAGGTAATAGTTCTGTGGACATTCATGACAGGGGCATCGTTTTGAGCAGTGAGTTGAAATTCCATTGACCTGTGTTGGTTGTGGACATTTCTAATGTCGTTTAAGACATCCTTTGGTGTGCTTGTAATTTCGACAAAGCCTGGGTTTGCTCTAGCACCGTCAGGTGCAGTAATCCTCATAGAAAGCTCAACACCTACTGGCATTGGCTCTGAAAGCTGTGCAGTGAGTTTCTTTGTGCTACCATTAGCAGAGATGACATAAGTCAGCGGGATATTGTTCACTTGCCACATGTTGTTGTGAGTAAATCCTCTAAAACGGACATCAAAGTTTAGAGAAGTTCCGTTTATCTGAATGTAATAAATTTCAGGAATCTGAAAATTTACATTTAGATGCCAGTCATGCTGCGGTGGTGTCTGGGCATTTAGCCCGCAAATAGTAAGAGATAGGACAAAAAGTGTCAAAAATAATACTTTCATTTTTTCCTCCGTATTTATCTATTTATCGATAAAAAACACAAAAAATGTAGCATAGAATTTAAAATTTCTACATTTTTTAACAAAAAAAAATAAATGATTGTTTTTTGTCAACTATTTTTTGAAAATCATTTTTTGTGAAAAGAAATTAAAAAAGCCTTTGTGTTTTTGGGCAATAAAAAGCTATATAAAATGACGATTTGAGAAGAGCTTAAGGGTATCAAACTCTAAGGCTCCCTGCAGGTTCCCTCGAGGAAGCCTGCAGGAAGGATAAGTAAAGCCTTATGTAACCTATATAAAAGACATGTCAAATAAAAGACTTGACAAAACAGCATACTTGTAATATTTGGTTCACAACCTAGAAATGAAATATAAGAAAGCTAAATTTAGAAATATTATTTCTGCATTCTGATTTCTCATTTGTCATTTCATGAAAGTGGTGAATAAAATATAAAGGAAATTAAATTATGAACAAGAGATTTTTTTGTTTTTTACCTATGCTTATCTGTATTTTGTTTCTGTATACATCATGCGAAAAGCAGATTGAGGTATTGAACCCTCAGGAACTTCCTGAGGGATTTGTGTACATTACAGATATCGTTCCTGATGTGATTTTGGAGGTTCGGTATTTTAGTACATACAATTTTATTGGCAGTAGAATTGATGGCTATCTGTCTCCTGTAGCTATTATCAGCCACGAAGCAGCACTAGCATTGAAACAAGCAAATGACGAATTGCTTGAACTGGGCTATGTCATCAAAGTCTTTGATGCCTTTCGACCACAGACAGCAGTCGACCATTTTGTGCGATGGGCAAATGATGAAACTGACATCAAAACAAAAGCCTTTTTTTACCCAGATATTGACAAAAGTCGTTTGATACCAGAGGGTTATATTATGGCAAGGTCTGGTCATTCAAGAGGCAGCACGATTGATTTGACAATCGTTGACATGAATACTGGAAAAGAACTTGATATGGGGTCGCCTTTTGATTACTTTGGATTGAAATCTCATCACGACACACCCCTTATCACAGAAGAGCAGACACAGAATAGGCTGATCTTAAAAAACGCTATGGTAAATGCTGGATTTAGACCTTATGACGAGGAATGGTGGCACTACACTCTCGAAAATGAGCCGTATCCTGAAACTTATTTTGACTTTCTCGTGAAGTAGCTGAATTTAGAGAAAAAAGGAAAAAGATATGAAATTAATAAGAAAAAAAAATGCTTACTTATTTTTGGTTAGCTTTTTGTTGATTGTTTGCCAAAACCTATTATCAATTCAATCTTCAGAGCAATGGACAAATGCAATAGAGGCTACTTTGGGAAATTTTGTTTACAACAAAGTAGACGCCAATTTTTTTGTAAGAAACCAAGAATTTTATGATGGTTTATTGGAAATGGTCGAGATTAAAGTAAATCAAAACCACTCAAAAATCATCTATACTAGCAAGGTAGGCACAATAGAAGAAATAAAAACGACAAGATTTTTATCTCTTGAAGACGATGGCATCTACGCCTATCTTGAAAACACAAATTTTGACCAGAACAACCCAGAAAGCAATGAGTTTACAAAAATAAAAACTGATTTACCTCTTGTCCCTGGACAGACTGTATGCACATTTCTCATTGGACCAGACAATCAATTTCACGGATTTGAAGATCGGATAGCAAATTTCGAACCAATGTTTATGGATTTTTTGCTTGCCATTAAAGACAATTTTGATTGGGTAATCTCTTTTGACGGAAAATATCTTGTAAAGGAAGACAGGCATGATGATATGTGGGAAGCATATATTCAGCGTGGTCGAAAATTGAGCGATATAACTATGCAAGAAATATATTTTGTTTTTGAGGATGGTCTTGTTAGTGAGTGTGGATTTTTGGGTATAGACAATGGCGTTGAGGTAAGGCATATTTACAATTTTCAATTTGGGGGTGTAGAATTTGAATTCCCCTCAGATAAGTGATGTGAAATATTGCCCCCACCCATATCCAAATTACAAATCACAAATCACAACTCATATCCCACAGAGATAATAGATTCGTGGCAGATATCTCAGATTTAACAAAAAACCAAAACATCAATTCCGCAGGGTCGTCATTGCTGACAGATGATGCATTCTCGTCATCACAAAAACAAAATATATAATCCTCTAGGATTTCAGGCTTTGTAGAAAATGATATATCGCACTGGGATTGATTTATCCCGATAGGGATTTAGGAATGTTTTTTCACATTTATTAGGTGTATAATTGTAGAAAACCTCGTTTCCACCTAATTTTCAGACAAAACAACCTCAGTAGAAGGATTTGACCCCCCTAGATAAAACCTAATTAACCTCATTTCAAAGAAAATAGCAAAAAATCAATTTGAATTAAGTTAATTAGGTTGATATGGGGATTATTATTGGCTACTGAGGTTGTTTTGTTTGTTGAATTAGGTGAAAAGTAGGTTTTTTACAAAGCCTGAATTTCTAGCGGAATAAGGATTGGTGTGGGTGGCATTGTTTTCTAAGCGGTAGCTTAAATCAGTAGGGAACGCAATTATCCGTTCCGAAAAATAATTATCCCCCCCCTTCCCCCCCCCCACTCATTCTTCATGGGGGGGGCAATAGTCGGAACGGATAAATGCGTTCCCTACAAAACTGCTGCAATTTTCATGTTCGGGTAACCGCAAGGGTTACCCCTACAAAACCAAGTAACAGCCTTGTATACCCCTAAAGAAATAGGCTTATGCAATAAGCCACTACAATATCATTATCCATTATCCATTATCCATTTTCCATTATCCATTCCTCACAATGCACCATCTCCCAGCCATGATAGACCACTATGATTTTTTTGAGGATGACCTCACCAAAGGGAGCGATACTAAACTCTTTTTTGGAGTGGTGGTCATCTGAATATTTTGTGAGCTGTTCTGTGGCTTCTTTGATACTTTTTTCTATTTCACGAGATAGCTTTTCCCCCTCAAACTCTTTTTTGATGTATTTAGTTTCAATGAGATAGGCATATTTCATGTCTGGATATTTTTGGTAAAAGGGGAAAAGGACTATGTCTGCGAAGCCTTTGTTCATCTCTTTTTCTGAATAAGAGATATAAAAGTCATTGATATTT
>Ga0099364_10007329_pt1 | contig 15779 bp, 12 predicted proteins | sample TergutTh196P3_FD_73070 | JGI IMG/M metagenome (GOLD analysis project Ga0099364, IMG submission 73070) | Microcerotermes parvus P3 segment gut microbial communities from Pointe-Noire, Republic of the Congo - Th196 P3 | ecosystem: Host-associated > Arthropoda: Insects > Digestive system > Gut ...
TGCCGCGATGGCGGCGGCGGCGTGGTCCTGCGTCGAAAACTTGTTGCAACTGCTCCAAGTAACTTCGGCTCCGAGAGCGGTCAGCGTTTCGATCAGCACGGCGGTCTGGATCGTCATGTGGAGACATCCGGCGATTTTTGCTCCTGTGAGCGGTTTGGTTTTGCCGTATTTTTCCCGGAGTGCCATAAGGCCGGGCATTTCGTTTTCGGCGAGTTGGATTTCCTTTCGGCCCCACTCGGCGAGGCTCATATCGGCGACTTTATAGGGGAATTTTGACTTGGCAATTGTCATATTCAGGTTCCTTAACAAAAAAGATGACAGAGTTAGTGACATTTCGGCAACAAACGATTACGTCGATTATATCACTTTTCCGGCACTCGGCGAGGGGAGACCCTTGGACATTTAGCCGGTACTTCGGTGCAAAGAGTCTATTGCGTCTTTCAGAGTCCGCCGAAGCGGCGGCGGCGTTTGGCGAAGTCGTCGAGAGCCTGTTTCAGGTGGTCAGCGTCGAAATCCGGCCAGAGCGTTTCCGTGATCCAAAACTCGGCGTAACTGAGTTGCCAAAGAAGATAATTACTGAGGCGATATTCGCCCGCTGTGCGGATCAGGAGGTCCGGCTCCGGCATTCCGGTTGTGTAAAGATGGTTCGAAACGCAATCTTCGTCGATTTCTTCCGGGGCGATTCCCTTACGCACGATTTCTCTCACGGCATCGACAATTTCGCCCCTTGCCCCATAGTTGATCGCCAGGCAGAGACACAGGCCGGTGTTATTCGCCGTCAGTTCGAGGCTGCGGTCCACCTCGACGAGAACGTCGTCGGGAATTCCGTTGCGCCGCCCGATGATCGACAGGCGGATGTCGTTTTTCATCATTGTGTCCCGCTCGTCGATCACGTAGTTTTTGAGCAGGACCATAAGAAATTCGAGTTCCTCCTTGGGACGCTTCCAGTTTTCGCTTGACAAACAGTAGAGCGTCAACTGTTCGACACCGAGCGCGGCACAGGTTTCCGTTATGGTCCGGACAGTCTTGGCCCCGGCGCGGTGACCTTCGTGCCGGGGCAATCCCCGCTGCTGCGCCCAGCGTCCGTTGCCGTCCATAATAATCGCAATGTGCATGGAAGGGGGAAGTGGGCAGAAAACAGAAAACAGGCAAGCTGTGATAGCTTATCGATTATTGGGGGCATTGTCAAGAACTCACTCCAGTCCGGGAATTTCGAGATTTTCCTCTTCGGCAACTTTTCTCAATTTCGCAAGGGCACGGACTTCGATTTGGCGAACACGTTCCTTTGTGACACCTATTTCGGCACCGACTTCATTCAGTGTAAGCGGTTCGTTGTCCCGCCCGATTCCGAAGCGGCTGACGATAATCTGCTGTTCACGATCGTTGAGTTCGTGGAGGAGTCGGTCAACTTGCAACTCACGTTCGGTTTGGACCTGTATCGCCGTTTGGACGTTGCTACGGCTGTCGACGGTCGCTTCGAGGAGTTCCTCATCGCCGAGCAGGAATCGGTCACGATGCCGCTTTTCGACGGGAATTGTCCTGGCGAAACTACGAGAAATCGCCCAGGTGGCATAGGTGCTAAACCGGTTTCCACGAGCATAGTCGAACTTTTCCACGGCACGGATCAATGCGAGGTTGCCGTCACTAATCAGATCGAAAAAATTCGAATACGGTCCGACATGTCGCTTTGCAATCGAGACAACAAGCCTAAGATTTGCGGAGACAATCTCATTTTTTGTCGCGATTGCTTTGTCATAGAGTTCTTCAATCTGTTGCATCAGATGGGCTTTCGGACGTAACGGGTTCAAAGTATCGCGTAGAAGCGATGCTTTATATTTGAGGAAATTCATTTTTCGGAATAGATGGACTTCTTGGTCAGAAGAAAGAAGCGGAATCTTGTAGAGTCCTGCCAGATAGGGTGGCAGACCGGACTCACCGGATTTTTCGTTTTCAGGTGAGTCGATTTCGACGAAATCCGGGACGTCCACCCGCTGGGCAAACGTGGCGCGTTTTTTTCGTGCTGTTTCGGTAACGCTTGTCGGCGGGGCGGCAAAAACCATCTTCTCTTGATAAGCCGTAAACCGGGGAAAATCCGAGTTCTCCACGAAATCAAGCACGAAGTCGGTGATTCGTTTGGCCCGCATTTGACCGAGAATACGGTAGATGCTGCCACGCGTTCGTTTGAAGATTCTTGTCAGCTGTTCGATGGAAACGTTTTGGCGGAATCCTTGAAAAATTTTCCGTCGTGTCTCCTCGTCCAAGGGCGTGTTGCGATTGGGAAAAAGTTGAATGTCGCTGTTCCGGTCATCAAAGTCTTTGAGCGTGTATCGGACCGTTTCGACGCTTCGCCCGGTGTGCTCCGCAATCCACTTGGCAACTTCGGTCGGTGTAGCTCCACTACCGGCAAGGCGACGAGCGACCCGGATGATTTGTTGCCTCTCTTCATCGGTCAATTGGCTGAATTTCATTCCACGTTCGACCTGTGAAGCATTGTGTTCCTGAAAAAATTCCACCGAACTTTGGAGAAATCCGACCCGTTTTTTTCCACTGAAGAGAAAATATCGGGAAACGAGTCCCTGTTTCCGCCATCGGGAAATCGTTTTGCTGGAGACATTGAACAGATCCGAAAGTTCCTCAATCGTCCAAACTTTTTCTCCGGTGGCTTCGGTGGATACTTGGGCAGAGCTAAAAAGGTCCTCGATAATCAACAGCAGATCCGACTTGAGAAGGTTGCCACAAAAACGAATCTCTGGATAAGAATCAGACCGAAATTCGGTGATCCCCTGGCAAACGAAACGGTAAGAATATTCGGCCTTCGGATCAATGGCTCGGTACAGTTCCTCTGCCCGGCGACTTTGTTCGATTTTCTTTTCTCTTAGGGCAAAACGGATTTGTTGATCGCTTAACTCTTTGAGGACGGGATAGTGATATGTTGAACTCATCGGTTATCCTCCATTCTAACGGCATTAACGGGATATTTCCAAATGGGCTCTTGGAATTTTAAGGGACACCCAAACTTGTTTCATAACCAGAAAATGTTGCCCACTTTGCCAAAAACACAGATTTTGGCGAAACAGGTAAAATAATGGAGGCGAATCATAGGTTGTGAGACAGGTCTGCCATTGAAATTATAACGCCATCAAAAAAAAGTCCAGTTGACAACACAACTTGATGATTATTTATCAACAGAAAATTTATATTTGGCCTAGTACCCGACCAGAACTAAAATTGTGGATTCAATATCCGTCATTCCCGCGTAGGCGGGAATCTAGAGGAAGAGGTATAATATCCTTTCTCTAGGCCCCCGCCTACGCGGGGGTGACGGGAATTCACAATTTTAGACTTGGTGCGGTACTAGGTGTCTCTTGTGCGTCGGACAGCAGAGGATCGTGAACGACACTTGGTTTACCACATTTTGCCGACACGATTAAGGGAGGGACAAAAGTTTTGCTCATTTTAGCACAAAGTGTATCATTTTGCGTCAGTGAGACCGTAACGGCTCTTGACCAGTGCAAAATGATACACTTTTTTGCGGTAAGATGGACAAAAATTTTCTCAACCCATTGACAATTATAGAGTTGCGACGTTTGTAGTGATTGTGTCGTTTTGGCACAAAACGTGCTTGGAACCCATCTTGGTATGAGGTTCCGTTGACAATTCGAAAGGTTTCTTTCGCGTACTCACGATTCCTTCGAGAGGTGTTTCACATGATAATTCAATCCGTGCCTTGCAAACACCGGTACGAGATGTCGTCCGGCGATGAAGTTTCACTTTCACATCGTCGAACGGTCGTACTGAGTTCCCTTTTGCCTGCTTCCGATTCATTCGATGAAGCCAACGACGATTGCAACGTTTCCGACGCGGAAACGGATGCCACTCCGGATGGTGATTCTCTTTCCGATCCTGTCCGAATTTATTTGAGCCAAATGGGACAGTTGCCACTCTTCACGCAAGTGGAAGAACGTGCGGGCGCCGTGCGAATTGCCGTTACCCGCCGAGCCTATTACCGTCATGCTCTGGGGTCGGACATCGTTTTGTGGGAAATTGTTAAAATTCTTCGTAGGGTCATCGACGGTAAACAACGTTTGGATCGAACCGTCGATATTGCCGTTTCAGATGCTGTTCGGAAAAACTTCCTTAGTCACACAATCGCAATCCACGTCAAAACACTGGAAAAAATCCTGGTTCTAAATCGGATTGATTTCCAAGCCATGGTATCCCGATCGCTGTTGCCGGTAGAACGCCGAAAGGTTGCGTTACGTTTGCGGCGACGACGGAACCGAGCAGTTCGATTGGTTTTGGAGTTGCAACTTCGCACGTCACTCTTGCTCCCCTGCCTGCGGCGCATCCAAGCTGTCGGTCAAACGGTCGCTACCATTTATGGTCGGATTCAGGAGCTAAAACGTCTCTCCGTCGTCGATCCGACGGCGTCGGAACTTTTGCTCTCCCATCGGGCTCAATTGCGATCTCTGATGCGGCATACTTTGGAGACACCGGCCACGCTTCGACGGCGTCTGGCGAAAATGCGGCAACTCCAAGAACAATACGAATCGGCGAAAAGGACGTTTTCGACCGGTAATTTACGGCTTGTCGTTGCCATTGCCAAAAAATTCCGGTATCGCGGTCTCAGTTTTCCCGATTTGATCCAGGAAGGTAACACCGGTCTGATGAAGGCGGTCGACAAATTCGAGTGGCGACGCGGCTTCAAGTTTTCGACTTACGCCACTTGGTGGATTCGTCAAGCAATCAGCCGGGCGATTGCCGATAGTGTCCGAACAATCCGAGTTCCGGTTCACATGCTCGAAACGCTCAGCAAGGTCCGTCGCATTTCTCGGGAATTGGCCTTCAAGTACGGTACGCCGCCGTCCGTCGAGGAAACCGCCACATCTTGTAATATGAGCCGTGAGGACGTCCTACAGGTCTTACGCACTGGACGGCAACCTGTTTCACTGGACCAACCGGTTGGCGATTTCGAGGACAACTCTTTCGGCGATCTCGTCGAAGACACGAAACAACCGGGACCGGAAGCTGTGTATCATCGGGATTCTCTCACAGCGAAGATTAACGAGGTTCTCCAAGCGCTGACCCAACGGGAACGCGAAATCATCCGATTACGCTACGGTTTGGCGGACGGTGCCGTCCACACATTGGAAGAAGTCGGCAAAATGTTTGCGGTAACACGGGAACGTGTTCGGCAAATCGAGGCCAAAGCGGTCCGTAAACTGCGGCACCCGATCCGTTCCCGTCAGCTCGCGGGTTTTCTGGAATAACAAACAAACGGACGCGGCATCAAGATTATTCACCGCGCAACTTGAGATTGTAGAGCGTCAGCTTTTCGCGAATTTCCTTGAGGCTGGTTACTCCGAAGTTTTTGCATTCGAGCAGTTCGTCAGGTGTTTTGCGAACCAGCTCGGCGATGGACTGGAGGTTCAGCCTGGTCATACACTTTCTGGCACGGACCGACAAGTTGAGATCGGTAACGGGCCGCAGGAGAATCGCTTGTTCATCAGGACTGAGCGATTCAACTTCGATGGTTTCGGGAACGTGTTTGTCCGTTGCAAGCTGACCGAGCTTAAGCCCCTTAAGCGTCAACATTTCTCGAATTTCAATGAGACTCGTTTCACCGAAGTTTTTGCTCGCCAGGAGTTCCTGCTCCGTGTGTCGGCAGAGATCGCCAAGGTTTGTGATGCCCATGCTCTTAAGACAATTCCGGCTACGTACCGACAATTCGAAATCCGTTACTGGCAGGTTGAGAATTTGTCCCATTCGATCGCGTTTCCGCTGGGCCTCTTCGTCGAAGTGCATTTCGCTCGACGCCCTGGCGTCTTTCAAGAAAAGCCTCGCTCTTTCGTTGGTTGGGTACGAGTCGATAATCCGCTGGTAACAGATGACCGCCTGATCGTATTGTTCCAAATCTTCGTAGAGGATTCCGAGATTTATCAACAAGCCGACATTCGTTGGGAAGTTGGCGGCGGCTCTTTTATAGAGTTCAAGGGCTTCCTCATCGTTCCCGCGGCGTTCGGTTTCCATAGCGAGGCCGAAAAGGGCGCCGGAATGCGATTTGTCGGCGGTAACGGCCCGCTCATACAAGGCGATGGCTTCGTTTGGATTGACGCCGAGTGTCGCCACCGTCGCTCCCCGTTGATAAAGGTACTCTGCGGTCTGTTCAACGGCCCCGGAAAGCTTATCGAGTTCGGCGAGACTTTTTTCCAAGTCTCCGAGATACCGATAGGTCTCCGCTTTCCCGAGCGTACAGGCGTCGGCGTTGTATCCCCCTTTTTGGGACAATTCGTAACACTTCAGTGCGTCGTCAAAACTTTCCATAGCGAAATGGGTCTTCGCCATGAAATACTGAGCCAGTGCACCTCCATCACCTTTTTTCAGCGCGAGAGCAGCTTCAGAAAAACGCCCTGTCAAATAGAGGCCGACGCCAAGTCGAACGCGTCCTGCCGGGTTCAGCTCGTCGCGTTTTTCTCTGGATTCCAATTCACCGACCGCTTCCCGTAGGGCGTCGAACTGGGAAAAATCATGCCCGACGGCACAAGCCAACTGTTCGGTTTCTTTCGGACCGAACGCGCCATCGATTAAAATTGCCTGCTTTACGTCGAATTCCGCGGCACTGACAACCATGATGATCCTTTCTCATAAGGGGCGGGGAGAGACGGTGGGAAATGGGAGACACCCACCCGCTGAGCGATTCTACAATTTTTTTTTTTTTTTGCAAGGGGAACGGTGGGGTGAAGTTTTGGGAGTTCGTCAAGTCCTCCTAAATATTTACACACCCAGAGCAAGATCCTTGCCCTCAGACAGACCATTAACCTTAAATTTTGCGCCCCGGCAATTCCTTCGGCGGCAAATTGATGGTAATATTGGGGAGGTTGCTCACTTGTCGCCCCGTTTGGTTTTACTCCTTCCCGGTACATTGATCTGTGATCATGCAGAAGCCCAAGCTCACCGCCATTGAAAAAATGGTCCGACGCGCCCTCTTTTATCGCCGTCTCTGGAGCGGCAGCATCTTTTTGTTGCTGTTGCTGTTGTGTGGCGGACTTCTTCTCTCATGGAACAAGCACCGTCACCGAAAGGAAAACGCCGATACACCGAACTACACCCATTTGGACGAGTCTTCGCAGACATACTGGTCGGATCGCGTCGAGCAGGATGTTCGGGAGATTCGACGACTTGAGCTGTCACGGGATCATGAAACGAACCGCTTGCATACCCGGCTGCTACAGACATTGACGGCGGCGGCGGCGATACCGGTGGGGGCCATACGGAATGATGCAGTTTACGATGCAACGCTGGCAATTTTTCGAAATAATATCGCTTTGAATATCGACGAACATCTTGAAGCAATGGGTGAAACTCCGCTTGCGGCAGCGATGCGAGCTCGAATCCGCGTTTCGGAGGCGCTCACGCGTCTCCGCTTGAATGATTCGGTGGCCGCCGCCGTCGCTATGAACGGTTACGAACGAATGCTCACCCATTACGATGTTAAACTCGATTCGGAACCGGCTGAATTGGCATTTATCGGTGCCGTCGCATATTATCGCCATCAGATCGACAACGGTGCACTCGTTGCGCTCTTCCAAAAGAACCTGAGGTTCAACCAGCGAATTTCCGACCCCAACCTTCGAATGAAGGCGTATCGAATCATTGCCACAGAACAAGCTCGGTCCGGAAAAGATCGGGACGCCATGGAGACGACCACACATATCAACACTCACCTCGAACTGGTCCGCGCTTTTCAGGCAATCATTATCAATGTCGCACATCCGACCAAACCGGATTTAAATGATCCCCAAACCTTCCAACCAAAAAACACCGGTCCGTGGGAACAACCCAACCCAATAGCCACCAAACGCGTTATCAACGACGTCCTGAGTGCAATCGCTTCCCACGAAATGATCGACGACCAGATTGATTTGCTGCGTCGGCTGGCCGGTTCCGCGATGGTTTGCAATCCTGATCTGCATACTCTTTTGAAAAGTTGCCTAATTGAATCCAATACAATCGTCGAAAACGTCAAGCGACCCATCATTCGGCTACTGGACGAACCGGAATCCGAGAAGATTCGACAGGCAATCAATAAACCGTCCCTTACCGAAAGAAGAGGGATCGATACGGCAATCGACGATTTTACCTCCACGACTTCCACCAGGTATGCCCATGTCGATGCGACTGATCCGGCACTTGTAAAGGGAATTATTGATCTCGAACGGATTAGAATTCAACAGTTTATTGCCCAATCCTATTTGACGATCAATCGGCACTCCGACGCCGCGCGTTGTCTCCAACAGACCTTCGAAATCGCACAAATGGTTCCCAATATCCGGGGCCGCGTCGATTTGCTCATCGACATCGTCGGCTTGCAGATTAGTGCCGGAGATTTTGTCGGAAGCCGCCGGTCGTTCAGGGCCATTGGATTGCCACAACGAGTGGACGGTATCGTAACCTGGGAAATTTCCTCGGACGACGAACCGTCGATGCCGGGACCGCACGGCGAATCTATGGAAACGACCCTGAGCCGTCTTGCCCGATTTAAAGTTTTGGCTCGGTATCTGAACGACGCCGAAACGGCGATCAACTTGCTGTCCCCCGGTGACGCCAGGGATGAAGAATACGCTTTTCTCGCAGCGGAATTGATTCGCATCCAACGCACTCGTGAGGCGTCCCGAGTCGTCGGTCACATGCGGGAAACACCTCTACGAACGGAACTGTCTCATCGAGTTGCGATTGCCAGGGGGGGAAACGAGGCGAACTATCGTGCCTTGGACGTACCGTTTCCTGAAAAAACGCAACAGGAGGAGAAACTGAGAAACGCCGCAATATCGCTTGTCCAGCTCGGTCTGTTCGATGCCGCACGAAATGCGGTGGAACGCATGGCGAACATCGAACATCGATCCGCTCTGTCGGTTCGTATCATCCGCAACCTTATTTCCGTCGTGGGTTCTTACGGCGGTGAGGACAGCGATCATTCGATGGTTCGCAAAACGCTCTTCGACTTTGCGTTGCGAACGGCGAACGCAATCGAATTGCCCCAAGAGCGCGCCGAAGCATTGGAATTGATCCTCTCCACCATGTTGTCCCTTGTCAAAAGAAAATCAGAACAAGAAGCCCTCCTACCGCTCATCGACCAAGCCTTGGAAATTGCCATCAAAATACCGCCGACCGAATTGGCAAAAGCGGGAATCATTGCGAGGCTGTTGTCTGCAAAGGTACGACTCCACGCTATCTTGAACAATCGTCCGACCACTTGGCCGCTTCTCGACCCGGAACGGGATCAATTGCTGATCGAGGATACTCGCAAATACCTTGACGAGGCGATTCAGGGCATTAACGAAGTGACGATGAACATTAAAGATGACGGTGCAGCTCATGCGGTCCAGACCGCCATTGCCTTGGGAAGGATCGCCATTGCGCGGGTCGAGGGGCAAATCGGTCGAAAGGAACGTACCTTGGAAATACTCGATTCCGTGCTCGACATTGCGAAGGAAATGGTCGACGCCAACAAACCGAAGGGCGTTGCCCTGTATCTTGCCACGGTGCCGCTGTTTCGCGCACTGGGAGACGACGCAGGACTCAAAGCCAAAGTGGTGTCGGTGTATTACGACGCTTTTATCGCCGTCGACAGCGTTCCGAGCGTCGATCCGACTGGCGGCAATGCCAGAATGCTCTTCGGTGAAGGACTGCGAGAGACTGAAATTGACAACCTGGTTCGATCCCTGTTGGAAAACGACTTCATGCATGAGGCAACCCTTTTCGCCGAACGCCTCACGGATGCGACAACGAGGAACCGACTTCTTCGAATCGCTGCTTTCCGACTGCTTGATAAGGGGGATTTCGCCTCTGCGGAAAACACGGCGGAAAAACTCAGCGATCCGGAATTAAGGGATGCTCTATTGCGAAATATCATATTCATCAAACGACAAGAAGAAAAAGACTAACAAGCATTCCATGGACCCATTGTTCATCGAACTTTTGAAACGTGACAAACGCTATCCATCGGAAGCGTACGCGTTTGTCTTCGAAACGCTGGATTTCGCACGGAGTGTTCTTAAGCTTGGTCGATTCAAGAAAGTCGAACCGTTACCGCAGGAACTTCGCGAAAAGTTTCCCGAAGAGAACGACGCCGATGCGTCGACCTGCCATGACGTTCGTGGACAAGACCTTTGCTTTGCCGCAAGAGATTTCGCACAGAGGCAATACGGTCTCCTCGCTCCGATGGTGCTTCATTCGATGGGAATCCACACTACCAGCGACATTGGCGAGATCGTCTACAACCTGATCTCCATCGGTCAGATGAGAAAAACCGCCGACGACCGACGCGAGGATTTCGACAATGTCTTTGACTTCCGCCACGCTTTTGATGGAACCTATCAAATCACTACGGAATCCGAATGATGAACGAGTCTGCGCACTGTAATCTGCGATATCCGGACGAATCAAACGCCACAGAGCCTACGGCATAAGTCAGGGGGTTGGCCGATGCGGCGATTCTAGAGCGTATTAAAAATTGGTTTGGACAAAATTTCTGTCACCCCCGCGCAGGCGGAGGCCTAGACTCCAGACGAAATTGAGTTTGCTTCATCACCATAAACTTTTGCAATTAAAGAAGATGTGAACATCTGTTCTCTAGGCCCCCGCCTACACGGGGGTGACGATAAAAAGTCCAAACCCATTTTTAATACGATCTAAGGCATCGGCAATATCATTAACACTCACCAGCTCGGACTATGGACGTCGAGCGGACCTTCGGGGAAAGGGATTTCGCCTAATTCATAGTACATCGGACAGTTGGATCGCATGGAAATCGGCAAGTCACGCTTGTTCCACATAACCATCGACTCGTCGGCGAGTGTCCAGCCTTGGACCGTGTAATAAGGGACCAGTAGTTCCTTGCAAAACAGGATCGCAAACGGAAACCCGCGCAGCCGCGCCTCTTCGAGGGCGGCTTGGACCAATTGTTGACCAAGTCCACTGCGTCGATAGGCCGGTAATACGCAAACACCCTGAAGGCTGGCAACGTTATATCGGAAATTCCACGTCGTTGTGATCGTCCGAACGACGATGGCAGCATGTCCGATTATCGTGTCACCGTCCCGAACGATGACGGTGCAGACGGGCAACGTTTGGTGCCAAACCCGACGATCCGTAAAAATTTCCAGCCAATCCGGAAAACAAATCCGGAGCAACGTTCGTATCCGCTCATCGAGTTCGGCGTCGACCTCACTTTCGTCGACGATTTCCACGGTTGGAGGCATAGGAGTGAGAGTGTGAGAGAGTAAAAGAGTGAAAGAGTCCTTTCTTTTTCATTCTCTCACACTCTCACTTAATATCGGTCAGTGAACGTGCAAGTACCGCTTCATCGATTAGGATCGGCAACGGTGGCTGGAACGAAAAGGCAACGGCAATCGCGTCGGAGGGACGACTGTCGATTTCGATCAGTTCTCCGTTGCGAATGATTCTAATCGATGCAAAATAGGTTTGCTCCTCCATTCCATGAATGTAAACATCTTGGATTCGCCCTCCGAGGAGTTCCACGGCGCTACAAAACAGATCATGGGGCAGCGGACGCGGCGATGCAACCTGCTTTACACGGCGGTCGATGCTTGTTGCCTCAAAAATGCCGATGACGATGGGAAACTCGCGAACACCGCCCACCTCACGTAGCGTAATGAGCTGCTGATTGTTAATCTCGGAAATAATAATTCGGGAAAGCTCAAGTGGAATCATTTGTATTCAGGGAACAAGCTGTGTCGTCTTTACGGTTTCCTTGGTATTGTACACCATTTCGTTGCGAAGGCATCGGTCGGAACAGCAAAATATACTGCGCACCACCTCCCACCCTAACCCAATAGTATCTACACAAATAATCAACTGAAAATTATCAACAGATAAGACAGATTTTAACAGATAGGAAAGATAGTGAAAGAAACAATAGGAAGAATAAGAAAAGTGGAGTGAATACCATCGACAAGAATTGCCCACTTCAAGTTTTCCCATTCTTACCATTCTTTGCATTTTGCCGTTTTGAAAATAATCTGCGTCAATCTGTATAATCTGTTGATAATCGAAAAAGATGTGTAGATACTATTGCCCTAACCGAGGGAACCCAACTCCGAATACGCTCTATGAAGTTACTGCGCGGCCTGTTTTGCCGCTTGGTAAAGGCCAGCCCAAGTTTGCATGGCTTCGGTAGCGGCGTTGCGAATCGACATACCGCGGTCTTCGGTCAGGTTTTTGAGCGTTTCGAGAGCGTGAACCGTTAGAATTTGGCTCAGCGTGTTGATGGCCGCCACGCGGACATTCGTGTCGTTGTCAGACAGGGCCAAGTCAACGATCTTGTTCTCGAATTTGTCGCCGAATCCCGTTGCCCGGACGACTTCGCAGGCCGCCAAACGCCGGACGGGTAGTGCGGAACCGAGCTCGTCATTGAGCAACGTCGGCAGATTCGGATCAATCATTCGTACAAGCCGACCGAGTGTCTTGGCAGTGTTTGGCGTCATTTGACCGATTTTCGACGCAAATACATCGGCGTGGAGATCGGGGACCAGTTCGTAAATCGCCTGGCGAATTTCCAGTTCGGGCCGTTCGACCATTTTCAGGAGCGTCATATCGGCGTCCTTGAGCCCTCGTGATTTCATCAGCCGGAGAAGCGAGACGCAGACGAGTGGGTCTGGATCGTTGGAGAACGCCATCGTCATGTCGTTAATTTCCTCACCGACGTAAAATTTCAAAGCGTCAGCGGCGGCTCGACGGGATTCCGCCGATGGTTGCTTCAGGAAAAAACGGAGTAGTCGGAAAATGTCATCCTTGGGCATTCCACTGGAAATCAGCAACTGGACGGCAGCAGGCTCCGTGCCCTCCACCAGTGCCGACAGATTCGGATTTCCTGCTTTGAACCATTCGAAGCCCTTGAACCGTTTCAAGGCCGCTTTGAAATCCGGTGTTGGAGCGGTTCCAACGGTCTCCAACAGCTTACTGACGAACTTCAGATCGCTTTTCGTGGTCAGAATTTCGTCAACGAGCCCTGGTGATTCTGGATCACCGACGTAACTGAAGAGAAATCGGAGCAAACTACCGTGTTCGGCCTCTGCAAGCATGGCGACCATCTTCTTACACGCCGCCGAAAGATGATCCTGCATAATCGCGTTAACCGTCGGATACTCCTTTTTGGCGATAATCAGGAACGCACGGAGCGGCTCTTCAAAACCGTGGACGCTGTACCGTTTGACGACGGGATCGAGTTGCTGGGCCAACCATTCGCGGCGCCGGTCAAGGTCACGCCGAGCAGCCGGTGTCGGAGCGTTGAGCAACTCGTCATAAAACGCCTCACAAAGTTGGAACACCAAAGTTGACGTGGACTTGGCAACATCGGGGTCCGTACCTTCGACGTAAACGAGGAGCGTCGGCAATGCGTCGTAGAGTCTGTGCTTAAGAATCGCCTCGGAAGCCGCTGCCTTTGACGACGAATTCGATTGATTGAACGCCGTCTCTGCCAGTTTCGAGAGACGTTCCGTGTTGACAGCCTGCGACTTTGTCCACACATCTTCATTTTTTAAGAACCGTTCGAATAGAGCGAGATAGATCGCCGCATCCTTTTTCAGGTAGAGCGAACCGAACACGAGGTCCCTGACGGCTTCGCTCGGTGAGTCCAACAGCGGAGTCAGGAGTTCCAAGGCCGCAGGATTATCCGACTTGGCCAGAAAACGGATCGCTTTGTCCGATTTTTGGGTCTGTGTCTGACCGAGTTTGCGCAACTCGTCGACATGAGTCGTGAAATCTGGATGCGTCGCGCCTTTTTGGAACCAAGACGCATCGAGAAAGAGTTCACCGGGGTGCTGAATGTTCAGTTTCAGAACGAGGGCGTCGAGAATCGCCCGATCCTTGCGTTCAAGTTGAAAAAAACGGCAGAGTTCGGCGTAGAGCGGCTGATGACCAGTTTTCGGTCCGAAGAAGCCAAAGGGACTCATTGTTTATCAGGCGGGTTCAGTTTCGTAGACAACCACTCAGTTTCGACTATGTTAATCGTTTTACCATCGAAAAACAGTCCCCCCAGTAGAAATGCAAAGTACCCCAACCCTCCTCTGGAAGGGGAGGTGGACCAACTCCGAATATGCTCTAAAAAACGTGTTTTACATTGTTTCGCAAAATTTAGTGTGGTTAGCGTTAAAAACTACTACCTGACCTGATCTAAAATTGTGGATTCAACATCCGTCGTTCCCGTGAAGGCAGGAATCCAGACGAAGGGTGTTCAAGTCATTCCTCTAGTACACAGTCGTGGAAATGGGATTCATCATCCCCGCGAAGGCGGGAATCTAGAGCATCGACGTCGTTGTGTTTGTTTCATCGCCGTAACCTTTTGCCATTAAAGACTATGTGAACATTTGACCTCTAGGCCCCCGCCTACGCCGGGGATGACGAGTATTCACGATTTTAGGCTTGGTGCGGTACTACAATTCGGCTGATGTGCTTACGAAAAAGAGTGCTTCTGCGGCGATTACCGGATGGAGCGAATGACTCGGTCTGTAATGTCTTCGGTCCGGTAAACTCCTTCCAACAAGTTATCCCTGTATTTGTCCATTGGGATCGGTTCGCTGTTTAGGGAAACGTTAAAATAGACGATCCGGGTTAAAATAATCCTTTTTGGCGAATCCGCTTTGGGCCGATTTTGGTATTCAATTTTATAGGGAAACGTATCGTCTCTGCCGACGAAAATCTCGATGTTCGTCGGCATTTGACTGGGGAAGTTTTTCGTTTTTTTCTCCAAACCGCCGAATGCTTTTGTCATGGATTCCTCGAAATCGGAGCGTAGCGAACCGATTATCTTTCGGACGGGCTGAGACTCGCCGCCTTTCATGACGGTTTCCATGGGGAGATCGGCAAATTCGTAAAACTGGGCAATTTGTTTGAGCGTTCCGGCCAATCCGCCCAAATTCTTTGTTTCCCCTACGCTACCGATGAGAGCCAGCTTTCCTCTTTGGCGAACGATGTTCTCCAATTGTGCCAAAGTAACGAACTGGACCGATTTTTCTCCCTCAATCGACCGATATTGCCAGAGCCTGCCGGTCTCGCGGTCAGAAGTCGGATGGCACAAAATTATTAAACGATTTGGCTCGGAACCGAGTGCTGTAGGAACCCCGGTCACAAAATGGAGGTCGAGCCGATACATTGACCGTTGGAAATCACCGGGCAGCGGATTTTCGAGCTTTTGCTCCTCGTATGTTCCCTTTGCGGTGTACTCTTGTCCCATAACGAAAACATCCATGCGGACTTCCGCTTTGATCGTTTCGAGCGACCTGACTTTGACGAGCATTTCGTTAAAAAGCCGTTCGGCATCAGACGAATTTGTTTGAGAAAAGGTGGAATTACCGAGGAGAATCCCCAGAAAAAATGTCGACAAGACAAGGGGACTCCACGGAGCTGATTTCATCCATTTTTCCGGAAGCGGAGCATTTTGAACGGATTTAGCAAAGAATCCCATGGTGATTTTCCGACAAAGGATAGAGGGAGGTTTTTATCTCGGTAGGACCGTTCCCACGGGGATGTTAGGGAAAATCCCACTTTCCGTCCAGTGCAGTTTGGTCGCCGCTTCGTTTTGGCTCGGAGAGTCGGCGGTTAAGACTTGAAAATTTGGTTTTGTTGTTTGCAGGGAGCGTCTTCAACAATTTTGGACGTCTCGTTAAAGGGGAGGATACCTGATGCGAATTCGTTTGTCTTTAGTAGCGTTGCTCGCGGTTTTGGTCGGTTGCCAAGGCCCCATTATGACCGGCGGATTC
>Ga0099364_10007330_pt1 | contig 15779 bp, 14 predicted proteins | sample TergutTh196P3_FD_73070 | JGI IMG/M metagenome (GOLD analysis project Ga0099364, IMG submission 73070) | Microcerotermes parvus P3 segment gut microbial communities from Pointe-Noire, Republic of the Congo - Th196 P3 | ecosystem: Host-associated > Arthropoda: Insects > Digestive system > Gut ...
CAGTAGACGTGCAAGTTTCGTTTATTTTGTGAATCCGAGTCGTTTTAGGATTTTTTTGGGCTTGTCTCTCACCCACGCCGCCACTGCTGTCAACGGCTCCTTCCCCTTTTTTAGCAAGTTACCAATACTGACCGCACGATTCAACAAACACGTAAACCGCTCCCCCAAGCCCGGCATCGATAAATAATGCTTGTCCTCATCACGCCAACGATCCTTGACCAAATGCAAACTGTTTTCTATCGACCAATGATCGCGAATCAACGAAAGAACGTCCGCCGGATGCCACTTCGACACGTCCAACGAACTCATGAAATAACGCACTTCCGGCTGCACACCCTCTTTACTTGAAGTCCATTCCACACAAAAGATACTGCGGCAATTCGGAACATCCAACGCCTCTCGAATCCAAGCCGCATTCACCGAATCCATCCAAAGTTTCCGCCTCTCTACGCAGCCTTTTTTTTAGACGGTTTCTGTGCCGCAGGCTTAACGCTCTTTCGATCTTTGAACGTTTCTTTGACGGCTTCCAACACACCCTCTTGATTATCTTTGACTTGAAAGACGTAATCCACTTTGTCTTTCAACACTCTTAACAACGGACGTTGAGCGAAGATCGCGTCGCCCGTTAGGATTTTCAAGTTCGGAAATTGGGCGAGCAATTCGTCGAAATGGAGTTTGAGACAGCCCGGCTCGTTGGTCTTATCGCCTTTGATGGACCATTCTATCAAAACGACTTTTATGTCGTGAACGAAGACATTGAGCATCTGCAACACTTCGCCATCTTCATCGAGAATATGTTTGGAAGTTTTGCCATCGACGGCGGCGGTCAAGGGTGTCTCTTGCAGAAGTTGCGATAGAAACTCGGCGAAGGCTTCTTGGAGTTCTTCTAGGGATATTTTGGCGAGGAGTCGGGAGAATGTGGTTCTGTTCGGCGGTTCCTTTTCTTTGAATCCGAGTGGCGTTTTCAGTGTTTTCCAGTGATGTTTTGCCCATTGTCGAATGTGGGTGAGATAGTTTTGTCCGGCAAGTAAGCCGAGAAAAACCAATGCGAGTATTCCGGCACAGGGCAGATAGGTGCCGTGTTTGGAGCGTGGATCGGTAACTTGACTGAAAACTTGGGCAAGATGGGTAAGATCGTTCTGCATAAAAACCTCCGTGATGAATGCGTACATAATCTTATACGTTTCTCATGGCGATTTGTACGGAAAAAAATCTAAAAAAAGTAATCTTGCACGTCTACTGGCACCCCCCCCAGAAAACTTTTCATACCATCGTTCCAAAAAAGGTAAAACCTGTTCCAAAATTGTCGGTTTTATCGCCTGTACCTCCTTTTTTTCCCATTGTTTGCTTCGCGTCTCCTACGGACACTTTTTTCTTTCGCTCTACAAACAACTTGTTTACCGTTTTTTGACTCTTTTTCCCCATCCAAAAATTACCATAACTTCTTTCACCGCCACTGGTTCGCTCCTCAAAAAGCAAATAGTAACAATTTTTTTGCAAATATTAATACTGTCACTAAATTTATAAATTCATTACTAAAGAATCTCCCCAAGCCAAATTTTCCATTTCATCAACGCTTCTCATCAAAATAGATACTGAACCATTGCGGATCATTGAGGTCTCCTTCGGAATCAAACAAAATCGAATCAGAAGCCCTTTCGACAACTGTGAAACCGTGCTGATCTTTTTCAAAGACCCAAACTTGTGATGGATGCAAAGCATTAACAACTGCCGGATGATGTGTACTGACAAAAACCTGTGCGTTGTCTGGTCTCTGGGTTTCTTCAAAATGTTTGAGCGTTTCCAAGCACTGACACCGATGTTCTCTGTCCAAACCGTTTTCCGGTTCCTCGATAACGAGGAGCGGTGCGGGTGTTTCTTCCGCCAAAAGCAAGGTATATGTAAAAAGGCGAATCGTTGCCGCTGAAAGATGAGTCATCGGGACAGGAACATCACCATGCTTTAACAGGAAGGATAACAGCGGTTTTTCAGGATTGGTGTCATCGAGTAAAATCTGTTCGACGTTCGGGAGGGCATCCGCAACCCGTAAAAGGAGTGGTTTCAAGTTGTGTTTATACCGTTGGGTAATATATCGGACAACACCGGAAAGACTGACACCCCGCGGCGAGTCTTGCCGGCGCGGCAACGACATATCCAGTCCTCGTGCCGGGTCGGGTGTGAAATCACAAAGTGCCCAATTTTCAAAGAGGGTGCGAAACGACGACAACACGGGATATTTCGGATGAAAAGACAATGCTGCTAAACCAAGATGACCGTGATCGGTAAATTCAATTTGCGTCAATTCGGCATTAGTAAGGCTGGGGTCAGGAGCAAGATAGCGGATTGTTTTTTCTGCCCCGTTTTGTAAAAAGATAACCGGCAACGTTTCCATATCCCTCTGATAGGTAAGGATTTCGGACTCGATGAAAGGAATCTTATTTTTTTTGGTGCACTGAATACTGATTGCATATGTTGCAATATCTGCTTCCCCTGCCTGTTGGAATTGAAAACCGAAGGAGAGAGGACCTTTGCCGCCTTGTGAATAGAGGGTATCAAATCCGCCGCGTTTATGGCAGGCAGCCTCAACGCCGTAGCGGTAACAGTCGGAAACGAAGGTGAATACATCAATTGCTGAACTGGTGCCTGTGCCGTTCGTGCCGGTGAGCAACGTAACGGCACCGAGGTCATGCGGATGGATTTGTGCGGCGTTGGTGCTTTGTTCAACATTAATAAACACAAACTTGGAGAAGCATGTGCCGATGCCGACTTGCCGGAGCGACTTGAAATTACGTATCCAGAAACCTTTAAGCATAGATTCATTATAGTGAAAAACAAGACGAAAAACAACAGTAAGGTTTTCGTCAAAAAAATCATCGCTTATTAGAGGTTTCCTTACCTTTTTCGGGAAACAACAAATTGAGCAAGTTCTGCAAGTGCCTGTTTGGCTTCGCTATTGCCTGCGATTTGGGTCAGGGATTCCAACGCTTCATCAACAAGTTGCTGCGCCGTTTTTTTGGCGGCATTGATTGCACCGGATCGGCTTAACTGCTCTACGACCCAATCTGCCGATTGTTCGGCAAAATCATCCCGACGAATACGCAGCAGAATCTCCTTTTGTTCCTCTACCGTTGCTCCTTGCAAATATAAAATTAGCGGTAACGTCGGCTTGCGGTGGATTAAATCGGTTCGTAACGTCTTACCGGCAGTGTCTGTTTCACCGACCAAGTCCAACACGTCGTCGATAATTTGAAAAGCAAGTCCTAGTTTTTCTCCGAAAAACCGGAAACGTTCAATAACCGAAGGCATTGCCGATGCATAAAATGCGCCGAGTTTTGCACTGCACGCCAGAAGCGGCGCTGTCTTGCCGGCAATGATCTGCAAATACTCTTCGACAGACATATCGAAGTGTCCCGTTGCACCGATTTGTCTGAGTTCTCCTTCGCAAGTTTCTGTACACGCCTCCATCAGGGACCGCACACCGTCCATTTCGCCAGTCTGTGTCATCAGGTTCAACGCTCGGGTTAACAGCAGATCGCCAGCCAGTACACCGATCTGGGCATTCCAACGAACATTGAATGTCGCAAGGTGTCGGCGAATGGATGCACCGTCCAAGATGTCGTCATGAATGAGCGTTGCGGTGTGAACGAATTCAAGAGCGGCGGCGGCTTGAATGTGCTGTTCGGTCATACGACCAACAATTTTGGCGGTAAGAAACGTCAACGCAGGGCGCAACCGTTTGCCGCCGATTTGCAAACTGTACTGGGTAATTTCATCAACAAAAGGATCAGTATTAGAAAGGGATTGCCGCATCAATGTTTCCATAGCAGTCATCTCGTTTGCAATGATTTGGTATGCGTCTTCGGACATACAATAGAAAATTGGAGAACTCCAACAGCCGATCTTTTCCGCAATATACCGAAAAACAGAGGATACGTCAAGGAATAAGGAGCGTCGTAAGAAGTACACCCTATTTTAGCGGGTAGTCCCCTAAAAGTTGAACACACCTGAATTTTTACTCTTGACACGTTTTTCCGATTTCTGCATGATTTGCCGAGCGATACCATACCTAGAATGAATTTGACTTTGCTTCATGCGACTTTCGCTACGAACCCTTTTGGCTTTTGAAGATAACGTCTTCGATGTCGAACAGCATCGGCGATTGGAGCAACTTCTCCCTGCCGACAAAAATGCCGAAGCAACTCTCCGGCGGATACGTACCATCGTGCGCAATCCTTCGCTCGGTGTGCCCGGTCTCGTCGATCATCAAGAAGAACTTGATCCCAATTACGTTGCTGAATATCTCGATCACCAAATGTCGGGCAGCGTACAAGAAAAGTTTGAGACCTATTGTCTCTCTGCCGATAAATACCTCGCCGAGATTGCTTCCATCCATCACATTTTGTCCAATGTGCTCGGTGAACCCGCCCGAACCAGCAGGGAATGTCGGCTCAAATGCTACAATGTACTTCATGCGGATACACCGCTCCCCTCTTTTTCCCTTCCAGAACCGCTGACCCATTTTCAACCTTACGATGCGCCGCCGGAGTCCCAAGCGGAGAAACCGACAATGAAAGTAACGAATCGACACTTCGCCTCGCTTTGGCAATTATTGTTTCCTGCCAAGCCTGTCCCAGTCGCACCAGCACCAGCACCGGCGACCTCCGAAGAAAAAAGACCGCCGCTCTGGACGTTCGCCATCATTGGCATACTTATTTGTGCTTTGTTGCTCGGCTGGCAACAACTGGAAAAACAACGGCTTGCTCAACAACTTCGTGAAATCGGAACGGAGATAGTTACCGAAGAACCGGAGACGGTGTCTTTGCCCAAAGCATCAGAGGCCGTCTCTTCCCCCCGAGAGCCGGAGATTGTGTTTTCGCCCCGAACACCGGAGACTGCGTTCCAACCCAGTGCAGCGGAGACCCCTTTCCCGGTTGCCGAGCATTATTTTGTCGAACCCCCTATTGCGGATACCAGTGTTGCGGAAGCACCGGAGACCATCGCTCCGCCAGCCCCGCTTGCCCCGTTTGAACCTATCGAACAGGTTGCTTTCACGTCGCAACCGGAAACATCAACGTCAGAAACTTTCACCCCTTTTACAGCGGCGCCAACGGAAGATTCGAATTTGGGATCGCCGATGGAACGAGACGATCTGGAACAGCCGAATGTTCTTACGAATGATAGCAGTTTAGGGCATACAGCCCATTCAGAGCAGAACGAGTCTGAATACTTGCCGACACCGATAGAGGAAGAAACAATCATTGCTTTCCAACCGATTGCGTCTTTGCCTCGGTCGGTGTCGGAGTTTCCGGCTCGTCCCAATGATTCTGCATCTTCGTCGGCTTGGCAACCTGCTGCTGGACAATCTGTTGCAATTCAAGCCGCAGAAAGCGTTGAAATTCAACCTGCCGAAAGTATAGTAGAACCGGCAGTCTCGCAGGTGGTCTCCGTTGCGGCAGCACAGCATCAGCCTGTTGCAGCACCTCTGACCCGAGCAGTGGGACGAGTGATGCAAGCATCTCCGTCAGATTTGATTTTTTCGGCAGCAACATCGAGTGCATCCTGGCAGTTATTGTCATCCCCCTTTGATTTGAACGGTGATCAATATCTTTTGACGGCGGCGCCCTTCCGGGGGACGTTTGAACTTACCGATGCTTTCCGAATCGAGATGGTCGGCGATGCAAAACTTTGCATTTTACCGCTGGACGCATCCGGCATACCGGGCATTTTTGTCGATTATGGACGCATCATTATTCGTCCGTTGAGACCGAATCAACCGATGCGTATCGAAATGGAACGCGCACGCGGTAAGGTAAGTTCTACCGGCACACAGAGTGTTCTGTTCATAGACACCTTTGCGGATGTTTCTGAACCGCAGGGAGCAAGGATATTGGGAGAGCAAAGACCGAGAATAACCCCCATTCTTGGCTTCGTGCCGAAAAACAGCGAGCAGATCGTTTGGCATTCAGCGGCTCAACCGCAACCGTTTTATGTCAACTTGCAAGGGAGCATGCTGTTGCAATCTGAGCGGTATCGGTTCGGTGAAGTGCGAAACTTACCGAATTGGCTTGGTATGATGCCGATGTCGCCGGAAGAACACAGATTGGCGGAGATTTGTCGGCGTTATTTTGCGGAGGCACACGGAAACGGCGAACAAGCATTGACGCAACTGGTTCTCGATGGATCCCCCGCCGTTCGGATATTGGGACTTCGGCTTTGGGGGGACCTCGGCAGATTTGACGTACCGATTGCGGCGGTGGCGGAAAGAAGGCAAGGAGAGGAATCGATTCGACAAGTCTTGAATCAGTATTTTGAGGAAGTGATGCGTCGGGACGAAGAAACCATCCAACGCTTTGCCGACGCAATTCAATTTGTGAAGGAAGCACGAAGAGAGCCTCTGTAAAAATAGGGGGCAGGATGTTCCCGCCCCCTTGTGTTGTTTTTCAACAACTTATTCTCAGACTACCAGTACCAGGCGCGGTGGGGTACCACCACACGAGACGGAACAACGTATGCTGGATGCGCATACCAGGGGGCAAGCCGCGGTGCAACATAAACGGGACGATGGACCGGTGTGTGAACGACCGGACGAATCGCTCCGAACGGACCAACACGGTACGTTACCACTGGCGGGCAGCCTTTGACCCAAGGGGCAGGCTTGCAAGCCCACTGGCAAGGAACGGCAGCAGGGGCGAACTCACAAGGGCAAGCGGCGGGAGCCGCAGGCGCACCTTCTTGAGCACTGGCAACATTTGCCGTTGAAATTGCAAAAAGCAAGGCAACGGCGGCACACAAACAAAGCAACTTTCGATTCATAGTATCCTCCTATTGAAATGGGGTGATTCTTCGTGACGGGAACATCCCCGCCTAAACTACCCCACTATTCTATACTGCTTAACCGGAAAAGTCAACCAGCCGGGCAAAATTTTTCACACATTGAGGAAAAAAGGGGGCAGACCCCAGGGTTTTAGCCGACACTCCGGTCTGCCGTCATTCTACTACGGTGCAAAACCAGTTCTTACGCTTAAAAACAAGGGATTTTTTTACATCACAAAAAACAGTTGCACCGAAGGTTGCTTGCTTTTCAATCTTGGTTTTGCGCCTTTTTCCGCCGGGCAAGGACGGCTCCCGCCGCCAATCCCGCTCCGCCCGCAATGTAGGCAGCCTTGTTGCGAGTGACGTGAGTCTTTGCAGCCGTGCCTGCCGCCCAGACCTTCCGTTTTGCATGTCCAGCAGCGAGTTTTGCCTCCCGCACCTTTCTCGACGCATAGCCGGGAACTTTCGCCGTGCTACGAAAGGATTTGTGGTCATTGCCGTAGTGCGGTTTTTTTATTCTTTCGCTTCTCTGTATGTGTGGTGCGTTGATCAAGACAACGGACAAGAACAATCAAGACGTATCCCTTCCAAATTCTCTTGCGATTGTCCGATGATGAGACGAATTTTTGCGGGACGAACGGCTTTGGTTTTCTGCTGCTTGGCAGGGTTGGTGTGGGCGAGTTGGGGGCTGGTTAGTTCGCAGTCCAGTGTCGTTAGTGCATCGGACGATTTGCTGACAGACATAAGGGTAAGTGGAACAGAAGGGTACCATATGTGCTGGTTGCCACGCAACTGCCCTGGCAGTTGTGTGAAGGAGCGACTTATTCGTTGGCCCAATGGAAACCCTTTCATCATTAGACCTGTTCTCTAACTCCCGATGACGCTCAAAATGTTCGTGCCAAAACGCTTTTTTTGCCGCAAAACAGCCAAAAACCGTGTTTTGCCTATTTTGCGCATTTTTGCCATTTACATGTTAGAGAACAAGTCTATTAATGGACAACCTGCCACCATTCCTGGAAAACCCGGGTATTCAAGCGTGGGGACGTATAAGACGTGCGGATATTATCCCAAGTGTCAGGAGTGCGATGACAACAAAGATAAGTGTGGAGAGGTGGAAAATGCCCGTAGCATTGTGCGATGGGACAATCGTGGGAGGTTGTTGTTTGTACCGTTTTGCGTGAATGGCGGTGTTCCATGTAAACAGGGATGCGAATGAATGGATTGTCGTGGTGGAAATGTGTCCCTAAATCATTGGTGCGACGGCGGTATTACTTGAATTATGGATATGGTTGCCGAGTGATTTTGGTTATTCGCTTTAGATCGATTAAGTGTATGCGTTGTGTAGTTTTTTTGATTTTATCGCTTGTTGCAATCAGTAATGTTTCTGTTTGTGTGGGAGATGTTTCCGTGGGCGATATTGTCGCAGGCTATAAGGGCAACGCTTCGCAATTCCAAAAGGCCCGTGTCCTTTATAAAACTCATACGATTTTGGATAGGCAACTTTTTTTGCCCGATCTGAATATCGTTGATCCGACCTTCAAAATTGACTACTGGACCAATTTTGAAGATGTTTTGATCCGTGGTGGGCTTGAGATGGCGGTTCCATTTGACAGTGTATTAAATGGTGCGTCGGACAGTAGCATAACAACGATAGATTTTGAGAGTCGCTACCGAGAAATACCGGTTTTTAGTTACTCAGAACAAAACAAGGCTGTACGGCATTGGTTCGGATATGACACGGTTAGACGCTGGGACGCAGCGAGTAACAGTCGATTAACACTACCCATGCCAAAAGCATCCATTGGTGGGGCTATGCCACTGATTACTAATTCAAATTTTTTATTTCCACCATTTTTGCCCCTTTCTTATGAAAACAAAGAGAGTGTTTTTCCGACAGATGTTTTTTTTGAGCCATTGCACGAGAACGTGAGGCTATTAGGAACTCACGAATATAGCGGCGAAAAGTATTTTGTTCTAGAAAAGCGAGAAACCTTGTCAGGAAATGACGCTACTCATTCAGGTATTGTCTATTATGATTGGTCAGACGTTATTGCCGGAACTGAACATGAAGGATCTGACATACGAATGTACAGCGTTTGTAGGGCTTGGATCGACATTAAAAGGGGATGCATTCCCATTCGCTTGGAATACAACCATTATTATAGCGTTGATGGTAAATTACTTGGATACGATGATTCGTTAAACTTTAATAACACATCCAGCGACAAAGTGTTTGAAATTCAAGAAATAAGAGAAATAAAACATGGTCTTTATTTTCCTATGAAAGCCAGTATGAAATCTTATGTTATGGGTGGCGATGCAGTGACTGTCATCGGAATAGAATCGGTCGAAGACATTATGTATGAATTGGAGCAAATTATGGACACTGCATCAGAACAGCCGACATCAATGCCGGTAACAATTTTGGACATTTTGGACGGAAGAATGCAGGACACATCGTCAGTGGGAGAAGTTTATATGGAACAAAAATGGGAGGTTTTTCATGTTATTCCCGACGTGGAGATATCAAGAGAGGCACTTAAACTCCCTTTTCCGAAAGGCACGGAAGTATATGACATGCGGACAGGGAAAACCAGCATTGTCGGGTTAACTGACGCTGAATACGAACAGATGTTGCGTGATGAAGAAAAGGCGATACTCATGCATGGCGTAGTCCCCGACTCCGGCATGGTCTTCCCTGATCCTGATTCAAAATGGACACCCGAAGATTTCATTCCCCGACCGCCACAAGGCAGGGAGGCGACCTTTTTCGTAATTGGCGTTAACCTTATCGTTCTCGCGCTCATCATTCGGTACATTTTATTGTCCCTAAAACGGAGGAAGAATAAAAAATAGACAACAACATGAAGCGTTTGGCATTATTATTCATAATCCTGTGCGTTTTTGCCTTACACGCAGAAGCGATGCCGACTATGGAAGTCCCCCCCTGCGGGATTGCCAGAAAAACAAGGTTGATCTCTTACCTCTGGATTCCCGTTGTCAGGGAATGACGACGAAGAAGGTCAGAGAAAGGTCTATCGCACAAAATTAAGAATGGGCAAGGCACTACATATGGTATCCCCTTTTCTCAAATGGTGCAGATTTGTTCAAAATAAGCGAGACTATTGACGCTGTCTTAAATGTGCGTTAAACTTGCCCTGTTGTTTCCGCTGGGGCTTTTGGAACCCCGTCGGTTTTCTGCATGTCAGCGTCCAGGAACGCTGCCTCTGGCAAGGACAGAGAACCTAACCTTGAGTGAATTGATCGTTAAAAACGGAAAGTGCTGCCGCAAGCACCGATTGTTGACCATCCTTTACCCTCAAGAAGCCATGTCCGTCCTGCCTGAAAAACTTGCGCTCCGACGTTTGTTGCACAACTACGTCTGCCGACTCGACGAAAAAATAGTCGAATTGATGTCCACCGAAACGACCGGTCAAACTGTACCAGTCCCCTGTCGATTTTGTGATGATCAAATCATTCTTTGGAACGATAGGCAACATGTTTTCTCTCCCAACACGTACGCATTGCTGAAACAATTTTTCGATGCTCCGAACAGGACACTTTCCAAAGAAGACGTTCGACAAGATGTGCTGGGGGACGACGAAGCCCGGGAAGGCACGGTGCGGCAGTGTATTTCAACGGCACGCAAAGAACTCCGCCGCACCCGGTTTCCCTATAGGATCGAAACGATTACACGAAAAGGATACCGATTGATAACGGAGGAAAATTAAGAAAGGGTGCAAAGACCAATTTCATGCCGAGGAAAGTACAGTACCTCACCGCTGAAACGTCACGTCCCGCAGCGTTGCGTCTCGTTCAATCGTCAGCGTAACCGCTTCCTCCGCAGGTATCTGATGAATACGATGCTCCACCGCCGAAAGAGAGGGTGTTAATTGACCATTGACCATCACAATCAAATCGTCCGGCAACAGTCCCAATCGCTCCGCCTCGCTATCGACACGCACCGCATCAACAAACGGCGGAGTACGACGACTGACCGAAGTAATAAACAAAATCCCCCAATCCTGAAAAATCTTAATCGTGTCTTCAGGAATCATCTCCCGCTCACGAACCGTCTGCTCCGTAAACAAACTAATCGCACCGCCATCCTTTATTGTGTCTTGCACCCAACCTTGCCAAACTTCTCGCGGTATCGCAAAGTTAAGCCAACTGTGATTTTCATTGTTCCGCAATTCTTTGCCGAGCATACCGAGAAGCATGCCAGACTGCGCACTGACCAACGCCCCGCCGCACGCGCCCGGATTGTTTGTCGTAACGTCCACCACGATAATCCCCCCCTTGTACGGCGTTTCAAACACTCCCCGGCGGGCAGACAACGTCGTCTCCGCAGCAATCGCACCCCGCTGTACCGTCGCCCTTTCGTTTCCTTGAGCAATGTTGAAAGGATTAGAAACCGCATAAATCGGAGAACCCAGAGTCGGCGACACAGTCGCCGGCTCTTGAGGGATGTCAAAATAGGGCAGTCCCACGCCGGGAATTTTCAGCAGAGCAATTTCCATAATCGGGTCGGCACCGACAATCTTGGCTTCGAATCGGCGACCATTATCCAAAACGATTCTAATCGTATTCGCCTGCAACGCCGAAGTGAGTGCCGTCAAAATGTAACCGTCCGGCGAAACGAGAATGCCCGACTGATAACCATGAATCCCCGCCGCTTCCGCTCCGTAAATCTTGACGACCCTTTGCAACGCGTTGTCGATGGCGGGATCGAGTGCACGAGCGGGGGGCGTTAGCCCCCCGGTGTTTTCGCGTGTGTTCAACGGGGGGCTTACACCCCCCGCTCGTGCGCCTTCTAATTCAAACACGCCGAAGAGTATCCGACCGTATCGGACTTCCATTGTGTTCCCCTCAAAATAGACTTCACAAGGAAAGTCGAGTGCGCTGCCGAACATTTCGATCAACGGCATCGCGCCAGTCATCGGGTCAACGTAAAACCGGACGTCGTTGCCTCGCCAAGTTACGGTAAATACATCGTACAGTTCGGCAAGGTTTCCGCCAATCGGTGCTGTGCCGGTGTAAACAATTTCGGCATCAGAGAGAGCCGGAAACTGTGTTGCCGAATGAACTGCCAAAAGACGTTTCAGGTACAATGCCGTAAAGAGTCCGCCGCTCCCGCGCGGCGACTGGTAATGGGTCGTCGGATCAACAACGAACACATCGGTTTCTAACATCAAGTCGGCATTCCAAAAGCCGCTGCCGAACGGCAGGGTGTAATGGACGCCCTTGTCGTCGATTTGAAACGCAAAGGTATCCGGTCGATCCCGCAGTGTGCCGGTCAACTCCCAGAGAGCCGGCGGCTGTACCGCCGCATCGGGGACATAGTCCCCGGCTCCTTTCTGCCGCCAATTTTCAAGCACTCTTTGCAATTCCAATCGGTTAAAATAAAAATTGGCGTATCCTCGGCGTTCCTCGTAAAAGGGTTTGACCGCATCGGAAATGTAATGCTCTCTTCTGCCGTCTGTCGTCTGCTGTTTGCCGTCGTTCTCCGGGACAATCGGCGGAGCAATCATTTTTTCAGTCATTTCGATCAACTCATTTTCACCGTGCAGACCGGCGAGCCGAATGTACAGGTCATATCTTGCTCCATCTCTTCCGCGCACGGTAACGGGCAACCGCCAATGTTTCGGAAAGATGCCGACGAGATTTTTGAATGTGTTTGCCGAGTCGATCACTCGTCCTGCGAACCGGAGTAATTCGTCGTTGCGCCGCAGTCCGTTACGGTAAGCGTCGGAAGTTCCCAGCACTTCATCGAACATTACCCGTCCTTCTCTGTCGGTCGAAACGACGGCGTTGAACGTTGCGTGATCGACGATGCGTCCGCTTTTCAGGTCGCCGAGAAAGTTCCGAACCTGATTACTGGAGACGGCATAACCAATACCGACGTTGACTCGTCCTCTTTTCTCAAAGGAGCAGCGTCCGATGATACCGATGATTTCGCCTCGGTCATTGAACAGGGGACCGCCGCTGTTTCCCGGATTGACGGCGGCATCGGTTTGGAGGCAGTCGGTATATTCCAAAAATGTCCCGGCAGGAAATTGATAACGGTTCGTGCCGGAAATGATTCCCATCGACACGCACGGTTGGAAATCGGTCGCCAGCAGAAACGGATTGCCCATCACGATAGCGGTGTCTCCGACGACGACGGTATCGCTGTCGGCAAAGGTTGCGTAGGGAAAGTCGTCACGTCCGAGCAGTTTGATGAGGGCGATGTCTCCGACGGGATCGAGTCCGACGACGACGGCATCGTAGAGTTTGCCGCCATCAGACTTGTGGGCGGCAACAGACGCAGTGCCGTCTGCCATGGCTGCTTTCATGGCGGGTCCGCAGGGCTGAACGACGTGAAAGTTTGTTACGGCGTAACCGTCTGGGGAGATGACGACTCCGCTTCCTCCTCCTGCGTTTGCGTCGGGGTCGGCAGGAAAAATGGCGATGACGGTCTGCATTGCCCGGTCGATGATGTCATCCGCAACTGCCTGTAGCGGCACGAGCAAGCACAAGAAGAGAAGCGTCAGTCTCATAGGATTGATTATACCACAAGAGCGGAGGGCAAGAGCGCAGCGGCGTATGCAAGTTCAATTCATAGCGGACTGTGCTTTTTGATCGAGTTGTTCCAATACGGGATGGATTCCCACCGCGGCGGGACAAACTCGGGTGCAATTTCCACAACCCGTACAAAGAACCATACCGAACTTCTCCGGGTAAATGTTGAACTTGTGCTGCACCCGATTACGCTGCCTTGACGACTGATCCGTACGCGGATTGTGCCCCGACGCATGAAGCGTAAACATCGCAAACTGACACGCATCCCAATTCTTGACCCGCCTGCCCTTGTCCGCTCCCCCCTCGTCAATAATGTCAAAACAATGGCAAGTCGGACAAATATACGTGCAGCCGCCGCACCCCACACAACGCATACTGGTATGCTCAAACGTCGGATCCGCAAAATGGTTCCGTAAATAATTTTCGACCTTTTTCGCATCAAATTTGACCTTCGGCGGCTCCGCTGTTTTGCCGGTCTTGTCCGACTCTTCCGTCTGCCCACGAAAAAGTGTTGCCCCTTTTTCGGTAATAATACGAACCTCAAAAACGTCCTCGCTGATTTGCAAGAGCATTGCGTCGGCACCGGATTGAGTATCTGGAGCGAGACCGACAGAAGTGCAAAAGCAATCCTTGTCTGCTTTTTTGCAGGCTAACGAAACAACAGTCGTCCGGTTTCGGCGTTGTTGATAAAAACGGTCTTGAAAATCCCAGGCGAAGACTTTATCGAGGATCGGTAAACTGGCGGCATCGCATGGTCTGGCTCCGAAAATGACTTGTTCTTGCGTGATCTGTTCGACATCGGCAATGATCAATTTTTTTCCTTCGTGCCGATATGTGCAGATTGTTTCGCTTCGTGGGAAGACGAACTCCTTAATGGAATTGGAGGGAAAGAGAGCCGCATCGAGGATCATTTTTGCGGACTCATTGATTTGGCGAAAGAAGTATTTTCCGTTTGCTTCGGCGAGTCCGACTACGGACTTTCCGTCCGACAGCAATCGATCGACCAACTGGTCTAAATGGGCGCGTGTAATAATGTGAGCCATGGAACCGCTCCTGTCTATTCCGAACACTTTAATTGTCCCTTACCAATGAAGGATTGTCAACGGTTGATATCATACTTCCATGTAAAAGGACGGAAAGGGCATTATAAACAATTCCCACCAAAGTGGGACACACCCTTACGTATCTGACAAACCCTCGAACGAATTGACAGAACACACAAAATCTGGTACTCTTACTCCTGCCATGGAACGTACACTGATTTTGCTTAAACCGGATACCATCGAACGGCAACTCGTCGGCACAGTATTGAGCCGTTTTGAACAAAGGGGGTTCAAAATTGTCGCAATGCAGATGCTGCAATTCACACCGGAACTTGCCCGAAAACACTACGCCGACCATACCGAAAAACCGTTTTATCCCGGTTTGGAGACGTACATTACGAGCGGTCCTGTTGTGGCAGCAATTTTGGAAGGAACCGAAGCCGTCTCCGTAGTCCGGCAGATGATCGGACCAACCAATGGACTCGAAGCACCGTCCGGCACGATTCGGGGAGATTTTGCATTGAGCAGCAGTCGCAATCTTGTCCATGCGTCTGACAGTACTGCCGCTGCCGAGCGGGAGATTGCGATATTCTTCGGATAATGCAAAAACTGATAACTGTGGGAATTGTCAAAACGTAGAGAAGTTTTCGGCGATCCGCTCCAACAATCGGGCAAACGGTTATCATGCAAGGTAAATGAGGTTGAAAATCCCCTAATCGTTACATTCCCCATTTCTCCCAAGTCTCCGCACGCTCTGTTATTTTCCCGCTTTTAGTGTAAAATCAGGAAGGAACTAAAAGGAGCAAGTTATGAGTACGACACAAACTCTACGCGAACCGAAGGCACAGCGGTTGCGTAACAATCCTATGCCGCAAAACCCTATACCGCAAAATATAGTGGAAGCCGGAGCAGAACGCTATGCCGCAAAACAAAAATGGAAAGCGACACCCCAAGAAGCCCAAGCATTCATGGACATCTGCTATGGATGCCTCGAAGGACTTACCGACGAAGAGTTTGAGCAGATAAAATTGGAACGTGTCCTTAGAAAATAGCGGGGGGAATAGCCGATGGATGTTCTGATTGACACCAATGTTGCACGCGATTATTTTCTCAAGCGGGAAGGTTTTGCCGAAAATGCCCGACAAGTCTTGCATGCCGTCATTACGGAAGACATCAACGGCTGCCTGTCGTCCTCTGTGGTGACGGACATCTATTTTTCTGTTAACAAACAGAAGGGAACACTGATTGCCAGAAAAGTTGTTGAGGAAATTTATCGTTATTTGATCATTTTGACTGTCGGCGACGAGACCATTGGTGAAGCATTGTCTTTGCCGATGGAAGACTTTGAGGATGCAGTCCAAG
>Ga0099364_10007331_pt1 | contig 15778 bp, 10 predicted proteins | sample TergutTh196P3_FD_73070 | JGI IMG/M metagenome (GOLD analysis project Ga0099364, IMG submission 73070) | Microcerotermes parvus P3 segment gut microbial communities from Pointe-Noire, Republic of the Congo - Th196 P3 | ecosystem: Host-associated > Arthropoda: Insects > Digestive system > Gut ...
TTTTCTGATAATTAACATTATATCATATCGAGTTGGACTATCGTTTCTTTTGTGTTACCCCTCTATTGTATCATAACAAATTGGAAATTTTTTCTGTATTATCATCTGTGTTGTCAATGCATCTAACCCATCCATCCAAAAAAACTTCATAAAAAAACAACCCTTGGGGCAGGGGTTCTTCATTTGGGTCGAGAAGAGAGCATAGTCATATTGCACAAATTTTTGAATTGATTTTTGTGAGATATGCGCAAGCTGACGGAATAAATTGCTGTGATTTTGTAAAGTTGACGATTGTTGAGGGTATTTATTGTGTAAATTGCCATATTGACAAATTCTCTGAAATAATGTAAACTATAAAATAGTGTGCAATAAAGCAGTGTACAGAAAGGGAACGGGTAAAAATATGGCAATTATCAATATAATGGAAAAGATAGTTGATAGCAAGATAGCTACTTATATGTCGGGGCATGACGGTTGCAACTGCGAAACTTGCTTAAACGATATTAAGTGTATCGCTCTTAATAAATTGCCGTCCAAATATGTTAATACTTCTAAGGGTGAGCTGTTTTCTCGGGTTGACCAAATTATGCTGAGACAAAATTCCGTTGATTTGGATTTTGCTGTTATGAAAGCAATCGAGATTGTTAAAGCCAACCCGAGGTGCGGTTCGAATAAGGAATAGCGGCGGCTGTCGGGTTAGGTGAAACTGCCGGGATAGGGGGATGCGGTATGAAAAAGCGTATATTGACATTGTTTCTTATAGCTGTAATGGTTTTGGGCATTGTCAGCATGGTTGGCGCGGCGGCACGTGTCGATGACGTTTTGTACGAGCCTTCGGCGGGTTCTTATGGGCATATTCCCAATGATGTCAGGTTTGAGTATCCCGATGCGGCGTTTTCACAGGTGTTTCAGACATTCCCCGCGCGGTATGACGGGCGGGAAAATGAGCTTGTTTCGCTTGTTGAAAATCAAGGGCCGAACGGATTATGCTGGGCTTTTACAGCCACTTCGCTCGTTGAAGCCAATATGCTGAAAAATAATCAGGGAAGACACAACTTTTCCGAGTTACATATGGGTTATTCCCTCGCTGTAAATCATGTGGGGACACAGTATGCGATAACTCGCAGAGGCTATTCCGACGGCGGAAATAATACGTTTTCGTCAACTTATCTTATGCGCGGCTTTTTGGGCGGAACGGTTGACGAGCAACAAGACCCTTACGGCGAGTATTGGAGTACGCCTATACAATCCCGTGCAATGTCGATTACCGTCGGCAAACCGCGTGGATTTGCTGTTCAAAACATTGCTTTTCTCGGCGGCGCATTAAAGACTGATGTGACTGCGGCTCAGATTAAGGACGCTGTAATTCGATACGGTGCGGTCGGCTCTTCCATATACTGGGACGGAAGTAGCCCGGTTGCCGGGGCGGGGAGTTCTTTTTATAACAAAAATAACCACGCTTACTATTATAACGGAGGGCGGACTCGTCTCTCAGGCGGCAGAATAGTTATGCAGACTAACCACGAGGTTGTTATTGTCGGTTGGGATGATAATTACCCCAAGGGCAATTTTAATACTCGTCCTGCCAATAACGGCGCGTGGCTTGCCAAAAACAGTTGGGGAAACGGATGGGGCGATTCGGGATTTTTTTGGATTTCTTATGAAGACACGAATTTCCCGTTAGATGTATGGATTGTTGACGGGGTGAAGGCTTTTAATCGGAACACCGATTCCGTTTATGAGTACGACTATTTGATTGGACGCAACTGGAACGGGTGGAGTCATGCTACCAATTATTATGCGCGTGTGTTTGAAACGGGCAAAAATAACGAGCGGCTTGATAAAGTTATGGTAAAAATCCCTACATCCGGAGTTACTGTAGCCGTTGATGTGATAACGGGGTTTCGGAGTTTCAACGGGTATGATATTGCAAATTTCAGCTCCAAAGGCACTAAATCTGTCACGTATCCGGGGTATTACACCATAGATTTAAACACACCTGTTAATATTTTAAACGCTGGGACTCGGTTTGCAGTTGTGGTCAAGGTGAATTCTTCCAACGGCAGTAACAACAGCGCGCGAATTGCTTATGACACTGCTGTTGCACCTGCGGGTACAGCTTACAGCTATAATCCCGGTGTCAATGCGAGGCGGTTTGAGCGGGTGAACGAGAATTATTGTATAAAAGCGGTTACTTTTGTAAGCGGAGTTTGCCTTAATTGCAATAAATCGCTTTGCACTTGCTGTCCCGTATCTGATTGTGAGAGGACTACGCTTTGTGCGGCTTGCATTGTTTGCGGTCGGCGAGCTTGTCAGTCCGGTTGCAATTGTTGCCCCGATTGCAAGAAGCGGGTTTGCACCTGTTGCCCTGTTCCGGGGTGCGGGAGGACTTCTCCGTGTGCCACCCGTTGCCGCACACACGCCGATTGTTGCAATTGTTGCGGGGCTTGCGGGTATTGTAAAAGGGGAGGGACTGCGGTTCTTGCATCGGGTCGAATTCGCGGGACTGTCGGCTCACCCACAATATTTGACGCGCTTGAGATTCTTAAATACATTGTTGGGTTGGACAGCATGGCCGATTGTGAAAATGCGGGTAATGCCGCGCTTATTACTGCTTATTCACAGCGTGTCGGAAAACCCGATATTTATGATGCGCTTGAGATTTTGAAACATTTGTCGGGAATGGACAACGGGATTCAACAGTAAAGTCATTTTAGTAGGAGGGAAGAAGTTTGAAAACTAATCCACGTAAATGGGAAAACGAATTTTTATGGCACATTTGTGCAGAAAGGGCATGGGTAAAAGAATGAAACGGGTATTGTTATTATTTCTTGCGTTCGCAGTGTTGTTGGGTTCTGTTCCCGCAACGGCTGCGGCAATTGACGGAGACGGTGGAATTGGAGGTGTAGGCGGACAAGAGTTTGTCCCCGGATTTATTTCGGAGGACTTTCAGATTAGTTTTCCGCCTGCGCCTTTGTTTGAATCTTCATCGGCAACGTCTGCGCGATATGACGGGCGGACAGATAACCGAGTATCGCTTGTTGAAGACCAAGGATCTAATGGGCTATGCTGGGCTTTTGCGGCTACATCGGTTATTGAGTCCAATATGCTCAGAAACAATCGGGGGAGGCAGAACTTTTCCGAGCTTCATATGGCGTATGCCCTTGCTTCAAGCCATGTGGGTTCTCGGTATGCAAGCTTGCGTACATCGCCCGATGATGGGGGAAACCATTATCATGCCTCGACATACCTCATGCGGGGAGTTTTGAACGGCACTGTCAATGAATCGCAAGACCCTTACGGGCGTTATGCATCACCGGGGAACACTATCGGGTCGCGTGCTTTGTCGATTACTCAGAGCAAGCCGCGCAGCTTTGCCGTACAGAACATTATTTATCTCAGCGGGGACAGAAAGAGCGATATAACCCGCAGCCAGATTAAAGAAGCCGTAATTCGTTACGGCGCGGTCGGTGCCGCAATGCAATGGGAAGGACCGGGGACTCCCGTTTCGGGGACTTCAAGCCCTTACTATAACACTAACAATCATGCCTATTATTATAGGGGTGCTGTCGCTTTGAACCATGCGGTTGTAATTGTCGGGTGGGACGATAACTTTTCGCGAAGCAAATTTAACACTCAGCCCTCGAGCAACGGCGCGTGGCTTGTAAAAAACAGTTGGGGGACAAATTGGGGTGATTCGGGATTTTTTTGGATTTCATACGAGGATACCGCTTTCCCGTTGAATGTTTGGGCTGTTGACGGAGTTAAGGATTTTAATCCCACTACCTCTACCGTGCATGAATACGATTATTTAATGTGGAGCAACTCCGCGGGGTGGAGCGTGACTACCAATTATTACAGTCGTGTGTTTCGGACGGAGAAAAACAATGAGCGGCTTGAATCGGTAGTTGTAGCAGTGCCGAACTACGGGGTGACTGTTTCGGTCGATGTAATAACCAACTTTCAAAACTTTAATTCCTACGGCGGTTCTAATTTTAACTCCAAAGGCTCAAGAACGCTTACCCATCCGGGATTTTATACTATTAATCTGAACAATCCCGTCAATCTCGGGGGAGTTGGTTCGCGGTTTGCAGTTGTGGTCAGATTAACCGCCGGCAATGTCAATGCAACATACATGGCTTATGACAGTGCGCGCGTGAGCAACGATTCATCCTTTGATTTAAACCCGAATAGTAATCGTTTTGTTCCGGCGGAAGAAAATTACATGATAAAAGCGGTTACTGTTGTGGCAAATCCTTGTGCGAGCGGACACAACTGGTCTACATGGAGTCAGGTGTCGCCCGCCGACTGCATAAAAGCAGCTACCGAAAGAAGGACTTGTCAGCGTAATTGCGGTGTCGCCGCGGAAACGCGTACTGCGGGTAGCGCATTGGGGCATAATCGAAGCACGTCAAATTGCAGTCGTTGCACCCGATGTAACATTCAGAATTTGTCGAGGCAATGTTCGGTTGATGAGCATTGCGCGCAACATATTCCTGTTGCGTGGGGCTGTGCTTGCGGCGTGACAAATACTAAAAGCCTTTGTACCGGGTGCAATTATCCCGACCCGTTTACTACGGGGCGTATTCTTGATAATAATGCCAACTCCACGATTTTTGACGTGCTTGAAATCCTTAAACATATTGTAGGAATGGATTCCGCACTCAGGACAGGACGCGGTTCTCGCGCATGGAATGCCAGTCTTATTACCGATAACTCTAAGACTGCGGGTTCTCCGACAATTTTTGACGCGCTTGAGATTTTAAAGTATTTGGTGAATATGCCGAGTTTAGTCGGTGTGAAATCCCCCGAGCCGCCTGTTGTAGTTACTACCACTGCGCCTGTTACAACGACAACGCCGATTACTACTACTCCGTCGCCAATTGCTACAACAACAACTCCGCCGATTGCAACAACAACACTGCCTGTAACGACAACTACAGCGGCTACAACAAACACATTCAATCCGAATTACGAAAATTGCGCAGATTGCAATGTTTTCGGCATTGTTTGCCCCGGTTGTAAATTTTGCTCCGACTGTGATGCCGATTACGGTATACCGCATTGTTCGGGCTGTAATTGGGGTCGGGATTGCCGCGGGGGTGCTTTGGCTTGGTGTTCGCTATGTAACGATTGCAATACTTGTTGCGCTTGCGGCACGGCTACGACAACGCCCGTTGACACAACTACGCCGCTTGTGACTACTACACTTGCTACAACAACTACGCCTGTTAATCCTCCGTTTCGCGCAAATTGCAAAGATTGCGGCATTTTCCGTGTAGTTTGCCCCGATTGTAAATATTGTGCCGACTGTGATGTTAATTACGGCGTATCACATTGTCCGGTGTGCAATTATTGTGAATTATGTTGTGCTTGCGGCGTGAGTACTACTACAACTACACCCGCTACCACAACTACACCTCCTGTGACAACGGCTACACCTGCTGCCACAACTACAGCAGTTACAACAACAGCACCCATTAATCCGAGTTACGAAAATTGCCGCAGATGTTACAATCTCCGCATTGTTTGCCCCGGCTGTACGTATTGTGCCGACTGTGACAACTATTACTACAACATACCCCACTGCTCTGTGTGTAATTGGGGACGGGATTGCCGCTCAAGTGTGGGAGTAGGTTGGTGTTCAGTATGCAATGATTGCAATACTTGCTGCGTTTGCGGCACGGCTACAACAACAGCGGCTACAACAACAACTACTACACCTGCTACGACGACTACTCCGCCGTTGACAACAACAGCGGTTACAACAACAGCACCACCTATTAATCCTAATTACCAAAATTGTGCAAATTGCTACATTTTACGTATAGTTTGCCCCGGTTGTAAGTATTGTGCCGATTGTGACAGATACTACGACGCACCGCATTGTTCTGTGTGTGATTGGGGGAAGGATTGCCGCGCAAGTGCGGGAGTAGGTTGGTGTTCGTCATGCAATGATTGCAGGTCTTGCTGTGTTTGCGGTGCGCTTCCGCCTTCATTGCCTAATTTTTGGCACGCTTTTGATACGAGCAGCAGTTCCACCACCGATTATACCGAAACGCGGGTGGGTTTTTGGAACAGAAGTGCTATTACCATTCACACATCGACTGTCGGGACTGTTTCGTCCGGACTTGACTTCACTTCAAGAATGAACTTGGCACGAAACCAGTGGAGCGAAGCATTGGGGATAAACATAAACAATTCCACAGCGAAAGAAAGCGCGGATATACGGGCAGTTGCCGGACGGTCGGCGGCACTCGGCGAGTATATGGGTCAGCCGTGGTCAAGCGGAACTGCAGGTTTATGTGTGTGGTCTTTTATGGGTTCAGTGGGTTCGTTTAATGCAAGCGGCACAACGAGGTATGCCCATCCGATAAGCAGTGTCAACGGCTCAAGCACGGCAGGATTAAGAGGTGTATTCGTTTTAGACAGGTGGGCGGATTCCGCATGGACGCAGGATTCCTCAAAATATGTGCAAGGTACTGCAACTCATGAGCTTGGTCACGCAATGGGGTATTTCGGACACCCGCGCAGAGTCTCCGAGAACGATAGGGATATAATGTGGTGGCAATCAAGCCTTGAGCGTTCCGAAACATTGCGCGATAACGAAAAAAGGCATTTACGGCAGATTTACGACTATTATAGAAATTGAAAGGTATTATAGTCGATTAACTTAAGAATCACTAAATCTTTGCGGAAAATTTTCCGCCATACTGCGTTGAATTTTGTTTAAATATCAGCGGATATTCGCACAAAGTTCGACTTGTCTGACGAAAAATCTTCACGCAAATCTTCAAGCACTTCTTAAGTTAAACGACTATAGTAAAAGGTGATTAGTTTGAAAATAAATCAAGAAAGGAACGTGGTGAACTGCGATTTTCACTGCTCGGCTACGTCAAGCAAGCAAAGCTTGCTCTTGGTAGCTTTGGTGCGTGCGGTAAACCACACATGGTGTGTAACTTGAAGAAACTGTTAATTATTGCAGTTGCGGCTGTTTTGGTTTTGGGAGGGTGTTCCGATTCGCCGTTGCCGCAGGTTGAAAAGTTTGTGCAGACTGAGTACAAACCCGGTTTGCGGGACGGGGAACAAAATGAATATGAGCAAAAAGATGCGAGCTACGATTACCTTACTTTTGAGGAGGCTGTGTCGGAGTTCGCGACCGATGTGGTGATTGTGCGGTATGTCGGACATGAGCCTTTCGGGGAAAGACAAAGCTTAATTGAGTATGAATTTATTGTGGTTGAGCGAATTTTGGGGAATGCCGCAGACAGAATCTTTGTCTATGCGGAGAATCCCGAAAATATAAACGCCTCAGTCGATGGAATTGACAGGGCTGTATTATACAAACCGGGCGATTTATCGTTTGATGCCGATACCGAGTATATGTTGGCACTTCGCAAAATCGAAAACCCACTGTCCCATACTCATGAAGACGGGTTTACGTTTATCTGCAATATTGTCATTGACATGGATAATCCGGGCGAAAGCATGATGTACAGCGAGGAATTGTCACTTCACTCGGATGAGTTGGAATTTACCGATGAGCTTTCCGAGGACGATATTATTGCGTTTATCGAGGAATTGACTGAGGACAACACACCCGGGCGGGAGTTCGTACAGTCCGACACAACGCGTGTTCTTATCAGCGATTCTCCTTATGTATTTGTTGTTGAGGTAGGCGAGTTGCTCGTTTCGCCACGGACTGATTGGATGTCTACCGATATTTATCATGTTTCGGCAGTCCAAGTCTTGAAGGGCGATGTTGCCGATGGGCATGAATTTTTGCTGACTTTCGCCGCCGATACGGTTAAAGAGGGCGGTCGGTACATTGTCGCTGTTGAGCCGATTGAGGAGGGGTATGACGACTGGTTCAGGCTTACCTCGATTAACAGCTTGTTTAATTTCAGGCGGCTTAGTGAGATATTGGAGTTTATCGGAAACTAACGCACTGCTACAATAAAAAAAATAACAAAGGAGAGTTCACAATGAAAAAGTACAAAACACCCACAGCAATTATACTCACAATCGCACTAATAATCGGGTTCATAACAATCCCGACAACAACAGCAACCCAACACGATTTTACAGTCAACACCGACAACGCAACAATAGTAGGCTTCGGCGGCAAGCAATGGGCGGTAATCGGGCATGACAGTGTAGGCGATAACACGCCAAGTGACACACTAACTCTACTGCTCGCAAACGTGCCGGGGAACGCCTATGACACAAGCGCGTTTCGCACGGGTTCAAGTAGCGAATTCGATAACTCAACGCGACACACCGATAATTGGTGGTATGCCGACAATCCGAGCGGAATGAATTGGAACGAACCTCGTGAATACCTCGGAAGTACATTACAACAGCAAATGGAAACAATTGCGAACGAGTTAAAAACGTCTTCGCCAAAAGAGGAAGCTCTTATAGTTCCGTGTCATTTCTGGGGCGGCGGCATCAGTTCGGATTTGGTCAGGGTAGCCGGTCCGGACATTGTAAATGCAAGATTATGGGCATTGAGTTCAGGCGAAGCCCTAATGGTAACCAACTCATTGCGTGGGTTTCCAAGTTGGTGGTGGCTTCGGTCTCCGGGAAGCGTTGACTGGTATGCCGTGACCGTTACCAGTGACGGAGGTGTCAGTGCAAGCGGTAGCGTTGTCCGCAACACCGGAGGTGGCGGTGTCCGTCCCGCTTTGCAATTAAATTTGCAGTCTGTGCTGTTCACTTCTGATAACTCAGCAACAGATGGTAAGTCTGCGGCAATCGTGGACAACGGCTTTGTAGAATTAATAAAGAGCAATAATATAAAATTTACAATGTTGCACGATTCGCTTGAATTGGCGAGCGTTACGCCGACTAATCGTGTCGGAAATGTGATTACATTCGACTACAACGGCGCGACACCGAATAAGCTCTTGTCGGCGGTTGTAATGCGTGACGGCGAGGTTGCGTATTACGGGAAATTGGTTGAGAGTACAAGCGAAAACGGGAGCGGTGTTGAGTTGACTTTGCCGGGCGATTTTGACACAGATACCGATACAATACAGGTTTTTGTTGAGGAAGCGAATGGTGTTAATCAGACCGACTTTGCGAGTGCGTTTGTGGAGTTGGGAGACCCGTGCGATTACGGTGTACACGTCCATGACGAGCAGACCGACTTGACAAAGGCAGTTTATTGCAAGGTTTGCGGTTTTGAAGTGTTCCCCGAATTGCCCGCGATTGAGGTTGATATTGTCAATGGCAAAGTCCAAATCCGCAACAACACTAACGGGTTTTTCTCGACTAAAGGGTATTACTTGACTGATGGGACGAATGAGTGGGCATTGCCTGTTGTAGTGGTTCGCTCGCGGAGTGCGGTTGTGATTGGCGGCGGGAAACGCGGTTTGGATTTGTCGGGGGTTGATGAGGTTTGGCTGGTTGAGGTTTGAGATAAATAGACTTTCCGAGGAGTTCTAAGAACCTGTCTTCATAAGCAACGTGCTGATAAAGCGAGCGATATTTTTCGTCAGGCAAGGCAATTTTGACGATAATATCCGTTGATATTTGATGAAAAATTAACGCGGTATGGCGAAAAATTCGCTGATTTAGCAGTGCGTTTGCTTATGAAGACAGGTTCTAATAATTTCAACTCAACGCAAAGCAGTTATAAATAGCTCGAACAGCTTTCTCAAAGTCGTCTTCATTAATCCCGACAATCACATTAAACTCACATGAGCCTTGGTCAATTATCCTCACGTTAATGTCGGCATGGGCGAGTGCCGCAAATATTCGGGCGGCAGTCCCTCGAGTTTGAACCATGCCCCTGCCTACTATTGCAATCATGGCGAGTCCCCCCTGCTCTACTACGATGTGATTCGGGCGGGCGGCTTCGCGTATAAGGTCGGTAATATCGGGGTGTTTATTAAGCTCCGATGTAGCCAAAACTATGTTGAGCGTATCAACTCCCGTAGGCAAGTGTTCAAAATTGATTTGGAGTGTTTCAAAAAGCCCCAATATCCGCCATATAAACCCAATTTCGTTGTTCATGCCGTCTTTTTCAATATGAATAACGCTGAAGTCTTTTTTTCCGGCGATTCCCGTTACAACGGGGGAAACATCGTCTTTCGGCGGAGTACGCACTATCATAGTCCCTGCGGCGGACGGTTCATTGGTGTTACGGATATTAATCGGGATTCCCGCGGTTCTCACCGGGAAAATAGAGTCCTCATGCAAAACCGTCGCACCCATATACGAAAGCTCGCGCAACTCGCGGTAAGTTATTACCTTAATCACCTCGGGATTCTCAACTATCCTCGGGTCAGCAACCAAAAAGCCGGAAACATCGGTCCAGTTCTCGTACAATTCCGCTTTGACAGCTTTTGCAACTATCGAACCAGTAAAATCGCTCCCCCCGCGCGAAAACGTTTTGATTTTCCCGTCGGGTGTCGCGCCGTAGAATCCCGGTATGACTGCATACTCTTTTTTTATATTGTCCTTGTTGCCCAAAACCCCTGCAATTGATGCATTGGTAAAATCGGCATCAAATTCACCTTTCGCATTAAATCGCACAACCTTTGCCGCATCAACAAAGTCAAACCCTAAGTAAGCGGCGAGAATAATACCGTTAAGGTATTCCCCGCGGCTCGCCGCGTAATCATCGCCTACCCGCTTGCGAAAATCGGCAATAATCTTTTTGTATTCGTTTTCAAGCGATAATTCCAACCCCAAATCGGCGATTATTCCGTTAAACCGGGCGGCAATCGGCATAAACTCATCTTTGGGATTACGACCCTCACAGACCGCCCTGTAACAGTTGTAAAGCATATCCGTGACCTTAGTGTCGTCGTTGTTGCGTTTGCCGGGTGCCGACGGAATTACATACCTGCGGCTTGCGTCACCTTTGATTATAGCGGCGACTTTGCGAAATTGTGCCGCATCTGCGAGGGATGAACCCCCAAACTTTACTACTTTTGCCAAAACTAAACTCCTCCTTACCAAACTATCACACAATCGGGCAAAGCCTCCCTAAGCTCGTTTACTTGTTCATCATTGAGCGGGTTTTCCTCCAAACCGATTTCCTCCAAATTAGTCAGCGAAAACAAGGGCGATAAATCGCTTACTAAGTTCTCATTTAACGCAAGAACCACTAAGTTTGTCAATTCGCCGAGCGGTGATATATCACTTATTTCATTGCCGAACAAGCGCAAGCTCTGCAAACCGCTCAACCCCGCAAGCGGTGATATATCGCTAATCGGATTAAACCCCAACGCCAACGACTTTAACCCCGTTAATCCGCTTAACGGCGATATATCGCTGATTTGATTGTTGACTAAGCCCAAACGCTCCAAATTAGTCAATTCACTAAGCGGAGAAATATCGCTGATTTGGTTATCCCACAAGTACAAATAGCGCAAATTCGTCAATTCCCTAAGCGGCGAAATATCGGTGATTTCATTATACACCAACTCAAGCTCGACCAAATTAGTCAATCCGTTGAGCGGCGATAAATCATTAATTTGATTTCCCGTCAACAAAAGCCTTTCCAGATTGTTTAATTCGCTCAACGGTGTCAAGTCCCTGATTTGGTTCTCCGACAACATCAAAACTGTAGTATCAACGGGTATTTCACCGCTTTCAACCATTTCCGCAAGTTGCCCATCGCTTATTTCAAGCTCTCTGAAGTCAATGACTCCCTCCTCAACCGTCTCCGAACCGTCAATTTCCGGCGGCTCATTTGCATCATCCTGCTTGTTGCCGCAACCAACGGCAAACATAGCTATTGCCACTGCCAATACAAAAAATTTTCTCATGTTTTTACCCTTTCCTTCATAAATATGCTTTTAATAAATTTCACATTTCCCGATAATCTCATCAAGACTTTTAATGCCGTTTACATTCATATAATGTTTAATTCCGCCGATAATTTTCAGCGGGGCATAAGGGTCGCTTATTATCACAGTCCCTATTTGCACTGCCTTAGCTCCCGCAAGCATCATTTCAACAGCATCTTCGGCAGTCATAATTCCGCCCATGCCCACCACATCAATTTTGACTGCGTTTGCCGCCTGCCACACCATTCTTACCGCAACCGGGAACACAGCCGCCCCCGACAATCCGCCCACATTATTGCGTAAAATCGGGCGGCGAGTTTTGACATCAATCCTCATACCGAGAATAGTATTAATAAGCGAGATGCAATCCGCCCCTTCCGCTTCAACCGCTTTTGCAATTTCGGCTATATCGGAAACATTGGGAGTAAGCTTTACCATAAGCGGCTTTTTTGTGACTGCTCTCACTGCCTTGGTAACTTTTACGGCAGCTTCGGGACTACCTCCCCATGCCGCCCCCCCTTCTTTCACATTGGGGCAGGATATATTCAGCTCAAGCATATCCACATTAGTGTTGCTGAGCTTTTCGGCAGTCTTGACATAATCCTCAATTGTCCCTCCCGCAAAATTGGCGATAACGACATTCCCGTGCTTTTTCATAAATGGCAGATGTTTTTCAATAAACGCATCAACCCCCGGATTTTGCAGACCTACCGAATTAAGCATACCGCTCGGTGTTTCGGCAATCCTCGGCGGGGTATTGCCGTTTCGCGGTTCAAGCGTTAAACCTTTGCAGGAAATGCCGCCGAGAATATTTATGGGGTACAGTTCATTATAGTCTTCTCCGAAACCATATGTTCCCGATGCCGCAATAACAGGATTGGGGAATTTTACTCCCGCAACCTTAACCGACAAATTACGTTTACTCATAACGCACACCATATGTGTTTACCACACGTTCCTTTCTTGATTTATTTTCAAACTACTACCACCTTTCCGTCAAACACCGGCCCGTCCTTGCAAACCCGCGCCATTGTGTGGACGACTGCCGAATCATCGGACGGGGATTTTTGTTTTACCTCGCAAGCGCAAACTACACAAGCACCTACTCCGCAACCCATCCGCTCCTCTAACGAAACCTCACAATCAATGAGCGACTTTTCACACTCTGCAATTACCGCTTTTAACATAGGCTCGGGGCCGCAAGCATAGACTTTATCAACATCTCCCTTAGCAAGCTCCTGCGCCAAAGGAATGGTAACAGCCCCGTGAAAACCTACGCTCCCGTCATCGGTACAGGGAATAACATGGGCATCCGCCTGCTTAAAGTCCCCGGCAAGAATGATTTTATCATAGCTTCTGAACCCTAATATTGCCGTTGCGTTCTCCTTCATAACCTTTGCAACCGATAACAGCGGCGGAACTCCGATTCCCCCACCGACAAGCACGACCCGCCTGTTCGGGTGAATATCAGGCGGCAAGTTGAATCCGTTGCCGAGCGGCGCAATCATGTCAATGTTATCGCCCACATTAATGTCGGTTAGCTTGGCAGTCCCCTGCCCTCTTATTTCAAACACTATTCTGAGCGAGCCGTTCTTGTGGTCAATTTCGCATATTGATATAGGGCGACGCAACGTAAATCCGTCAATCTTTATATGCACGAATTGCCCCGGTTTTGCAAGCTCCGCAACCTCGGGACACAATATCTCATAAGAATAAATTCCCGCCGAAATAGCCGTTTTTTCTATTACAGGATAAGCTCCGCACTTATACATTTTTACCCTTGTCCTTTCTGCACTAAATGCACCATAAAAATTCTTTACCCTTCTTCCAAATTTCGTTTTTCTTTTTTAGTCTCGGCGGTTTTAATTCTAATCTGTGTGAACCGCACAATAATTGCAATCAAAACAGCACTTGTCAATATTCCTAAGTCAAAAATGCTTCTCGGGTTGTACTTAATAAAGCTTGCGTGAATCTCAAGCATATAAAAAACAATCAAAAGCGCAAGAATCCTTATCAAGTAAACGGCATAAACCCACATATCATACTGCTTTTGGTTCAGCTTTGTCCTCTTACAATACAAAAACGGCAAAATAAACGCAACCAAAAACACGATTACAGCCAATATCCCCCATATAATAACCGGGTTGGGGTACATTTGAATTACTTCCCCGCCCTCGGCTCTTATAAGACCGCTGTTAAACTTAACGGCAGCAAATATGTCAATAATGCACACCGCTATTATATAAATCTCAAACAGCGCGAAAAAATCCAATAAAAATTGAACAAACTGATAATTACGCTTAATTCTCATGTTTTTACCCTTTGCCCTTTCTGTTTAAATCTTAGTAATGTCCACCATTTCAACATCTGAAATCGACTTTTTCATTTCAAGGCAAGTCAGCAATGCCGACGCAGTGTCAAGTGATGTCAAGCAAGCTATTCCCCTCTCGACAGACTTCCTTCTTATTTTCACGCTGTCAAGTGCGGGCTTGCGTCCTGTTTCCGATGTGGAAATAACATATTGAATCTTGCCGCTTTCAAGAAGAGACAGTACGTTAGGCTCTTTCTCCTCGCTGATTTTATAAGCAAAACTGGTAGCAATCCACTCACGGTTCAATTTTGAGCAAGTCCCGCTTGTGGCATAAAGCTTAAACCCCAACTTCTCAAACCGCTCCGCAATTTTAACAATGTCCGGTTTATCGGAATTACGTACAGTGAACAAAACTCCGCCGCTTGTGTGCATTTTCATTCCCGCCGCCATAAGTCCTTTAAACAACGCTTCCTCAAAAGTCTTTGCGATTCCCAAAACCTCACCCGTAGACTTCATTTCCGGACCAAGCTGAGTATCGACATCGTGCAGCTTTTCAAAACTGAACACCGGAACTTTTACCGCAATATAACCTCCGCCTGCACTCACAGGGAAAACTCCGCTCATGTAGCCTTGTTCTTTTAAGGAAATGCCGAGCATTGCGCGTGTCGCAATGTCTACCATAGGTATCCCCGTGACCTTGCTTATATAAGGCACTGTTCGCGATGAACGCGGATTAACCTCAATCACATAAACCTTGTCGTCATATACCACATATTGAATATTGACAAGTCCGACTACTTTTAACGCTTTTGCCAGTTTTTCGGTGTAATTCACTATGATTTTCTTTATTTTTTCCGTAAGGCTCTGAGTAGGGTAGACAGAGATACTGTCCCCTGAATGAACCCCCGCTTTCTCAATATGCTCCATAATACCGGGAATAAAGAAGTCGGTGTCGTCACAAATTGCATCAACCTCAACTTCTATCCCCCTCATGTACTTGTCGATAAGCACGGGATTTTCAAGCTTTGCGACGGTGATTATATCCATATACTCGGTAATATCACGGTCGCTGTGTGCAATTATCATGTTTTGACCGCCCAATACATACGATGGTCGCAAAAGCACGGGATAACCCAATCGCTCTGCCGCCTCAACCGCCTCCTCTGCAGTAAACACCGTATGACCTGCCGGCCGGGGAATCCCGCATTCCTCAAGGAGCGTGTCAAACCTTTCACGGTCCTCCGCCGCATCAATGCTTTCGGCAGACGTGCCGAGTATATTCACCCCGTTGTCATGTAAATGTTTAGTCAGCTTAATGGCAGTTTGCCCGCCGAATTGCACAACGACACCATCGGGCTTTTCGGTAGCGATTATATTGTCAACATCTTCAACGGTAAGCGGCTCAAAATAGAGCCTGTCCCCCGTGTCAAAGTCGGTCGAAACGGTTTCGGGGTTATTATTGCAAATAACCGCCTCATACCCCATTTCCTGCAACGCCCAAACGCAATGCACCGAGCAATAATCAAACTCAATCCCCTGCCCTATCCTAATCGGCCCCGAACCGAATACGATTATATTCTTTGCCCCTTCTGCGGGTTTTTTAATGTGAGCTAACACGACACGGCAAATCCCTCCCCCCCCGCCTGCGGTCCAGATAGCTTTC
>Ga0099364_10007332_pt1 | contig 15778 bp, 10 predicted proteins | sample TergutTh196P3_FD_73070 | JGI IMG/M metagenome (GOLD analysis project Ga0099364, IMG submission 73070) | Microcerotermes parvus P3 segment gut microbial communities from Pointe-Noire, Republic of the Congo - Th196 P3 | ecosystem: Host-associated > Arthropoda: Insects > Digestive system > Gut ...
CAATAATTGCTTTATTTCAAGTGAATTTAACGAAGCATGGCGAAAAACTCGCCAAAAGACGGGCGTTCGGGTTTTTGCCCAAGGCTCCTAAGGGCAGAAAATACACATCTTTTCCATGCACCGCACTAATGTTACCGACGCCCCGTGACCATTACCCTGCGTTTCGTAAAAACAAAACTCAAATAATTCTTACCACTTGAAATATCGCCCGAAATATAGTACAATGGCAAACAGCAAATAAAAAGCAACCCGAAAGGCGGAAAATACCTATGAACATCAAACGCTCAACCAAAGCCATTGCAGCCATCCTCGCGGCAGCAGCGGTCATAATGATATTCAACGACTTTGCCTCGATACACACAGCAAGCGCCAATACCGCGCGCGAAGAAATCGAAAGGCTGAAAGAGGAAAGGCGTGAGATTGAGCAAAGGGCGCGTGAAGTACAAGCAAGAATCGACTCCCTCGAGTTCGATAAAGAAACCGCATCAGCCAGAAAAGGCGCCCTGGACGACCGGATCGCCCTTACCGAAATGGAAATAGAAAAAATAATCGAAAGCATCGAATACACATACACGCTCATAGAAGAAAAAGAACAAGAAGTCGCCGAAGCCCAGCAAAGCGAAGACGCCCATCTGCTGCTTTACAAAGACCGCGTCCGCACCATGGAAGAAAACGGCATAATCTCATACCTTGAGATCATATTCGACTCCACAAGCTTCTCCGACCTATTGGCGCGCGTGGACTTCGTCAGCGACATCATGAGGGCGGACGACAACGCATACAGAAACCTCATAGCCGCCCGTGAAGCCACCATAGCCGCGAAAGAATCCCTCGAAATGGCAAAAGACGAGCTGGAAGACGAAAAATCGCAGCTCGAGCAAAAATACATAGGCCTCGAAACGCAGCTTGACGAAGCCAACGCGCTGATTACGCAGCTTAAAGGAGCAATCGATACAGAACAAGAACTATACGACGAAGAAATGGCAGCAGCGGAGAGAATTCAGCGCGAAATAAACGAAATAGAAGCAGAACTGCGCCGGCAGGAAGAAGAACGCAGGCGCCAGGAAGAAGCGGCGCGGCGTGCCAATGAAGCCAGGGCAGCCGCCAATATCAGGGGGACGGGCACATTCTCATGGCCCGTGCCGGGGCATGTCAGGGTATCAAGCCCATACGGAAACAGAATGCACCCGGTACTTGGCGTAACCCGCTTCCACGCGGGCATCGACATCATCGCGCCCCAAGGGAGCAGCATAATCGCATCCGACAGAGGCACCGTCATCACATCCGCATTCAACTCCTCATACGGCAACTACGTAGTCATCAGCCACGGAAACGGCATGACGACGCTCTACGCGCACATGAGCTCGCGCAGCGTAAGCGCATGGCAGGGCGTAGAAAAAGGCGACGTCATAGGCCGCATAGGATCGACCGGCATATCGACCGGTCCGCATCTGCATTTTGAAATATCCTCCGACGGAGCAAGGGTAGACCCGCTCAGATACTTCAGCGGCTGGATCCAAGGATGGTAGTGCAAAAACATCGACCCCAAAGAAAATAAGTAACTACTCTTGAACCGGTGAGGATGGCTGTTTTTGTTCACGCAAAGCGCAGCCAAGGACGGTGGAGCGCTCGCGAGTTGGCGCATGGAAGCGCCACCGAGCGATTGCGTGAACAGAAATAGCCGTCCGAACGCAAGGTTCTGAGCAGTTACGAAATCAAAAAGGTGGGAGTAAAATGAAAACCAAAATGAAAAAGCTGGCAAAAGCCGCCCTGAGCCTGCTGCTTATGATCGTAATGCTGATATCGGCGGCGGCGATAATACAACAGCAAACGCAAACAGTAAACGCCGCACAAAACAACAGCACACCCATAACAGCCGCTCACGTCAGCATAACAGCCCCCGTGGGAGGTCAGACGCCGGACACATCCGGAGGGACGACAGGCAGTTTTTCGTGGGAAACGGTTACATGGAACAGGGCAAATCAAGCCCCGCCGTTCACAAGCACCTTTGTGGCCGGAGAATCCTACACGGCGAGCATCACACTGATCGCGAACACAGGATACACATTTACCGGCCTGCAAGATGCGACCATCAACGCGCAGACTTTAGATACATTGATCATTAGCCCAGACGGCAAAGAAGCAACTATAGCCTACTCGTTCATAGCGGCGGCAAACGCCACCGGCATAACAACGGCAGCAATAAACGTAACAGCCCCCGTGATAGGGCAAATGCCGAATCCAATAGCAACAGCAGCAATAACAACAGCGACGGGAACCAGCACAGTCAACGCGCCCGGAAGCGTAACATGGGAATACGAGTCAGCATCACCAGGAACATGGCTTCCGGTACCGTCACAATTCCAATCAGGCACACGCTACAGGGCGACGGTGACGCTGTCCGCGCCCCTCGGGCACACATTCGCAGGAATTCAGCCGGCGAACGTTACCATCAACGCAGTCCAGGTAAATACAGGAACAGATACAGGTATAGTAGACAACAAAGGCTCGACGCTGACGATATACCGCGAATTCACAGCATTTAACACAGGCGGCGGCGTCATACAAACAGCAGCCGTCAACGTGCACGCCCCCGTGGCACACCTGCCGCCGAACACAGTAGCCACAGCCGGCGCGCCAAACTACACCGTCAGCGCGGTAACCTGGAACCCTCCACACAACTCGTTCCAAATCGGAACTCAATACACAGCTACAGTTACGCTGACCGCAACCGGCGGCCACACATTCACCGGCCAGACGACGGCGACCATGAACGGGCAGACGGCAGCGCCATCAAACATCACAGGCACGACATTGACGCTATCCGGCACGTTCACGGCAGTAGCACCCGGGGAAACGCTCTCGACGGTGGCCATAACAGTGACGGCCCCCGTGATAGGCCAGATGCCCGACAAGCAGGCATACGGCTCGGGCAACTTCTCGCTTGGCGATGTGGGGTGGTACAGGGAAGGGCAAACCACCCTGCACACAGGAGCGTTCATGAGCGGGGAACAGTACACGGCAGCCGTGGCGCTCACATCAAACGACGGGTACAAGCTTTCAAACACCTTAACGGCGACAATCAACGGCAACACGGCGGACGTGCAAGCGAACAACGAAATAACAGCCGCGCTGTACTTCACATTCACAGCGGCGGTAGGGACCGCAAGGACCGCAAACGTCGGAATGCAAACCGGTGCGCTTGTAGCGGAAACGCCCGGAATCGTCAACTACACAGTAGTGACTGCGAACATAGCAAACGGGACATATAATATAAACGTCGCCGGTCTCCCGACAGGGGTGACCGCCCCGGCGCAAATGACGATAACAAACAACACCGGCACGCTGACGCTCACAGGCGGAACAACCACGGCGCAAAGCACGACGACGACCCTAACGCTCACGATAGACGGCGTGCAATCGCCAAACTTCACCTTAGCGATACTAGCCGTAGGGACAATACCCGTAACATCCATAACGGTAACTGGGGCAAGCGGCGAAACACTAATAGTTACCGCAGGTGGCACGCTTCAAATGTCAGCCTCGGTAGCGCCGACCACCGCAACGACCCAAACAGTGACATGGAGCCTGGCAGGTGGCTCAAACATCGCGACGATCAGCACAACAGGGCTGCTCACCGCCAGCGGCAACGGGGTCGTCACAGTCAGGGCCACAGCAAACGACGGGACGAACGTTGTCGGCGAAAGGCAAATAACGATTAGCGGGCAAGCAGGCGGCGGTGGCACGCAAACGCCGGGGACAATACCCGGAAGCGGCGGCACGAGCAGTTCGCCCGGCGCCGCGGTGAACATCCCCGTGACCGTAAACGCCGACACAGGGGCAGTCACGATTAGCTTAACTATCACAACCGCGACGACGCTCAGGACAAACGCGATAAACCAAGCCAACACGCAAGGCATCGGCGCGCAGCCAGTAGTAGCATTAAACCTTTCAAGCATAACAAACGCAGGGGCAGCATTGCTGAACGCCGATTCGATAAAAATCTTCAGCGATGCAAACGTTGCCATGACAGTAGCGCTGCCCGCAGGGGAACTATACCTCTCCCCCGGGGCGCTGGCAGCCCTCGTATCAGCAGCGGGCGCAAACGCAGCTCAAGTGACCCTTGAAGCATCAAACATAGCAAAGAGCGACCTGCAAGGGATGCAAGCCGCCCAAGCCAACGGCTTTGCAGCGGTAGTCAGCATAGAAGCATTGGTCGGCAGCACAAAAGTAAACGTACCGATGACCGTGCACCTGCCATATACGCTCAGGGCAAACGAAACCGCAGCCGGCATCGTCGCATGGCGGATCGAAGACAACGGAGAACTGCGGAAAATAGACGGCATGTACAGCTCGGCATCAGGAAGGATGTCATTCACGATAGACAGCCAAAGCTACTTCGCCGTAGGCTATGACGTGGTAGGTCAGTGGAGGAGCCCATACACCGACGTGCCCACAGACTCATGGTTCTACGAAGCAGTAGCCAACGCCACCCACTACGGCCTGTTCGGCGGCATGGGAGATGGCCTATTCTCGCCGCAGACCAGCATGACCCGCGCCATGTTCGCAATGGTGCTGCACAACATAGAAAACAACCCCGGCTCCGTCCGCAGCGCCCAATTCAGGGACGTGCCAAGCTGGGCATGGTACTACAACGCGGTAACATGGTCGGCAGACAATAACATAGCCGGCGGCATAGGCGACGGGCTATACGCGCCCGACAGGGCGATAACACGCCAGGAAATGGCAGTAATGCTCTACAACTACTCCCAATACAAAGGCTACTACATGCCGTCATACCGCCCGGTACCGAACTTCAGCGACTACAACAGGATAAGCAATTGGGCGCTCACAGCCTCAAGAAGCCTGTTTGAAGCAGCCGTGCTGAGCGGCTCGGGCAACGAATTCGCCCCCACAGCGACCGCCACCCGCGCCCAAGTAGCGCAAATGTTCACAAACTTCATGCGCTTCGTAGCAACCTAAATGAAAGGGACTGCAAAATGAAAAAAAGAATACTAAAAGATATGATAAAACAGCAAGACTTGACTTGCGGCGTCATACTATCGGTAATTGACCCCGATATTGCGGAAAACGTTGCATTGGCGGGAGTGGACTTCATCGTTTTGGACTTGGAACACACAGGTAAAACAATAGAATCAGCCTATCCCTGCATCATGGTCGGAGCCGCATACAACATTCCCATCCTTACACGCACAGCCGACAAAGACCAGTACCTTATTGAGCAAGCCTTGGACGCAGGCTGCCAAGGGGTGGTGATTCCGACGGTCGAAACCGTTGAAGAATGCATCAGCATAGTAAAGTCAGCCAAATTTGCCCCAATGGGGGACAGGGGCTACTGCCCTATGGACATAACAACCAGATGGATGAACGACAACAGCAGCGACCCCCTGATCTATGCAAACAACGCAAACCGCGACACATTCGTGATGCCATTGATCGAGACCCCGCTGGGCTTCAAAAACCTGCCCGAAATGGTAAAAGTCGAAGGCATAGACGCGTTCCACCTTGGCCCCGCTGATTTGGGGATGAGATTAGGAAAGCACATGTGGGACCCCGAGGTAGAAAGGATGATTGTTGAAGCAACCGAAATAATCAACAACTCAGGGAAAATATGCATCACCATTGCCACCCAAGACAATATCGCACAGCAGTACAAAAAAGGCGCAAGAGCCGTAATCACATCGCTTACCATCGGCACCCTAATAAAAAAGACCTACGCCGGCGAGATTGAAGCACTCAAAAGCATTGCATTGTCAAAAGGTTAATGAATTTCCATTGCAAACCGTCCGACAATCAACCGTACATTGGCAATTTGCACAAATCTGCCGTAGGGGACGGGCTTGCCCGTCCCGTCCTGGGCAGGCATTTGCAAACATTGCGGGATGGGCAAGCTCATCCCATACGAGGTTTGGTTCGGATCTTGTATAAATGGCTATTTGATTTTAATTGTCGGACGGTCTGGCCCCAAACCGTCCGACAATAAACCGCACATTGACAAATTACGCAAAACCGTTGTAGGGCGGGGGCTCTGCTCCCGCCGCTAAATATTTATACAGCAGTTATAGGCGGTCAGGTTTGCATATTTGATGTTGCTCACCTCGCTGCAGTCACCGACGACATAGACGTCCGGCGTCAGCTCCATCAGCTTGTCAGCGAGCTGCGTGTTGCTTGTCATGCCCAGGGCATCTACAACAAAATCAGCCTCCAGGGTCCTCAATTTCCAGTCGCTGCTCTCAATGGTCACGCCCCTATCGTCTATCGAGCGGATAATATGCGAACCCACCAGTTCCACATCGTATTCCTTGAGCAGATAAAAAAGCATATTCCTGGTCATGCGCGCCATGCCGGACGCGAAAGCATCCTTGGGGATCTGATCCACGATGGTCACATCGCAGCCGCCCATAGCAAGAGCAAGGCCGGATTCGCAGCCCGAAGCGCCGCCGCCGCAGACGACGACCTTCCCGCTGACTTTTTTTCTCCCCGAATCAACATCCAAGACACCAACTACATTACCGCTGCCGATGCCCGGAATCGGAGCTTCTATCGGCAAAGACCCGGCAGCCACCACAATAGCATCCGGGTACTCAGCCATGACAAGCTCCGGCGTCGCTTCGGTGTTCAGGCGGATATCCGCGCCGCTATTTTCCGCTGTGCGTACCAGCCATTCGGTATGCCTCAGAAGATCGTCTTTGAACGGAAGCTTGTTTACATCGTTCAACTTGCCTCCCAAAGAGGCGCTTTTTTCAAAAACAACGACGTCATGCCCCCGCTTTTTGAGGGTGAGCGCAGACTGGATGCCGGCAATCCCGCCGCCTACCACAACGACCCTCTTTATCTCTGAAGCGGGCTGGATACTGGCATATCTTGGCGTGCGCCCCAAGCTTGGGTTGACGGCGCAATTGATATGCCCCCCTGTTATGCCCCCGGAACTGCAGCCGAAGCAACGCAGACACGGGCGCACATCCTCAGGCTTGCCCCGGTATGACTTCTTGAGCAAATCAAGGTCGCAAAGCAGGGCGCGGGCCATGGCGACCATATCGGCGCTGCCCTCGGCTATAATCTGCTCCGCCATGTCCGCGGAAACGATGCCGCCCACAACGCTGACGGGGATATGAATGCCCGGGTGCTGCTTGACCGCGCGCGCAAAAGGCACGTTTGCGCCCCGTTCGCGGTAATAAGGCGGCATGCAGAAAAACTGCGCCTTGTGGTCAACGATCTGGCCTGCCGAAATGTTCACCCAATCTATATATTCCTGCGCCATCTTGATAAACGCGACAGTTTCGTCAATTCCCATCCCCCCCGGCACAAGCTCATCGCCGCTTACGCGCATCTCTATAAGGAACTCCGTCCCCACTGCTTCGCGTATTGCCTTGAGCAGCATAAGAGGGAAACGGCAACGGTTTTCAAAGCTGCCCCCGTATATATCGCAGCGGCGGTTGGTCAGCGGAGACAGGAACTGAGTGATGAGATTCCCATGCGCAGCATGCACCAAGACAGCGTCGAATCTGCAGCGCTGCAGACGTTTGGCGCAATCGACATAGCTTGCGATAACCTGCTCAATATCTTTTTGATCCATTTCCTTTATATACTGGGTCCCGCTCGGCACGGGGACATTGGAAGGGGCAAGCGCATACGGAAGCGAGTTCAAAGCAGGGTCCGCCCCGCGGCCGGCGTGCACAAGCTCCACCGATATCTTGGCGCCGTGCCTGTGGGCAGCTTCCGAGATTAATGCAAGCCCGCAAACCTTTGTGTCGGTGGTGACGTCCAGCTCGGATGGGAAATCCACCGCCCCAAGGTGGTCTACCGGAGAAGCGCCGATAGTAATTATCGAAACTCCGGACTCTGCCTGGGATTCAATGAAATCAATGAATCCCTGCGTCGGCTCACCGAGCGAATTTACAAAATTGTTGACCATTGGCGAAAATTCAAAACGGTTCCTAAAAGTAGTATGCCCGACCTTCAGCGGCTTAAAAACATGCTCATATTTATTGTACAACGCCATTTCATCTCTCCTTTTTTGCAATGGTAACCAATGTCAACAGGTCAAGGCAATTCTACCTGATTTGCGTAGGGGACGGCGTCCTCGACGTCCCGCATATTTCGGTATTGCCCGCACAGCGGGACGTCCGGAGACCGTCCCCTACAAGCGCTGATTCGTTATCCTGTTGACATTGGTATGGTAACTGCCGGATAAAATCGAATCACATCAACCTCCGCATAATGCGGAGGTTGATGTGATAATCGCCTCCAATCAGTCGATGATCCAGAAAATGCCCCTCAAGTCGGACTGATGAGTGTCGGTAGGCAGTATCAAACCACCGATGCCCTTAGCGCCAACAATCCCGTTAAGGCGCCAGAAAATATTGACAAACGGCATATCTTCAACCACAAGCTCCTGAATCCGGTTGTACATCTGGCCGCGGGTTACAGGGTCGAGCTCGGCGGCAGCATCGTTTAGCAGCTGCGTAACTTCCGGATTGTTGTAATTGCCCCTGTTCTGGCCGGCCCCGGGCGAGAAAACGTTCATCGCGGAGCCGGGGGCGTTTGTGAATGTGAGGCTATTGAATATGAGATGATGGTCAGGCGTGCGGAATTGTGCGTTCAACCCGGCAGTGTCAGTCTCATTGATGACGAGGTTGATGCCGACAGCGCTAAGCTGCTGCTGCAGGATTTCCGAGCCTTTGATATTTGTGCTCAGGGAAGCGGTAACCTCTATCTCCTCGCCATTGTACGGGGACAGGGCCAGAAACTCTTTTGCTTTCTCGACATCATAAGGGATAATAGGCAAGTTGCTATTCCGGTACCCGGTCGAGAAGCCCCATACCGTCCCGCCGCCATTAGCGTTACCCACGGCCTCAGCCCAATCGCCGGCAGCGACGATAGCTATTTCTTCCCTGTTCATGGCATGAAGGACAGCCATTCTGAAATTATAATCCCCGGTGATAGGATGCGCCATATTGAAAGACACGCCTTGGGGGTTGTTCATCGTAAGCGGGAAAATTGAAAAATCATCATTTTCAAACAGATAATAGTCTTCTGAGCTGAGGCTGAAGCAGACTTGCGCCTCGCCGTTTAGCATCATTGTCGTGCGGGCGGAAATCTCAGGTATAAAACGCAGCGTCATGCTCTTTGTGAGCGGCAAGTCGCCCCAATAATTATCGTTGCGCACCACTGTCACATACTCATTGGTAATAAACTCGGTAAATATGAACGGCCCGGTCCCGACGCAAGGGCCATAGTCAGGGTCGGAGCTGACGGCCAACTCGTTGAGAATGCCGGTTTGCGGCTGAGCCACGCTCATGTAAAAGTCGATATTGACATTGTGGAGCACAAGCTCCAGAGTGTAGTCGTTCACAGCCGTTGCCGTTTCGACTTGGCCCCAGTGCGATGCCATCATTGTACCTGTAGCCTCCTGGGCCAGCCCGATGGTATAAAGCACATCATGCGCAGTGAACTTCTCGCCGTTATGAAAGCTTACGTCGTTGCGCAGTTCAAATGTGAATGTTTTGTAATCAGACGTATCCCATCTGGTGGCAAGACCCGCAACATATTCCCCGGTAGCTTCATTGTATTCGAGCAGCCTGTCATAAATCATTATCATTGTCCAGTGCGAAGGCGTGGTGTTTGAACCGGGGAGCATAGGATTGACGACGCTGATGCGGCTGTTGTCTATGATGACTTCGATATGGTCGGCGTACTTTGCGTCTTCAACTATCGGCGCGGGAGCAACAATAGCCGGGGTGGTCGAAGGGCTGGAGGCGGGGGCAGGGCTGGAGGTTGGGGTAGGGCTTGCGGAACCGGCGGGATCAGGGCTGGTCGTGGTATCCCCGCTTCCGCCGCACGCGGCCAGCAAAGCAAGACACATGACAAGCGCAAGCAACAATGCAACTTCCTTTTTCTTAGTCTTCATCTTGAGTACTCCTCTTTTCTTTTTTAAATATTGGATAACAATCATATTTGGTAACTACTCTTAAACCGGTGAGGATAGCTGTTTCTGTTCACGCAAAGCGCAACCAAGGACGGTGGAGCGCTCGCGAGTTGGCGCATGGAAGCGCCACCGAGCGATTGCGTGAACAGAAATAGCTGTCCGAGCGCAAGGTTCGGAGCAGTTACCATATTTGTTGCATAAACATTCTAGCACTAATAAAGGTACATATCAACTATAATTGTATTCAATATACTTGTATTGTCATTTGCGATGTGTTAAAATCTAACCGAATTGGCTGACTAATATTTTAGGAAGGAACACATGCAATGAAGGTTACAATGAACGAAGCCGAAAAGCTGCTGAAAGGGAACCACATATTTGAACAACTGGGCTTCTCAATGCTGCTCGCGCGCCTGAAAAAAATACACGCCCAGGACGAATCGCCGGAAACGCTTGAAAAGTGCGCCGAAGAAATAAATGCCTTTCTCGACAAGTTCATGGCGATAATGAGCGCGGACTGCGACGTCATCGAGCAATCGGTAAAACCCGGTAAATGCCTGCTTACATTAGAAGAAACGAAAGAGCGGATAAACAGCGGAAAAGTCCTCCATATAGCCGGCACGGAAGCCTTGCTGCAAGAACTGCCTAAAGGAAACTGGATAGGCGGCTCCACCGAATACTTCATGACCGAAGACGGCGGCATAGTATCCGGAGAGCTCCTTTATGTAACAGAGATAGAATGTGAAGAATTCTCCATAAAAGCATACGGCACAGACACGATCGCACAAGTAGCAAACGACGCATATGACAACGGATTTACCATCGTAATAGTGCCCGCCGACAGCAAACTGCATATCGAATACGCCGAAAACGCAATGTTCTATGAAAACCTCTTTATGCGGAACATCGTTGGATGGATCGCGGGCAGGAACATCACAATGCCCGAGCAAAAACCGATCGCGGTCAACGGCACGGCATCTGCGGCATATCCTGACAAAGCGGTAGCACTGCACATAAAGATACCGGAAAACAAAAAAGCATCCATCAAATTCATAAACATATTCATGCCGGACGAAAACTCGCCGATCATTGAGTTCACCGAGGAAGGATTTTCGGCAACTAACTGCCTTATCGACGGCAAAGAAACGTCATTTGCAGACTACATAGTTCAAAACGGCATAGACACGAAACTGCCGCTCATAGGCGACTACTCAGGCAATGGCATCAACATATCATTCAAAACCATAGAGGACGGCGTCGTCACGTTTTACGCCCCGGTATTCAACAACATAAAATACCGCACGGCGAAACAAATACCGGACTATGTAGCAGCGTTTCATGACCGCATCACCGAGATTGAGGATGAAAGCGCCGTGTTTTCGTGCAACTGCATATTGAATTTCTTGTTCGGAGAGCTCGAAGGCAAAACGATCGAAAGATTCACCGGCCCCGTCACATTCGGAGAAATACTATACCAGCTCCTCAATCAAACATTGGTATATGTAACAATCTCCGACTGATCCTCGTCCCCATGCCCTCTTTAGTATTTAGTAAAGAGGGTGGCCTCGCAGGGCCGGGTGATTTGTTGCGCATTGCAATATGCTGCTCGTCAACGCTTTGCATAACTACGGTGCACGTTCGTTTTACTGAAGGGTGATCAAAAATGGATAAAGAAGCAAGCACTCCTGGGCCCGTGCCGGAAATAGACAGCCTAATTGAAGAAAACCGCAAACTTGCGTTGGAGCTTAGCGCGATAAAACGCGAGCTGATTCAGCGGGACCACACGATCACCTCCCTCGAAAACAACTTCAGCGAAAAAATGGACATGTTCAGCACGCTTGCCCTGGAAAATGAAAAACACAAAATATTCCTCACGCACCTTATGAAAAACAGCGTTGACTTCCTGATACTGGCGGACAGCCATTTGAACATAGCCTACTGTTCAGACTCATTTTTGCATAAAATAGGCGAGGAGCATTTTGAAACCATCGAAAACAAAAGCATCCTCGACATATACGCCCTGTTCGCTGATAACGAACTATTCTTGCTGCTTGCGAATGCGCTCGCGGTCGCGGTGGGGCAGGACGAAACCTCGCGCCACGATGTAGTGGCGGATATCGACAGGACAGGCGACCAACGCGTATACCGCGTGACAAACACGCCCATGACCGATAAAAACGTAAACGGCGTCGTTATCCTCTGGAATGACGTCACCGACATTACGGATGCAAAAAATAAAGCGGAAGAAGCGAGCAAAGCAAAAGGCGACTTCCTTTCCAACATGAGCCACGAAATCCGCACGCCGCTCAGCGCGATAATAGGCATGACCACCATAGGAAAAAAAGGCAAGGATCTGGAGCAGAAAAACTATGCCTTGAGCAAAATAGAAGACGCATCCTCGCACCTGCTCGGAATAATAAACGACGTGCTCGACATGGCAAAAATCGAAGCGAATAAACTTGAGCTGTCGCATGTAGAGTTCAATTTTGAAAGAATGCTGCAAAAAGTAATGACGGTCGTCAACTACCGCGTATATGAAAAACAGCAGGTACTTACCGTCAACATAAAAGACAACATCCCGCACTTTGTCATCGGCGACGACCAACGTCTTGCTCAGGTGCTGACAAACCTGCTCTCCAACGCCGTAAAATTCACGCCAGAAGGCGGCGACATAAAGCTCGATGTTTCGCTGCTCGGTGAAAACGACGGAGTATGCGAGCTGGAAATCGGAATAACCGACAACGGAATAGGCATATCGCCGGAACAGCAAGAAAAGCTGTTTTTAGCCTTCGAACAAGCGGAAAGCGGGATAAGCCGCATATATGGAGGCACCGGGCTGGGGCTTGTCATTTCCCAGCGCATAGTCGAGCTCATGGGAGGCAGCATCCGCGTAGAATCCGAGCTAGGCGAAGGCGCAAAGTTCATATTCAACGTAAAACTGCTGCGCGGAAACAAAGAAACACGCAAGCTGCTCGCCGACGGCGTCAACTGGGAAAACGTCAGGGTATTAGTCGTCGATGACATGGAAGACATATTGGAGCAATTCCGCGAGATATTTGAACCCCTTGATATAAAATGCGACATGGCCCCGGACGGTTTTGAAGCCTGCGATCAAATAGACGGCAGCGGGGCGTATGACATATACTTCGTAGACTGGCAAATGCCCGGAATGGACGGAATCGAACTGACCAGGAGGATCAAAGCGCGCTCGGGGGACAGGCCCTCCGTGGTTATAATGATCACAGCGTTGGACTGGGAGCAAATCAAGGACGAAGCCTACAGCGCCGGCGTGGATAAATGCCTGCTAAAGCCGCTGCTGCCCTCAATGGTGATCGACTGCATGAACGAATGCCTGGGGTCAGGCAACGCAGCCAAAAGCAAAACGGACAATGCCGGGGAATTCAGCGGAAAAAGGCTCCTCCTTGCAGAAGATATCGACATAAACCGCGAGATATTCATAGCATTGCTGGAAGACACAGGGCTGATCATCGACTGCGCCGAACACGGCAAAGAAGCGCTGAGCATGGTAGAAGCAGCCCCCGATGAATACGACATAGTGATCATGGACGTGCAAATGCCCCACATGGACGGGCTTGAAGCATCGCGGCGCATACGCGCACTTCCGGATCACCGGCGCGAGGAGCTGCCGATCATCGCCCTGACGGCAAACGTCTTCAAAGACGATATCGAAGCATGCTACGCAGCAGGCATGGACGACCACTTGGGCAAACCTGTAGACATAGAAATAGTAATGGAAAAACTGCGCAGATACCTGTAAGTCAAGGAATCCCCCTGTCTTACTCTTGTCCCCATCTCCGTCATTCCGTGCTTAACACGGAATCCCCCATGGGATGCAATTGGTCGCATTTGTGTTGCAAATGCGACCAAAGTGATGTATTCTATAGGAGAGGTGATTTTTTATGGCTAAAACAGCAAACATAAATATCCGTGTTGACCCGGAAGTGAAATCGACCGTTGACGGGATTTTTTCTCATTTTGGGATTACCGTAGCGGATGCAGTAAATATATTTCTGCATAAGGTTATAATAGTGGGCGGGCTGCCTTTCGATATGACTCTGCCGAGATACAATGAAGAAACATTATCTGCCATGCAGGAAGCGCGGGATATTGCAAGCGGTAAAATAATAACGAAGTCCTACGCATCCGTCAAAGAGATGGTTGAGGAACTCGACTCCGAAGACTTGGAGGATTAAACGTGCCGGATAAAGACTTATTGGAGTTGAAAAAGACCACGCAATTTCGTAAAGACCTCAAGCGAATGGTCAAACGAAACTTAAATATAGATTTACTGGACGAAATCATTCAAACGCTCCGCGAGCAAAAACCGCTTGACCCGAAACACCGTGACCATAAACTGGCTGGTAATTTTGCCGGGTTTCGAGAATGCCATATACAGCCGGACTGGCTTCTCATTTACTTAATTGATGGTGAAAACCTAATATTGACCGCTTCACGCACAGGCACGCATTCGGACTTGCTTATGCCATAAATCACGAAAAAACTCATGGGGTATTTCGGAAATGGACTACTAGCGCTTATTCAACCCGTCGCTGTCAAAAACCTTTGGATCATTACCGCGACTTCTGCCCTTGTTGCCTGCCCTCTTGGGTCGAATCTGTCGCCCGGTTTGCCTTCAATAATTGCAGCTTTATAGAGCCTTATGAAGGTTGTAATTCTGTTGTTGACAAAAAAGGATATTTCAACTAAAATTGTAGATACCGAAAGGGTTGGTGGGCTGACACCATTAAGAATCCGAAAGACTTGCCGGACGTACCGTGCCGGTGGCTGGCAGGCAGCGAAAAACCTGTGGTTCCTTGCCGGACGTATCGTGCCGGTGTGCTGGCGGACAGCGAAAAATCAGTCATTGAAAGGGAGTATCGCAGACCTGCGGGGCTGCTGCTCCCTTTCAGAATTACTTATGGAAAGTCAGACGTAACATGAATAGTAAATCTAAAACAGAAGCCCTCAGAATAATCCATAATTGTGCGCTCCTATACAGAGAGAATCTGGCTCACAAAAATGTTTTGTTCGTAACCTTGTGCGACAGAAACGCAGACTATTTTGAAGCTGCATTTCTTCCAAGAAACTATCTCCATCTTACAGGAGTACGAACCGATCTAAGAAGCACGGATTTTTATTACTCGGCAGTTCGCGATAGGTTAAACGAAAATGATTTTCGTTTTTCTGGTGATGGCACAACTGACAAGAAGTTAGCCGTTCTTCCGTCATTGATGAAAATTTATCTTACAGCGCGTATGGTTGGTGACTACGATTATTCAAAATCCTTGCTTGTAACGGATAAGATTGCCGGTACGATAACAGCCGCCATGGGATTCAAGAAAAATGGCGATAGTGACCTTTATGTTCCAAACACTGCTCTTAATACAGATATGCGTGAAATAACGAAGAATCCTGTAAGGCGGGTCGCAGCAACCTTTATCAAGGATAAGCAAAACGACAAGTATCGCGAATTGACCTATATAGCCAAAGGATTAACAATAGATGACAGCGTTTTAACACCTGTGTTTCACGATAAAGTTGACACATTAAATGTTTCTGCTAGTTTTCCAATTCCAAGGCTACCTATATTAATCGTCGATAATTCCGAAATGGAAGGATGAGCGGTGTTAAGCAGCGTATATACCGCTCCGGGAACTGTTGGAAACTCGCAACAACCCACCCCCTCCCTCTTTTTCGTAAATGTTACAGTACACACCCGGTGAGGAGTACGCTTGTTTTGGCTTCCTTTAGCGGAGCAGGGATGCGGAGCGGCGCTCATCTGAAACAGGACGTTGAATATGAGCGCAA
>Ga0099364_10007334_pt1 | contig 15778 bp, 14 predicted proteins | sample TergutTh196P3_FD_73070 | JGI IMG/M metagenome (GOLD analysis project Ga0099364, IMG submission 73070) | Microcerotermes parvus P3 segment gut microbial communities from Pointe-Noire, Republic of the Congo - Th196 P3 | ecosystem: Host-associated > Arthropoda: Insects > Digestive system > Gut ...
ATTGAGCAGCCTTCGTTGATAGAGTCGACGGACAATGTCGCGGAGCGTGAGATTCGGACATTGGTATTGGACCGGATGGTGACGCAGGGAGTTCGTAGTGATTGGGGCAATAAGTGGCATGAGCGTTTTTGGACGGTGTTGGCGACGTGTAAGCGGCGCGGTCTGAATGTGATGGCGTTTTTGCGGGAGGCGATAGTTTGTTTACTTCGTGGACTGCCGCCGCCGAGCCTGATAAAGACAAACAATGAAAAATGACCGTGAACGGATACAAAGGATCAATAACAATGGGCATTAGCATTCAAGGATTTCTCAATAACAAGACACGAAGACACCTTTTCTGGCGTTAAGGACAATCATCAAAGATACGGCAATCCGAGTAGTCGCAACCATTACCCCCTTCATCTTTTGAGTGTCCGAATAAGTCAATAAGTCGCAAGAATTTTTTTCTCTTCGCCATTGGACTCTTTGTTTTCATAGATTATGGGAAAATAATAGTTGAAATGCTGCTTCTCACCCCCACTATTTCCACAGTAAACAATGATCGGCATATTACCGTGTCGATCTCTTATGACTTTTTGAACCTCATCGAAAATTTCTTCTTTATAGTAGCGGTCACCATCGACGAATCTAACGTCTGAACGTTTAAGAATATCATCGAATTCATTTTGTCGTTTTGCCCTATGAACGAGAAGTGATTCGTTTTTGCGATAGAGTCTTTCCATAAGCCTGATAGTCAGAACTTTGTACTTTGGTATCAAACCTTCCAAAACAAACCGAACAACGTTCATTTCCTTGTATTGCTGGTGGCAACCTTGAATCTGAGAAAATTGCTCCGCAATCCTACGCAGATAAACGTGCATAGATGAATTAATCGCACATTTGCCAATAAGTTTACCAAGAAATTCGTTGTACAGTTGAAAATTGGTGCGTGCGTTAATCTGCGGCTGCGATCCATACAAAATTGCGTTATTTTGGATAGAGAGCTGGTTCCCACCGGTGACAAAGAAAAGTTGACAACCATTTCGAGAAATTTTCAAACAGTTCGCCAAGAATGATTCCCCGTTTTTATTCTCCCAAAATGAGATATCCTCTTCAACATTCTCAAAGAATGATCGCAATACTTTCACTTCATTACCATCCTCATGACTATTTGTGTAATTTCTCAGGCAATTTTCAAATTTGCGGATTTGGGTAATCTTGCCTTGGTAGGACATCTTGGTCATCTTTAGGTTGTTTTGGCGTGAGACTAACGACTTCGTCTAATTCTCTTCCAATGTGCAGTGTACGCTTTTTCCAGAGAAATACAAGCCCCTTGAAAATTTGAACCAAACATCGAATACATCGGTCATGTTGTCAGTGGTCTATTTCATAGGCTGTTGCCGCACTAATGGTTAAAATCATCGGCACAGCAACCCGTCCACCGTGCCTTTTCACTCTATATTTATCGCAAAGATTGCCGATTTTTAAGAAGAGTATCAGAAAATCGCCTGGTGTCCTTCGATCATTGACGTTAACGACGCGATTGATGAACTGGCAGAAGCCATCGCCAAGACCGCACAAGGCAAGACTCCCGATGAAGCGAATGCGGTCATGTTCCTCTTGACCGATAAAGCAGCACGGGCACAAAAACTTGGAACACCCGAAACGTTCAAAAGTTGGGCAGCCACAATGCACCAAAGGGTCAAAGAGTTTTATGACGGTACGGTAAAAAAAGTGATTGACCCGCCGGTGAGCAGTGTTGCCCCCACTATACCGGCAACAGTCTTCAAGCGAGGCAAGGGACGACCGAAGGGGGCAAAGAATAAACCCAAAGATGCAGAGCCGAAGGCACTGTCGAAATCAGACATGCCTTCCGAGCAGGTATTGAAAAACATTGAACGGCGGACGCAGGAAGTTCGCTTGGCAAGGGAATATGGAGTCAATTCCAAAGAACTTGAAGGAATAACTCCGACACAGGTCAAAGAATACTTCCAGCAAGTACGAACGGCTCTGGCAAAAGCGGAGGCAGGAGCGAAGGCAAAAAAGAAAAAGAAAAACATACTCGACGGCAAGGTCGTTGCAAAACGCCTCAAAGCCAAACTTGAAAAGATACGAAAAAAACATGGCAACCCGTTAGAATTGTCCATTAACAAACTTCAACCAACAAAAAACATGATAAAAAAAGCAAGCGTCGCAAAGAGGTTCAAGAGTTGGCTGTCCGGCAGAACGAAAGACCTTGAAAGCCGCAAGCATGCGGTTAAACATGGAAACTATCAGAAAACCCGGCAAGCCGTCAAAGACGGCACGATGACGAAACAAGAAGCCAAACGGCGGGGTACTTATCATCGTCCCAAAGCCCCGACAAGCAAAGCGGCAACCACCGCCACTGTCGGTATGACAGGCGTGATGGCTGCGTCCGTACTTCCCTCATCACACCGAGATACTTATGAAGCGCAAGTAAAAAAGGAGTTAGAAGTTAGAAGTTAGGAATTAGAAGAAAATCGTCGGCTACGCCGTCCTTTTATTCTAACTCCTATCTCCTAACTTCTCCCCAACAATGACACAATTTGAAAACCAATATATTGAGCGTCGGCTTCAAAAACTCCGTGAGATGTCCACGGAAGAGGTCGCAAATTGCCGTATTCGCCGTACCACACCGCCCCGAGTGAAAGCCGTGATTTTAGCGGCGAGAGAAAAACTACAGGATGACAGCGCTAAGGCGGGAAAGAAAATTCCCAAAGGTTCACTCCCGAAAGAGTTGAAAGACGGCGATGTGTTGCTTATGCGGAATCGAGGTACTCTCGTACAAAATGTCATAGCCGGTGTGACCAAATCCCCCTACACGCATGCGGCCTTGTATTCGCAAGGTAAAGTCTATGATTCGCTCAGTCCGATTGGCATGGGAAACAGCGACAAGGCAAGCGGCGGCGGGAATATCAACACATTCAACGATTTTGCCAAGCGGGATGAGGGGATCACCTACGACGTGTACCATCCGAAAGACGACAATGCCGCTCGTGAAGCCGCCCGGAATATCGACAGAATGACCGCACAGACGCACGGCTACTCTTTTGCGAGTCTAGTTCAGGCGGGATTGCGGGACCGATTTGGATTCGGAATCACGACGAATTACAACAAGAACTACCGAATCTGTTCGGAACTTGTTTACGATGCCTTTAACGGACTGATCGGCAATGACACAGGTTCATCAGTTTCACCGGGGCGACTTGCCAAGAACAAACACTTGGAAAAAGTACACGCATTGAAGTTGTCCATTGACGAAGTAAGGAGTCAGGAGTCAGAAGACAGGAGACAAAATGAATAGGAATGGGCGTAGCCCATACTTCGTCCTCCTGACTCCTTACTTCTGTCTCCTGACTCCTGACTCCTCCCAAACATGCCTCGATTTTCCGACATTTACAGCAAGATTCGCGGGGCAGTTCTTTCAGCGTTTGGCAGAAAACAAACGAGCCGGGAACTGACACCGGAAGAGATGCGCAAGTTAGCCGACCTGTGGCTTGCCAAGCAACTGAAAGCGTACATTTTGAAGGCGAGCGGTGAAAAACATGCAGGTATCCGGTGGAAACCGATAAAAGGAAAAAAGCATGGTGACGGGCATCCGGTGCTGATCAAAACAGGGCGATCGTATCGTGCCGTGGCGAATTCGACTGTAACCGTATTGCGTGGTAAAAATGGTCAGATAGAGTTCCACGCCGAAGTGGAGGAGAAGCCCTATCCGAAAAAGAAGGGAACAAAGGGAAAACCAATCACAACCAAGCAGGTGTTTTTATTTCACCAGTACGGAACCCCCAAAATGCCCGCTCGTCCGATTTTCATAAAACTCTCCAAAAAAGATCAAAAGGAAATCGATGAGTTTATTAAGAGGAGTCAGGAAACAGGAGTTAGAAGTCAGGAGACAGAATAAATTAGTATGGGCTACGCCTATTCCTTTTCCTTCTAACTTCTAACTTCTAACTTCTAACTTCTAACTCCTCACAAACATGGACAAAATCATCGACGAGAATGACCGGCAGGAAATCGAGAATCTTTATCGAAAGAAGATTCTGAAAATTTTTGCCATTCGCTCCAGCGGCGGCGTTTATAACGATGTGCGGTGGGAACCAAGAAAAGACCAGGACAATCCACGTCCACTGTTAATCCATTCCGGCAACCTGCTCCATTCGCTCCGCAATGCTGATGTCGAGTGGGATGGGCAGGATGATTTTAACACAACGGTCGAAGAGAGACCGTATGTCGGCAAAAAAGTAACAACGAGAGACGTGTTTTTATTCCATCAGTTGGGTACGGCGAAAATGCCTGCAAGACCGATGATCACTGATCTCGAAAAGAATGACATCGAAGACATCCGGCGGTTGATCGATCAAAAAGCCAAACGCCGTGAAGAGCGATTTTACAAAAGATGGTACGAGGCTTTTCTAAAATCGATTCGGATATTTTGGAGGTGAGGCTATAGGTTTTAGACTGTAGGCTGTAGGGCTTTCAGTTCCAAGCCGACAGCATCCAGCCCACAACCAAGCCTAAACCCAGAACCCTACAGCCTAAAGTCTATAGTCTATGACCAACCCATCACTACACGTTTACACAACGACATTGGATTACATCCTATCGAACAGGGACATTGCCGCGGCAATCAAACCGGCAAACATCACCCGGTACGACAAGCCCGGCGTAAAACGTCCCTTCAAGCAAGACATTGCTCCAGCGGACTTGCCGGACTTGATCTTTCAACAGACCGGCTTCGTGCCAAACCGGAGATCGCAGTGCGAACGTGTGGAGCAGTATGATTTTCAAGCGACGATTACGACGAACGAATGGGACTTGAAGCATGCGAACATTGCTCACGTTCTAGTGGACTGGCTTTACGGAGGCAATGATAGCGGACGTTTGTGCGGTTTGGATTGGGGAGAGAACAGAGGCTTTTTCAAGTGTGAAGTCTTGCCGATGCAGATTGCAAATCACATGCCGACGAATCGTAACCTGTCCGGTTTTGTTTATGCAGTCTATTTCAACATTCAATTATCAGCATTTGTAGGAGGACAATAATGCCGACAAAAACAGTATCAGGATTTAGCGGAACACTATTGCTGCGAAAGAAGGGGGATTTCGGAATAGGGATGGACGGGCAGTCATTCATTGTCTCGACACTCAATAACTGGAATATGACCCACACGATGCCGACCCAAGAGCGTTACGCCAGTAATACCGGTCGCTTTGCGGTGCAAATTCCGGGCGTTGAATCGTTTCAAGGTTCGTATTCCCGATATGCGACCGTCCCGGCAGAAGAACTTGGCAGAACCTATCTCTTCAACGGCTATGCCGGACATACAGAGCGGGTCGGCAATGTTCAAAAAGGACTCCATTATCGCGGGGCAGTTCTGATTACGGGTTTTGACATCAACTATAATTGGGAAAGCCGGGATGCAAACTCTTACACCACGAACTTTATCTCAAACTGGTGCGAGGACGGTGATGAATTGACGATTGCCGAAGATAATGCACAGTTCGATACACCCTCCGCCGCCAATCCCCGCACATTCATGCAACCTGCACAAGGCGGTATTCAAATCCGGCGGTTGGCAGATGACGGCTCACCGCTCGGTACAGGCTGGATGCCTCTTTGTGCGAAAAACTGTACCATCAATTTCAATATCCAGCCAATCATCGAAAACAACTCGTGCAGCGGACCTTATCAGCACGTTTTAGAAGGCGGGAATATCAGTTGCGGGATCAACTGCACCGTTGCGTCGAGCAATTATGATGACGTAGCACGAGTCGGCACAAACTTACTCCTTCGGATTTATCCGGCACTCTGCAATCCCGGCAGTTTTTGGGAGTTCTGTGCCATCACCAATGCAAGCCTGTCGAACCTCAACGTTGATGTCGAAGGAGGCAGTGCCGTAAACTTTACGCTTCAAGGACAATTCAACATGAACCCCGGACGCTGCTCCACCGTCGGCGGATACATCATTGATCCGCTGGATCGCTGGTGGGCAGGGTCGCCTGCGGCGTAGGAGGAGTTAGAAGGTAGGAGTTAGAATACCTTATTCTCGACTCTTATCGTTTGACTTCTCCCTTACCCAACAAATCTAAACCATGAACTTCTATCTCCTAACTCCTAACTTCTAACTCCTTACAACATGCTTACCAAAACCGAAAAAATTGCCAACCCTTCCATCATGCTGACACTCACGGACGGTTTCAGTGTCCCGATGCGTCAGTTAACCATCGGGCGAATGGCAGACCTTGATGCTTACGTGCGGGGCAAGTTCATGCAGAATACGTTCAAAGCTCTCGAATGTCTTGATTCTGACTATCGGGCGCAAGTCATTCAAAACATGGCGATTGCTGCGCAACAGTTGACTTGGTCGGACAAAGCCGCGACGGTCATCTTTGAGACCGAAGAGGACGGGTTGGCATTTTATGCATTCAAACATGTTGAAGCAGATTTCAAAGGAAATTTCAATGATTGGAAGGAGCGGTTTAACAAAGACCGGGACGGAAATGCCAATCTATTCTACGCCGCTCGCTGGGCGTTGTGTTTTTCTAACCATCCGGCGGCGGGCGATGAACCTAAAGACCCCGAAGTTCTCTACAAGTGGATCGACGAAGCATTACTGGCAGGGCTTCCTCTGAACATTATTTTGGAATCGACCCCATCTCAAATTGCCATGCTCATCGGAGACCGCAAGGCAATGGAGAGCATGGGCGAGGGTAAGGTTCATTTTCGGGATCAGGCTGAGTTTCAGGTGTGGGTGGAATCAAGGAAAAAGGAGAAGTAAACGTCATTCCGCCATCATTTCTTGCGCTCGCTTATACATCTTTTGCCAATCCTCGACTACTCCCATCATGTTCAGAGCTTCATCAAGTTTTTGCGAGGATGTAAGCGTATAAAAGGCTCTCTCGTCTTTGTGTGCTTTTTTATCAATGTAACAGACTTCAATGTCCACTTTTCCGTTCCAATTCTTGGGATTGAACCATTCTTGCTCTTCACTTACCACCCATTCTGGATACATTATTTCAAACTTAATTTTTGACCAAGGAAGTGCTTTTCGTCCTGCTTGTGGATAACTACGAAGATCCACTAAAAATTCAAAAATGTAATGACCCGTACTCTCTTCGTTACAAACACTATGATGTCCGTTTGAATTATCTTTGATCGTGGTAATAAGTGTCGAATCCGGCGCACCAATCACCCCCGTCGATTGCTGCAAGGTTGTCATTAAATTTTGATGTACTTTTCTGCTAAACTGCACCTGTAACTGGCAAGTAAGATCGGCAAATTGCACTGTGGCATTGAACCCTTCTTCTATCTCAAAAAAATGCCAATCCGCAGAATCTCTGCTCATCTTATCCTTGGTAAGAATACACTTTTCCGGCACAATCAGCGTTGTGTACGGATACTCTTTACTCACGACATCTACCAACTGCACAATCGGATTTTCATCGGCATACCCTACAATAGTTCCGTATTTGTTTTCCACTTCGGTGGAAAACCCATTGATACGCACCAAATCGCCGCTTACTAATCGTCCGCTCATTTTATTACTCTCTGTGTATAACCAAGTAACGTAGCAAAAATATGAAACATAGCAAGGGAGTGGCTGTATCAAGCAAGTAAATTTTCTCCAACAGAAATTGCCAAATCAGCCAAATCGGCACACAATACTGAAAACGTCAGCGGAGATAGTGTAATGGCAGGACTTGGCGGCATAGCGATGCGCGGCTTGGGAATGGTCGGCACGGGTGCAATGGGAACCGCCCGGTTCGGCGGAAAGGCTTTGGTCAGTCCCGGTATTATCGGTTCGATTACACGATGGACAACACTCGGCATGGTCTTGAACAGTCTGCCGAATCCCGCAGCACGGAAGCAAGCAATCGACAAAGCCCTCTTTGAAGCGAATCGGGAAGCCCAGCGGGAATACATGGCAGTTCGCGAACAATTCCGGCGGGACTCAAAAAGCAGGTCAATCCATCGGGAGTCAGACTACCGGCAGCGAATCACCACAGCACAATTCATGGACGATCCGCTTGAAAAGCAGCATGCCAAAAAGATGGCGAGGCTTACCAAAATCCGGCTGGAAACCGAAGAAAAATTCGCAAGAGATCAAATCAAAGAACTCGAAAAGTCCGATAAAGACTGGCGGGCAATGGTGTCAGGGAAAGACAAAGGTTTTATTGAAAACTTCGGTGAGCGTGCGAGCAACTGGGGGACGGGCTGGAAACAATGGGGGCAAGGTCTTGTGCATGGAGCGGCAAAGGGAATCGATTCGCTTACGTTTGGGGCAACTCGTCTTGCCTCTTCGGAAGAGGATTTTCATAAACGGCTTGCTAAAAAAACTCAAACATTCAAACTGAATAACCCGGAAGGGCAACGCATTGAGGATTTTCGTATCGACAATGAACAGACCGGCTCGTACATTGAAGTCAAAAATGGCGTGATGACATTGAAGGTCAACAATGATGACGAAGCCGCCGACCTCATGCAACAGGCACAACTTGAAAAGAGTGACCAGATTATTAAAGCGATAGAGGAAGCGTCCAGAAAAGAACAAGACCGTCTACACAAAATAGAGGAGCAGCAGCGAAAGGCAACGGAAATAGCCTTCCGGGAGCGGCAAAGAGACATAAACTTGCAGTCCCTCGGCACCGATTACATTATCCAGCAAGCACAAGTCGACGCTGTTTTGAATAGCCCCTTTGCTTTGGTCGAACAAAAGATGATGGCTCGGATTGAACAGCGTCGGCTTGCCAGAGATTATCAGATTGACAAAGAATATGAAGAGGCAGTCTCTCGGACATACAACACCGAAGATGACCGGAAAAAATTGGAAACAGAACGAAATACCAAACTTGAAAAGTCAAGAGCAGGTATTGAAAAGGAGTACGAAGCAAAAATAGAACGTCCCGATTTAACCGACGAGGACAAGAAAAAACTGAACACAGAACGTGATGTCAAACTCGAAAAGTCGAGGGCAGAAGTTGATAGGGAATACGAGGTAAAAATCCAACGCCCTAACCTCACCGATGACGACAAGAAAAAATTACAAGAAGAACGCGATGCCAAACTTGAAAAATCGAAAGCGGAGGCTGATGATGAGTTTATTGCAAAGATACAACGTCCTGACCTCACGGACGATAGTATGAAGAGGTTGAAGGCAGACCGGGATAACAAAGTTGCGCAATCGAAAATGGAGATCAATAAGGAGTTCGAGGCAAAAGCACAACGTCCCGGACTCACAGACGAGGATAAGAAAACACTAGAAACAGAGCGGGACACCAAATTCGCTTTGTCAAAAGAACAGATTGAACGAGAATACGTGGCAAAGGTGCAACGCCCCGGCTTATCGGATGCTGACCGACGAAAACTGGAAGATGAACGAGATGTCAAGTTCTCTGCGTCAAAAGCAGAGATAAACAAGGACTACGAAACAAAAATACAACGCCCTGACCTCACTGACCATGACAAGAGAAGACTGCAAGCGGAACGAGACAGCAGGTTCGCAATATCCAAAGTAGAGATCGACAAGGACTACGAAGAAAAAAAATACAACGCCCCGACCTCACTGATAAAGACCGGCGGGAACTGGCAGCAGAGCGAGATGTCAAACTCGCAAGGTCTCAGGAAACGATTAACAAAGAACATGACGAAGCCCTCAAACAATTGCCGAAGTACGAAGTTACAGAGGATGACCGGAAAGCATTGGACAAGGAACGAGACGACAAACTTGCCGAATTGAAGGCGGCGTTTGATGCGAGCGGTGCGAGTAGAGAGGCAGGGGACAAGGTAATGGAGTGGATGCGGGATTCGGACTGGTCAGGACGAAGGGCAACGGCAAAGAAGGGGCGATCTGCAATCGACAAAGAACTGATAGACGCAAAATTCAGCGACGAACTGCGGCAAAAAAGAAAAGAGTTGGAGACACAAGACCCGCGTTTTGCCGAATACGAAAAGCAAAAGCGGCAAGTGGAACAAGACAGAGTGCAAGCCGAAAAAGATTTGGGCGATCAGGGGGTAAAACGGGGAGCAACCCCGGAACAACTTACCGAAAAGGCAAATATCCGTGCGATGCAAAAAGCAACCAGTGCTATTCAGGCACAGCAGGAAGCGATGATGCTAGGTGCCGCTATGCGTTCCCCGGTTCGGTCGAGTTTAGAAGAGTCGTTCAATATGATCAATGACGAATTGATACGGGTGGGCGAGGCAAAGCGGTTGGGACTCGATTGGCAGGGAGGTAAGGATGAAAGCAAAGACCACGGCACGTCGGCGATGACAGCAGCACTGGATGAACACAAGAAAATTCTTGAAGATCAGGCAAAGTCGCTTCGGCATATCCGAGATGCTCTTAATCCGAGGGGGATCCCGGTGCGGGTGCAGTAGAACGAACTATCGCTGTGAAATCACAGCACTTATTGCCCTACTAAAGAACGTTCACGGATCGGTGGCGAGGCTGCATTTTATGGAACAACGAACGTTGAGTAACAAGTAACCGGATATGTTCTTCAGAAAAGTCACTCATCTTTTGAGTGACTCGGAGGGCAGATTTGAACTGAGTGAACACGTCGATCAACAATGTGATAATTTTTCTCTCTCCCTTCCTCGCCTTCGGCAATGATCAAGATTTCTCCTGTTCGTAACCAATCGATGGCTTGGCGGATTTGCTCCTTGAAATTTGGAAAATAATCTTCGTATGTTTTTTCGTCCACCAATGGCGTAAGTGTGAACATGTGAGGAGAATAAATGTTCAGGAAGTTGACAACATCGCCATCGTGATAATCGGTGATGCCTAATTCCGTCAATGGATAATTGCAGAAGTATCTCATGTCGGTGAGTTCCTCCACCATAACCAAAAACGGCAACCGCAGAGCATTTTCTAATTTACGTCTGAGAAGGAATGATTCACATTCCGGTTCAATTTGCGGCAGGTACTTTTTTAGTAGTTTCTGAATTGCAATGACATCGAACGCAGCAGTGAAATCTGTTTCGAGGAGCAACAGATAATCAGTTGCTTCAAACAAAGATTCCAATTCTTCCGTTACACAAACCCAGTCGCCGAACTCAGCAAAAGGTGGGAGCGATACGGTATAAAACAAATCAAAATACCATTGTTTTAAGTCTTGAAGTAGTATTTTCATTTTGTCTGTTTCATCTCTAGAGAGCATATTCTCGGCTATGGAATCGTGACTCATGTGGATTTTTCGTTATGAAATCTTTTTTGATAGCATTGATGATGAATTTGTCTGTCCGCAATTCAATTGATTGTGTTATAGGTGAAGTTGAACAACAGGAAATTGGCGAGGAAAGTTTTGGCGGTATCCTGATGGTGTTTGCTTTCCGCGTGTAACGGCACCAACTCGGAAAATAGCATACTCCTTTAGTTCATCAAAAACAACGATACCGTCTCCATTTCGGGCTGCCGTAAAAACCGATTTTAACGGTTATGACATTTCAGTCGTCAACTTGTACGGAAAATAGTTTCCGCCCACCTACAACGGTTGAAAAGCAGCGCAGCATGTGCTAGAATCCACCGCTGGTGGGAGTCCGTTTCCCGAAATCGACCGCCTTGTTTCCGATGTTCCGTCATAGCCTCGTCCTACGACCTTGTTTCTGGATTTGTTGCCTCTTGTTTGTTCAAGTCAGCGTCCCGCCGGCTTCGGCAACAGAGGAATCGACCGCTCCGATGGTCGCAGATATCGCCAAAGGTATTCGCCAACCGAATCAACCTGCCGATGAAAAAAAGGAAATAATACCCGGCAAGCACGTTGCGCTGCTCATCAGCGTCAACGAATACAACCAAATCAACGGCTTGTCTCCGTTGCGATACTGCGACAACGATATGGACGGTCTGGCAACCGAACTGGAAAAATTCGGCTACGAGATCGTCCGAATGTCTGCGAAGGTTGATGATACTGCACGCCATGTCAATCGAACCAATGTCAAAGAACAGTTGAGACAAATACTGGGCGAATTAACGGGGGAGAACGATGTGCTTCTCATCGCTTACAGCGGACACGGGGTGCAGGAAGGGGATTCCCGGTATCTTTGTCCGCCGAACACGCCTAAAAATTATGACCTCGGCGACTTGATTCCGCTCTATGTTTCGGCGGAGAATCACGCGGAGCGTCCCTTCGGTATTCTCAACATTGTCGAAGACCGATTCCTTGATAACAGTTTTCAAGGAACTTGTTTTCTGTTCATCGATGCGTGTCGGGATGGAAGCGAAACAAATTCCACGGCAACGATTTACCCGCAGAAAGGAAGGTTTCATATTTTTTCCAGTTGCGGTCCCGGCGAAGTTTCTTATGAAGAGGATCGTTTTCAACGCGGTCGGTTTATGCACTTTGTCATTCAGGCTTTCAATGTTTCCGATGGAACAGACCTGGATTACGAACGTCTGCGCGGTCAAGTCCGGCGACAGATGGCAAGCGAAACCTCACGAGGGGTTCAGACTCCGGCGCGTCATGACACTAGTTACGAAAGAGCCGGTACGCTCATTCTCGGACGCAGAAAGGCAGAGGAATTTTCCGTCGGTTCTCTCCTCACCGCACATCGGTTAACACCACGAGATTCTTCGTCGCCGGAATCGGATGAACGGCGATATACCGTACATAGACCGATACCCCAACCGTCTGCCAGTCGAGGAGTAACGCAATCCGGTCAGTGGCCCGATTTTTCGCGGAAGGATCAGGACACCCGAAACATCATCACGGACATTGTTCAATTACCCGGCTTGAACGGCGAGTGGTGGTTTCAGGAAACCCCGTGGTACATTCCCCATGCCCGGCTTGCACTGGCTTACATTTTTTCCGACTATACCATCGGCGATGACCGACCTTGGCGGTCGAGCAACGATTTCTTCGGCAAGAACACATACGCTTATCTTGATACCAACACGTATGAAGCCCGTGAATTGCTGTGGAGGTATCTTAACTCGGATGAATGCAAATCAATCCTCCCCGCCGGTGTGATGGAAACCATTATGGAATTGCAGCGAGGGGGAACCGGTGCTGCCCATTCGCGAACAGTCCAGTACCAAACCTTAAAGGATATATTCGAACGTCTGAAGAAAAGCCGAGGGAATGAAGTCAACCCTATCGATCTCTATACATTTGCGGTACTGGAACACCAGATTGCCCTGTTGTCCGACAGAATAACACGCGCAGCCGATAGGGAAAGAGCAAAAAACAGTTACCAACATGCTCTCGACAGTCTCAAAACAGAAATCAATGATCACCCGACGGCGTTGCTGTTCTATCAACTTTGCCTTGCGGATTACTCCCGATTGATTGCAGATGAAGGGGATGTGGTTGCTTATGCGAATGTTATCAACGAATTGACCAGTTCTTTGAAACAGTCGCACAAAAATTCATTATTTCAAATATCGGTCTTCACGGAAATTGCCCGGAATGAATCGCGGTTCGGACGGTTGAGCGAGGCAGGCAGGAATTTTCGGGAAACAGAATCGAGAATTGCAGAATCACGTATCGCCCAGACGGGACATCCCTTGATAGCGCATTACAACGAACAATGCGGATGGTTCCGAGTCGATCATTGGCGGTTGCCGCAGGCAAAGAGCAATTTTGAGACTGCCCTGCTGATTCGTCAGTACAATGCGTGGAGTTCCCAAAATCCCATCGACAGAATGTACGTAACTTATGGTCTCCACGCAATGGGGACGATTGCCCGATTCGAAGGGGACAATGAAAAAGCACGAAGATATTTTGAAGAAGCGCGGGAATCCATTGAGAGAATCCGTAGCAACATTTCGAGGGAGGGGATTTCCTTGATGCAACGCCGCCTGAATGACAGGGAAGTCAGCACTCTGGAACGGTTGGCGGACATCACTTTGTACGAAGACACATTGTACGACGATGCAAGAAACACTATCGACCGAAAAAGAGAAATCGATAATGCTCTTCACCACTACAAACGCGGAGTCAACACTGCAAAGGAAAGCGGAAACAATGAAATGCTCATTCGTTTAGCCGCCAAGCGGGCATTGCTCCTTTTGCAAAAGGAGTGTCCGGGAGACAACCGCAAATTTGAGGAAGCCCGATCTGAACTGAAAGAGGCTGCTGATGCCGTTGCACAATTGTTGGGCAATCCTTCGTCGAACACCGTGATTCCTCTTTTGTTTTTCAATGCGGCGCAGATTGCCGTTGACCTGTGCGAATCGGTCGAAACGAACAATGAAACGCAATTTGCTGATGCACGGAGGAGAATGAGGGATTTTCTGGAACGATTTCATCTCTTCTCCCGCGATCCCGACGGTCTCAAGCGGGACACGATGGAACTGCGTATGCACTGTGCGGCGATGTTGCTTGATGCCGGCAGAGCACAAGGTCAAAACGACTTGACCAATGCCGACACGGTGTACTTGGCACTCTGCCTCTATATTCTTTCTGAAAAAGAAGGGATACACGCCTATTTGCGTCCGCATTATGAGCGGCAACTTCGATTGCGGACGCAGCAAACACCCTCGCAGGAGAGCATACGTTCCCTTGCGATGAGTGTCCAGCGGATGCGTAACGTCTCGGCGTTGAGTAGTGCTGATAGTTCAGCAGACCGAACGATTGCAGATACGCTGTCGCAAACTAGAGGAAACACCGTTGCCGAAACGGAATCGATTGCAGAGGACATTGAGTCCGAGGAGCCGGAGAGTCAAACTGTCGAACACAAGATATTTGCTCCGACGAACCATCCGTTGATCGATTCTGTAACGCTTGTCATTTTTTATTTTCCAGCCGATTCTGAACAAAATGGATTGGCACTGATGATTCCTTCCGGCGGTCGGCAAATGGAGCAGATTTCTCTCAACATAAACCGGAAAACATTACACATCCAATCGCAAACGGGTGAGTTGCAGAACACGTTGCAGGATGTCTGGGAGCGGATCGAGGCGGAATCTCAAAAATCTTCGCCGTTCTTTTCCGACGTAAACAGCCGTATGCGTCAGTCGGTCGTGATTTCGTGGTCGGACGAATCATGCTGGGCAAAGGATTCACGAGAACGTATTACGGTGGATATGTTTCCGTACAAAGACCTCCCGGTTAATGTTACGGTGCAGTAGGTGAATTACTCCGCCGGTTCGGAAGTCCCCTCTTCGGAACCGGCGATATGTTTCAAGTCGGTACGGATAAAACCAACGGTATAGCCTGCTTTGCGTAACTCTTCTTTCGTACGCATCAATACATACAAGGAAAAGAAAATAAAAACCAAAGGGATACAAAGATTGATAACGAATGCAATAAAACAGCCCATTTTATTTCTCGTTAGAACGCTCAACACAATGGTGCAAACTGCGTAAACAAGAGCGAGTAGCAGCGAAACCAATACCAGGAAACCCAAAATCGGCTCATATTTTTCATTGTCCCATTGGAAGGCATTAGCCAGAATAGCGGCTAAAAATATCCCTGAAGCGGAGGCAATCGCAAGGAGTCCCGAGATAATAGCAACCGTACGGTATAATGCCATTATCTCGTAATGTGTCGTTTCGGTTTCGATCTCGGTCTTGATTATGCTGTTATGCGTCATGGTTATTGTTCGCGGTCGTTGCTCCATTGTTGGGTTCTTTCGTCAATAGACATCGAAAATTGCTGCAAATCTGTCCAGATAAAGCCGACACGGTATCCTGCATTCCGCAATGCTCGCTCTGCATTTGCCAACGCACTAAGAGCAAGTCTTTAACTGCGTTTCCCCCTTTAAAAGAGTGCTAATTGCTATATGGAATAGGCGAAAAACATGTTACGTTGTCTGCTTTTCGGAAATCACTCAGAATCA
>Ga0099364_10007335_pt1 | contig 15774 bp, 14 predicted proteins | sample TergutTh196P3_FD_73070 | JGI IMG/M metagenome (GOLD analysis project Ga0099364, IMG submission 73070) | Microcerotermes parvus P3 segment gut microbial communities from Pointe-Noire, Republic of the Congo - Th196 P3 | ecosystem: Host-associated > Arthropoda: Insects > Digestive system > Gut ...
TTGATAGGTTGGAGGTCTACGCATGGTAACATGTTCAGCCGACCAATACTAATCTACCGTGAGGCTTGACCATATTATCCTTTGCTTTAAGAATTTTCCGGTAAACTGGAAAATTCTTCGAGCTTAGGAGTTTTCTACTAACCTTTGCTTAGTAGAAAACTCCAAGCTTACTGAGAAAAATGTGCCCTGGAGTTTGCGTAAGAAAACTCCGAAGGCAATTTAAGTACTCAAACCTTTGTTTGAGTACTTAAATTGCCCGGTGGCTATAGTGGAGGTGTCATACCCGTTCCCATTCCGAACACGGAAGTCAAGCCCTCTCACGCCGATGATACTGCCTCGCTAAGGGGTGGGAAAGTAGGTCGCTGCCAGGTTTTTTTTTGTCTTTTAACAGATAACATCTGAAAAGCATATTTTTCTTGGCTTGTTAAAATTCCCAACTTGTACTATATTTAAAGGGGGTTTAAGTATGTCTGAATCAAACCAATTAGTCACTTTTCAGCTTGGGGAAGAATTATACGGTGTCAATATAATGGATGTAAAGGAAATAGTCCGTGTGCAAAGTGTCAGGGCAATTCCCAATGCACCAACCTATGTAGAGGGAATTTTCCATCTGCGCAGCGAAATAATCCCCATAATAAATTTACATAAACGATTCCATCTAAAAAAAGTTATTGCAGCCGAAGAAGATGAGCTTTTATCGGGTTTTGTGATCCTGGATATAGATGGAATGAAACTTGGAATAATTATTGATAAGGTGTCCAGAGTAGTAACCATAGAAAGGGAAGAAGTGCAGCCACCTCCGCAAATGGTAAGCGGTATAGGAGCTGAGTATATACAGGGAGTTGTGCGCCAGGAAGATGGATATCTAATAATTTTAAATATAAGAGACCTTTTTAATCCCAAGGAACTGCAGAAAATTGCCGCTCTTCATAGATAAGATAGTTTCATGAAAATAGAAGTATACTCCCCCACTATAAGACGAAAAGAAATGGATGCAGTCCTTACCGCGATGGTAGACGATAAACTAGGTCCGGGCGGAGAGGCTAAATTTCTTACTCAGATTGCCAAGGAAAAAATCAAGTTTGATTTTTGCATGTCCTTTAGAAGCCCTGTTTTTGCACTTTCACTTGCATTAAAAGCGCTTAACTTAAGTCCCGGTCAGGGGGTAATTATATCCGCACTATCACCTCCCTATTATGCGAAAGTGCTTTTGGATCTTGGACTTGAAGCTGTCTACTCCGATGTACTTCCCTCTACATGCTGTATGGGAAGGGAAACTATAGAAAAGGCACTTGCAGAGAAAAAGACAGGACTGGATGTCAGGTGCATTGTTGCGCATAACACAATGGGTTATGTAAATGATATTGCTGCTCTTGGAGAATTCAGCATACCTATAATAGATGATTGCTCCCAGAGTTATGGTACAGTTTCATCTGAAGAAGAAGCTTACCCTGCAAACGGAGTTTTTACAATTCTTGGTCTAGAGGAAAAGGACATGCTTACTTCCGGCGGCGGAGCATTGTTATACGCAATGCAAAGAAGAGATGGAGCTGTACTTAGGGGAAAAGAAGACCCTCCTCCCGAATATGGGCTGCCGGATATGAATGCCGCCATGGCAGTTGTTCAGTTTAGGGAAAGTGCAAAAAATCTTTCCAGAAGGGGAGATATTGCAAACCTTTACACACATGCTGCTCTTAGAACCAGCCATAAGCGGCTTGTACAGCCTAACTTATCGGGTTTAAATATAGAGTACAACAATTATGCATTTCCGCTTATACTTGAAAAGGGTGTTAAGGATGTTAAATCATACGCAAGACGCAAAGATATAATTGTAGAAAATGCATTTGAAAATACCTTGATGGGAATGGGCTTGGTTCCGTCTGAGCAATGTCCCTGTGCTTATTCACTTTCACTTAGAACTGTATTATTTCCGCTTTATCCCAGGCTAAGTGCCAAAGACGCGGAGAAAATTGCAAAACTAATTCAAACTCTCCCATAAGGAGGACTTAATGAATGGGGAAGTAAATGAAAGAAATAGTAAAAAGCAAAATAAAAATTCAATAAAAATTATATTATTTATAAATCCTGTAAAAAAAAATGCATTAGAGTTAGGTGAAAAAATAAAATCGGAAATGGCGGCCCGTAATATAGCGGTTGATGTCTATAAACAGCAAAAAACCGAAGATCCCAAGCTTTATAAGAATTATGATCTTGCAGTAAGTCTTGGCGGAGATGGCACTGTTTTATCAGCCGCAAAACTAGTCTCTCCTGCAGGAATTCCGGTTTTTCCTGTAAACCTTGGTACTTTTGGCTTTATAGCAGGTATACAACCGGATAAATGGCTGGAAGTTTTTGATTTATGGCTAAAAGGAAAAACACTGCTTTCCAGGCGTATGATGCTTGAACTTATAGTAGAACGAAAGGGAAAGGAAATTCTTAGGGGGGGGTGCCTTAACGAGGTTGTTATTTCCTATTCGGGCACTGCAAAAATTATCAATTTAAATTTATCTTTTGTTGACGAAAACCTAAAGAAAAAAGGCAAGAATAATCTTTTTGGTTTGGGTTCCTACCGCTCAGATGGTTTTATTATATCTACCCCCACAGGCTCAACTGCACATTCTCTGGCTGCAGGAGGTCCCATACTTGATCCAGAACTGGAAGCTATGATACTTACTCCCATTTGTCCCTTTTCCCTTCACAGCCGTCCTATGGTGCTCCCTGCCGAAAATATGCTTATAGTGGATCTGGATAAAAAACAACGAAGCGATATTAGTGTTACAATGGATGGACAGCAAAGTGCCAGGCTGCTTGGAGGTGACAAACTGTACCTTAAAAAAGCTCAATATTCGTGTATGCTTGTAGCATCGGGACGTATGGGTTTCTTTGAAACCCTGGCAAAGAAATTTGTCCTTTCCGGGAGTGTATCATGATACAAAGTGAAGGGAGGTTCTCCTTGTGCTAGAGGAACTTAGCGTTAGAAACTTCGCTCTAATAGATAATTTGATTCTACCGCTTGAAAAAGGTTTTTCTGTCTTAAGCGGGGAGACAGGTGCAGGTAAATCAATAATAGTAGGTTCTTTAAGTTTTTTACTTGGCTCCAAAGCTGATACCGAAGTTATACGCTCAGGCTGTGAAGAGGCAAGTGTGTCTGCTTTGGTTTCTGTAAGTGAGAATAATATTGAAGCAAAAAAATGGCTTTCCGACAGGGATATAAAAACAGATGATTCTACTTTAGTCGTAAGACGCAATGTAAAGCATAAAGGCAGAAGTTCAATTTACATTCAGAATGTACCTGTTACACGAAATGAGCTTGCAGAATTTATGGATTTTCTTTTTGATCTTCACGGACAGCATAGTCATGAATCCCTTTTACGTAAAGAAACACACAGGATTTATCTGGATAGGTTTTCAGGTCTGGAAGATGAGGCTTTGGCATTAAATAAGGTTTTTATTGATTTATCTGAAGCCAAAAGAAAATTGTCAGCTCTGCAGAATTCCGAAAGAGACAGGGAAGGCCGTCTTGATCTTCTAAATTATGCAGTGGAAGAAATTACCAAGGCAAAAATTAAAAGCGGCGAAATTAAAGAGCTGGAAGCGGAGACTAAGCTTTTAAGCGATTTTGAAAAGTTAAGCAATCATGTTAACAATGCATCCCTTGCTTTATATGAAGATGATTCCTCTTTACTAACACTTGCCAAGCGCAGCAGGGCTGCCATGGACAGCGCCGCAGGAATAGATCCTGCACTCGTAACCCTTCAAAAACGTCTTGATGATTTATATTACGAGGCAGAGGACATTTCTTCTGAATTTCGTGATTACAAGGATAAGTTAAGTTATGACCCCGCAAGGCTTGAAGAAGTAGAGGAAAGACTTTCTTTACTTTACAGGTTAAAAAAGAAGTACAGACCCCAGGAAAAAAGCGGAACTGAATCTGACGAAGATGATATACTGGCTTACCTTAAAGAAGCGGAAGCCGAAATTGATGTCCTGAGTAATACAGAAGAGAACCAGGATAAGTTAAAGATAGAAATTAAGAGTCTTGAAAAGGATCTTGGGAGTAAAGCTTCTCTCTTGAGTACCAAGAGGACTAAAGGAGCCGAGCGTCTTGGAAAAGGAATTACACAGATATTAATGCAGCTTGGTATGCCAAAGGCAAACTTTTCTGTGCTGGTACGCCGTAAAACAAGGGATGATTCCAATACAGCGGCAAACGAGGAAAAATATATCTGCGGCCCCTGGGGTATAGATGATATAGAGTTCATGATCTCTGCGAATACCGGAGAACCTTTAAAGGAGCTTGCCAGAATAGCCTCCGGAGGAGAGTTATCCAGGGTTATGCTTGCCATAAAAACAATACTGTGTACTGAAGCAGGTGATCCGGGAAAAAGTAAAGCAGGAATGGAAAGCGGAACCGAGACCCTTGTTTTTGATGAGATCGACACAGGAATAGGAGGAGAAGTAGCGCTTTCAGTGGGTGAGTTTTTGTCCCGTATAGGAAAGGGAAAGCAGATTTTTTGTGTAACTCATCTGGCAAGCATTGCTGTTCGTGCCGATAATCACTTAAAGGTGGAAAAAAGAGTAATTTCCAGTAGCGAAAACTCCGCAAACGGAAGCACTTTAGAAAGAACAATAACAGAAGTAGCGCTTTTAAACAAAGAAGAAAAAAGACAGGAAATTGCCAGAATGCTTTCAGGGGATTCCGGGTCGGCAGCTCTTGCACATGCGGATGAATTACTGGCAAAATATGGTGTAGGGTAAAATGGCAAAAATATCAGTAGAAAACCGTAATTTATATTTTCAAAAAACAAAATTATACAGGAGCAATATAGAAAGTATATTAAGCAGTGAAGATAAAGCTTTAAAGAATAATTTATCTGCATTAAAATATCTTGACCTTGCAGAAGAAATGATTTTTCTGGCTTCGAACTGCATTATTTTAAACAGTGTGTCTGAGGCCATGCTGGAAACCCGAAACGGGGCAGCGTTAAACGAAGGGCGAAAATCGATTTACAAGGCGGTTATATATCTGGAAAAAGTGGTAAGCCCTCTTGTGGATGCACCTTACTCTGAATATGAAGATAAGTTAAATGAAATTTCCCAGGTAGACAGCAAGAGGCGTTATACCATTGCTAAGAAACTTGGGCTTGCAATTAACCTAATGGAAAATGCCTTTGGAGATAACAGTAAATGGAAATGGGCCTTTGTAGAGCTTGTCGGTCGTTACTCGGCTGTAGCCAAGAATCTGATAGATCTAAGAGGTGCAGTTGCAAATATAGATCCCCGTTCCCCTGATTATGAACCTACATTTAGGCATTTAAAACTTGCAAAAAGAATGCTGCAGAATACTGCAGACCGTTACAGAAGAAAATATGAGTCTGTAAGCAAAAACCCCGAAGATCTAAATTTAGGTATACAGTTTCTGGAATCTCTAAGGCGCATACACATAGTGCTTGGAGAGAAAAAAAACTCAGAAGTTGCGAAAAAAACGATAGACGTGTGGAAACAGAGACAGGAAAGTAATACTGCAAATGATGACAGACAGGGAGAAGAAATTCTTAAAAACCTAGAAAATGGATGAAAAAAATAAAAAATCATCTTTAAGAGAATTTAAAACCCTCTTTCCCTATGTTAAGCGTTATAGAATTCAATATATAGCAGGTATAATAATACTCCTTATAGTGGATGCCGCCCAAGTTTTGATACCTCAGTTTTTACGTGAAGCCATAGATATAATCTCTGCCGGTAATTTTGTTTTAAAAAGCGTTATTATACCCGCTGCAGTAATGGTAGGCCTTATGGCAGTGGTTTCTTTTGGCCGCTTTTTATGGCGCTTTTTTATAAACGGCTCTGCAAGGCGTATAGAAACTGAAATAAGGCAGGATCTCTTTGGGCACTTAATGTCGCTTTCCTACGATTATTACCAAAAGAATAAAATAGGTGATCTTATGGCAAGGGCAACAAACGATTTAAACGCTGTAAGGGAATCTGTAGGTATGGGGCTGGTGGCTCTAATAGACGGTACTGCAATGGCAGCCGCCATACTCATAATTATTTTTATTCAGGATGCACGCACGGCTTTAATGGCAATATTACCCTTGCCCATACTTACAGTTTTAATAATGCTCTTTGGAAAAGCTATGGGTAAGCGTTTTAGAAGGAGCCATGAAGCATATTCTTCCATGAGTGATGCCGTACAGGAGAGTTTTGCAGGATTAAGGGTAATTAAATCTTTTGTAAACGAATGGTGGTTTATAAAAAAGTTTTCAGATACCAACGATGAATATAAAGATGCCAATATGTCTTTGGTAAGAGTATTCGGAATATTTTTTCCCTTTGTGGCATTTTTATCCGGCCTAACAGTGCTTATAGTACTTTTGGTAGGGGGAATAAGGGTAGTAGAAGGTCACATGAGCCCGGGAGAGCTTGTAGCCCTGTTCCGTTATCTGCAAATGCTTATATGGCCCATAATGGGAGCCGGCTTTGTGGTAAACATAATACAGCGCGGTGCAATTTCCATTGCCAGAATAAACGAAGTAATGAACACCAAGCCTTTAATTGCTTCTCCCGAAAACCCTGTAAAAAAAGCAGATGAGAAAGAAGACATTCCTATTATTGAATTACGCAATTTGTCTTTTGAATATATAAAAGAGCGACCTGCACTTGATAAAATAAATTTAGAAATTCAAAAAAATACTGTCCTTGGAATACTTGGAAAAACAGGTTCCGGGAAATCCACTTTAATAAAAGCCATTACGCGCATGATAGACCCACCTGCCGGAACAGTTTTAGTAAAAGGTATAGATATTGCTTTATGGGATTTAATAGAACTAAGAAGGAACTTTGCATTTACCCCCCAGGATAGCTATTTATTTTCAGATTCAATAAAGAATAACATAGCATACGCAATAGACACAGAAAAAGACAACGAACTTAGGCCTAACGAAAACACAAGCAAGGACATACTGCGAAGCAGCGCAAGCCTTGCTGCCATGGATAAAGATTTTACATATTTTAAAGATGGCTGGAATGCACTTATAGGAGAAAGAGGCTTAACCCTTTCCGGAGGGCAGAAGCAGCGCACTGCCATTGCCCGCTCCATTGCCGCAGAAAGAGAAATACTTATACTTGATGATTCTTTATCTGCAGTGGATGTAGAGACAGAAAAAAACATACTCGATGGTCTATTTGCTCTAATTAACGATAGAAAAAAACGGGGATTATCATTAACTTTAATAATAATTTCCCACAGGGTTTCGGCTTTAAGCAGGGCGGATAAGATCATCGTTATGGATAATGGCAGGATAATAGAACAGGGCAGCCCGGAGGAACTAATTGCGCTTAATGCTTCCTATGCACGCACTGCGGCTCTTCAGAGCTTAGGGGAAAATAATGGCTGATTTTTTTGAATCTGAAGATGTAGTAAAAGGTTATGACAGTAAAATATTCTTGCGAATACTAAAATGTCTTAAACCCTACAAGGGAATTATTTTTATCACCATTGTTGCATTGTTTTTATCCACCATAGGGGAGCTTTTGGTTCCTATACTTCAACAGCAAATTATTGATAATGCAATAGTTCCTGCAATAAATAATATTGGAGAAGATAACAGCGGTGCAATTTCCTATATAATAAGGACAGTTGGAATATTATTTGTAGTTCTTTGCTTTGTTTTTGTTTGTACCTTCTTGCAAACATATGGAACTACATTAATAGGACAAAAGGTTATGAAAGACATAAGACTTAATCTTTTTTCCAAGACATTAACGCAATCCACTGCCTTTTTATCTCGCCATCCTGTAGGACGCATAGTTACAAGGTTAACAGGAGATGTAGAAACAATAAATGAATTTTTCTCCTCTGTGCTTGTTTCCTTTTTAAAAGATATCTCTGTTATGATAGGTGTATTAATTACACTTTTGTTTCTTTCCTGGCCCTTGGCATTAACCGCCCTTGTTACCATGCCCTTTGTTTTGATCGTTACGGGCATAAGCAGGGTTAAGGCAAGAGATGCATTTAGAAAACAGAGAACCGCCTCTGCCAGGGTGAATTCTTATCTTTCAGAAAGGCTCTCGGGTATACAGGTTGTTCAGCTATTTCAGGGTGAAAAGAAAAGCAACAGGGAATTCCTTGAAAGAAACAATGAGCTTTTAAGGGCAAGGTTAGGTGAGATGTATGTATTTGCATCATTTAGACCCCTTGTAGAGTGGATATCTGTTTTAACTACAGGTCTTGTAATTTCTGTAGGTGCCATATTAATTTTAAACCTTTCGGTAACTTTGGGTGTTTTAATTGCCTTTATTAACCTGATTGGAATGTTTTATGCTCCCCTAATGAATATTGCAGAAAAGTATACCTTGCTGCAGAGTGCCATGGCAGGGGGGGAGAGAGTATGGCAGTTAATGGATGTAGAGGAGCAAATTCCGGATAATGGAAAGCATAAGATAGATGATATACTAAGAGGACATATAGAGTTTGATAATGTTAATTTTTCATATATTCCCAATGAAAATGTTTTAAAAGGTTTAAGTTTTACAGTTAACCCCGGAGAAATGGCTGCAATTGTAGGACATACAGGAGCTGGTAAAACAACAATAATTAATGTTTTAACACGTTTATGGGATATAGACAGCGGTGATATTATACTCGACGGCATAAATATCAAGGATATTCCGCTTGATGAACTTAGACGAAGCTGCCTGCCTGTGCTGCAAGACGTGTTTTTATTTTCCGGCACTGTAAGAGACAATATACGTCTTGGCTTAAGCTTAAGCGACAGCGAAGTAGAAGAAGCCGCAAAAGCCGTGCATGCCCATGAATTTATAAGCCGCCTTGAAAATGGTTATGATACCATGCTGTCTGAGGGAGCTACAAATATATCTTCAGGGCAAAGGCAGTTAATAAGTTTTGCCCGTGTTATTGCGCATAACCCTTCTGTAGTAATTCTGGATGAGGCAACCAGCTCTGTAGACACAGAGACAGAAAGGCTGATACAGCTTGGTATAGAAAAAGTTCTTTCCGGGCGTACATCCATAGTAATAGCGCATAGACTCTCTACCATACGTCATGCCGATAAAATACTTGTGTTATCCTCAGGGCATCTGGCAGAGCAGGGGAATCATGAAGAGCTAATAGAAAAAGGTGAGCTTTATGCGGCTTTATACAAGCTGCAGTACGCGGAGGAAAAATGAAAAAGGGAGAGAATTACGTTCTTGGTTTGGATTACGGTTCAGATTCATGCAGGGCAGTTCTGATTGACGCTTACGATGGCACTGAAGTCGGAGTCTCTGTTATGTATTATCCCAGGTGGAAAGAAGGACTCTACTGCAATGCATCCGCCAATCAGTTCCGTCAGCATCCTCTTGACTATATAGAAGTTCTTGAAGGCACTGTAAAAGAAGCAGTTAGCAGGGCAGGAAGTGAAGTTGCTGCCAAAGTCAGGGGCATAGCTATAGACACAACTGGCTCTACACCCTGCGCAGTGGATGAGAGCGGCACACCTTTGGCATTAATGGAAAAATATAAGGATAATCCCAGTGCAATGTTTGTGCTTTGGAAAGATCATACTGCATTGGATGAAGCTCAAAAAATAAATGAACTTGCCAAGAGCTGGGGCGGAGTAGATTATACCCGCTATGAGGGAGGTATATATTCCTCCGAGTGGTTTTGGGCAAAGATAATGCGGGTGTTTAAAGAAGATAGTGAAGTCGCAGAAAAGGCAGCTTCCTTTGTAGAACACTGCGACTGGATGACCTTCTTGCTTACTGGGCAAAAAGCATTAGGCGAAATTAAAAGGAGCCGCTGTGCCATGGGACATAAGGCAATGTGGCATGCTTCCTTTGATAATGGATACCCATCGAAAGATTTTCTTTCCCGCCTTGATAGCAAACTTGTAAAGATACGGGAAAGTCTGGGAAGCGAAACTTATACCAGCGACAAAGCAGCCGGTTCTCTTTCTTCTGAATGGGCGGAGCGCCTTGGCATAAGCGCCGGCATACCTGTGGCAGTAGGTGCCTATGACGCACACATGGGAGCTGTTGGAGGCGGAATAAAGGCGGGCCATCTTGTCAGGGTAATGGGAACATCAACCTGTGACATGATAGTGAGTCCCAAGGCAATGGGAGAGGAAGTTCCTGTCAGGGGAATTTGCGGTCAGGTGGATGGCTCTATAATACCGGGTATGATAGGCTACGAAGCAGGGCAGAGCTCTTTTGGAGATATTTTTGCCTGGTTTAAGCAAATTTTAATGTGGCCTTTGGAAACGATTCTTCCGGATAAGCCGGATATAATTGAAGAAGTCTCGTCTAAACTAATACCTGAAATAGAAAAATGTGCAGCTTTAATAGACCCTGCCGAAACAGGCATTACCGCCCTGGATTGGCTTAACGGCAGGCGTACCCCCGATGCCAATCAGAGATTAAAAGCTGCCATTAGCGGATTAAACCTTGGTACTGATGTTCCAAAAATCTACAGAGCTTTAACTGATGCTGCCGCATTTGGTGCAAGGGCTATTGTAGAGCGCTTTAAAGAGGAGAATGTTCCCATAGAAGGCATAATAGGCATAGGGGGTGTTGCAAGAAAATCCTCCCTAATGATGCAGACCATAGCAGATGTGTTAAACATGCCCATAGAGGTTCCTTCTAGTGATCAGGCTGTGGCTCTGGGAGCTGCTATTTTTGCCTCTGTTGCAGCAGGGTTATATGAAGATATTCCTTCTGCGCAAAAGGCTCTTTGCTCCACTATAGAAAAAGTTTATAGTCCAAACCCAAAGATGGTAAAAGTGTACGATGTACTTTACAATAATTACAAAAGGCTGGGTGCTTTTGAGGAAGGGAGTAATATATGAAGGATCTAAAAAAGTATGAGTTTTGGTTTATAGTAGGAAGCCAGGACCTTTACGGGGAAGAAGCCCTAAAGCAGGTTGCGTCTAACGCTAAAGTAATGGCGGAAGATTTTGCAAAGGAGCAGCTTTTCCCCGGAACTTTGATACTAAAACCTGTTGCAAAATCCCCTGTGGAGATAAGGCGGCTCTTTGAAGAAGCCAATGCATCTCCTTCCTGTGCCGGGATAATAACCTGGATGCATACATTTTCCCCTTCCAAAATGTGGATAGGAGGTCTTGGGATAAACAAAAAGCCCATACTGCACCTTCATACACAGTTTAACAGGGACATTCCCTGGTCTACCATAGATATGGATTTTATGAACTTAAACCAGGCAGCCCATGGAGACAGGGAGCATGGCTATATATATGCGAGAATGAGGCTCCCCAGGAAAGTTATTGCAGGGCACTGGCAGGAAAAGGAAGTGCGGCGCCGCATGGGAGTGTGGATGAGGGCAGCCTCTGCAAGAAGTGACGGCATGGAATCTGTAGTACTTCGCCTTGGAGATAATATGAGGGAAGTGGCAGTTACAGAGGGAGACAAGGTAGAAGCCCAGATTAAGTTAGGCTGGCAGGTAAATACCTGGGCAGTTGGAGACCTTGTTGCAAAGTATAATAAAGTGAGTGACGCTGCAGCAGAGGCGCTTTTTAACAAGATTGAAAGTAAATATGAAATTTCTGGGGATAAGAACTCCATACTGGAGCAGATAAAAATAGAAATAGCCCTTAAGGAAATGCTTGTAGAGGAGCATGCCGGAGCCTTTACCACCAACTTCCAGGATCTGCATGGGCTTACTCAACTACCGGGTTTGGCATGTCAGAGGCTAATGGAACAGGGCTACGGTTTTGGAGGAGAGGGAGACTGGAAGCAGTCCATGCTGGTGCGGGCTGCTAAGCTTATGTCCCAAGGTCTTACAGGAGGATCTTCTTTTATGGAGGATTATACATATCATTTAGAGCCTGGAAAGGAAGCTGTGCTTGGTGCCCACATGCTGGAAATATGTCCTTCCATAGCGGGCGGTAAAGTAAAGATAGATGTTCAGCCCCTGGGCATAGGAGGCAAAGCTCCCCCTGCACGCCTGGTATTTGATGCAGCTCCCGGCAAGGCTGTAATTGCAACCCTTGTTGATCTTGGGAATCGTATGCGCATGATAGTTAACGATATTGAATCTATTAAGATTCCTTTTGATATGCCCCGTCTTCCTGTTGCAAGGGTACTGTGGAGGCCGGAGCCTTCCATAAGGGAAGCGGCGGAAGCCTGGATAATTTCAGGGGGTGCGCATCACTCAGTTTACTCATCCTCTTTAGATGCAGAGTATTTTAGGGATTGGGCGGAAATGATGGATGTGGAGTTTATTCATATCAATAAGAATACTGATCTTAATAATTTGAAAAATGAACTGCGCTGGAATGAGGCTGCATACTAGGAGGCTTACTTGGATCCCTACAAAACTCTGAGGGAAGAAGCGCTGGAGGCCAATTTGGAAATCCCAAAGCAGAAGCTCGCAATTTATACATGGGGCAATGTTTCTGCCTTTGATCCTGCCAAGGGTGTTTTTGCAATAAAGCCTTCAGGTGTTCCATACGATGAACTGGATGCGGACTCCATGGTTCTGGTAGACCTTGAGGGTACTGTAGTGGACAGCAAGTTTAAGCCTTCTTCGGATACAGAAACTCACCGCATCCTTTACAGGGAATTTACCAAATGGGAAAACTGCGGGGAACTTAAGGGTATATGCCACACTCATTCAGTTTATGCTGTTGCCTGGGCTCAGGCTGCAAAGGCTGTTCCTGTATATGGCACTACCCATGCAGATCATGGGGCAGAGGAGATACCATGCACGGCTTTTTTAAGCGAGGATGCCGTTAAAGGTGATTACGAAAAAGAGACAGGCATACTTATTGCAAAGACTTTCAAGAAAAGCGGCAAGAACCCCGCCTTTATGCCCATGGTACTTGTAGCAGGGCATGGCCCCTTTAGCTGGGGGAAAAGTGCCAAAGACTCAGTTTACAACGGAGCCGTACTGGAAGAAGTTTGCAAGATGGCTCATCTTACCCTAAGCATAAACCCAAATGCAAAACCGCTCCCGTCTTACATAGTCAAGAAACACTGGGAGCGTAAGCACGGTAAGGATGCCTATTACGGGCAATAGCAACTAGGTTAATAAAATAAGTCTTGACATTTATAGTATTTGTGGATACAATAACAATATGGTTGATGAGTTGAAATATGAATGGGATGAGGTTAAACGGCAAAAGAACATAATAGAGCGGGGCCTTGATATTGCTGTTCTGGCTCCCATGCTTATTTCTGGGGATCATACAATATTTATGCCGGATAGACGTCAGGATTATGGTGAAGAACGTTGGCTTGCCTTTGGTTTAGTCAAAAATTTACGTTTATGTGTTTGTTTTACATTACGGCTAGATGTTGTTAGGTTAATAACTATTTACAAGGTAAACAAAAAGGATTGGGAGAATTTTTATGTCAAAAATAATTAAGATGACAGCCGGAGAAATCAATAATAATTTTGATGCTGATAAAGCTATTGCCATGGCAAAATCTGCTCCCGAAGAAAAGGAATTGCCTTTTGTTCCTTCTCCTGTTGCTGGGCGTGGTTTTGCATCCTTTAAGGAAAATATTAATCGAAATGGCCGCCCTTTAAAAGAAAACAGGAAAAAACAAATAAACCTGCGTATTGACAGCGATATTGTGGATTTTTTTCAAAACACAGGGGCCGGATGGCAGACCCGCATTAATGATAGTTTAAGAAAAGTCATTCAACTGCGCGAAATGCTATAAGCAGACTTTCAGCCCCTTCCTGTCTTTATGAAACCCTTTATTAATAAATCAAGACCGTAGAGAAAATGTTCATCAAGGTCCAGAGTAGATAATTCTGCCTGATAGAAGCTTAAAATTTTTGATGTATCAATGCCTTTTAACGAGGTACCTATGAAAAGGGGATTTTTACTGTTCTTAATCTCACGGTAGAACTCTTCATCCCGGACAGAGAAAAGACAATAGTTTATTAAAATGCATGCTGAAGAAAAACAGAGGGAGTTTTTTACCCCATAGGCTTTGAGTGCCTTAATGATCTTTTCTTTTAATTCCATGTGCTTTTCGGTAACCGGAACGGTTTCATAAAATATGGCGGCACTGTGCCGTATTTTTAATAACTCTGCTCTTAGGCCGGCGCATAATTCTGTTATGTATTTCTTTGAGTTCTCCCTGCTTAATATAGGCTCTTCCATGTTCTGGCATATATATTCGCAAATTAAGGAATAAAGTTCCTCCCTTCCGCGTACATACCTATAAAAAGTGCTGGTAGAAATTTTCATTTCCTTTGCAACTGCTCTAATCCCAAACCCGGATATCCCGTTTTTATTTAATAAAGAAATTGATGTGATAATTATCTTGCTTACTAAACTATCCATAATGCCTCCATGGTTGCCGCTACACCGTAGCGATTTTGTCGCTACACTGTAGCGATTTCGTGGCTACACCGTAGCGATTTTGTCGCTACACTGTAGCGATTTCGTGGCTACACTGTAGCGATTTTGTCGCTACACCGTAGCGATTTTTTACCTGGAGTTTTAAATGATTATTTAATGATTTATAGATTATTATTACTATTGTATCTTTATGGGGGTAGAGACTAAGCAAGTAGAAAACCTGCCATCTGCCACCTTAGCCATTTTTTGCCTTTCCATACCCAAGCCCAGTTTTATAAATATGTTTTCTGTGATGCACAGGGTTTCTGCCCCTGTGTCCACCACTGCGTTAACGTTTACTTCCCTTACTTCATTTTCTTTAATATAACCACTTTGTGATAGTGTAATGTCCTTTATTTTTGTTAATTTAATATCAGTATAAACTGTTCCCATGGCATGCTCCTAATCTAGTTTAGTTTATATATATTTAGACTTCAAGTTTTTTGGCAGTTCCCTAGTACCTTACTATAAGTGCATTATCCCCGGCAGTTCCTGTCTTTTCTACGAGGCTGCTGTACTGATGGATGGTGGAGAGATTGCCGTGGTTAAAAACAGAGCTGCCGTTCTGATAACCCACTGCATAAACTACCGGTTCCCCGCTGGGGTGGTTTTGGTCTATAGCTATACCCAAAAGCCTTGCACGGACGCCAGTTGGTGTTGGTTCCTGCATTTTCCAATACTCTGCAAGCTGTAAATTACTTATATTAAAACGAAGCAATATAGAATCTGCATCGCTAGATCGGCCTGTAATTGTTATGACAGAACCTGTCCCGGTATTATACTGATGGGTACGGGTCTGCCATATAGCCCCTACTGCGTATAGGCTGCCACCTGAAACCGCCAGCCCGCGGATATTGTGTTCAGCCCTGGCATCGGTCGTGGAGATAGTCGGTGATACAAATGAGTTGAATGCCCCTGTTGCAGCGTTAAAACTGACAAGCAAGGGCCTTTGTCCTATACCTTCATTGTCACGGTTATTATTTCCGCCGGCTATACTGCCCCCAGCAAAGACCGTGTTACCTGATACGGTAATGGAATAAAACTGGGTTTGAATGTTTTCTGTTGTGCTGTATAAATTTGCCCAACGGGTTCGGACAGTACTAGTACTGACTTGGTCTTCGTAACTTACAACCATCGCATTCCAGTCGGAGTTCCTTCCCTGTATACCCGGCACATCATCCCCGTAGTAGAAAGTAGACTGCCTGTCATTATTGGTATTATAACCGTCCTGCCTGCCCGCTACATAAATGAATCCATTTGCATCCACTGTGACTGCATGGAACTGGGCATCCCAATAGCTATTATTGTTTTGTGGTCCAAGGAAGGGACCTCTTGCCCAAACAGTGCGTACTGAGGAATCGGTTCCCGATCCAGAATCACTATACTTGACTATTATTGGGCT
>Ga0099364_10007336_pt1 | contig 15773 bp, 12 predicted proteins | sample TergutTh196P3_FD_73070 | JGI IMG/M metagenome (GOLD analysis project Ga0099364, IMG submission 73070) | Microcerotermes parvus P3 segment gut microbial communities from Pointe-Noire, Republic of the Congo - Th196 P3 | ecosystem: Host-associated > Arthropoda: Insects > Digestive system > Gut ...
AAGACCGGATATTTTCTGCTTATAAACATCAAATTCTATCATATTAGCTACTCCTACCCCACCCTCAAAATCGCAACCGGGATGTGCGGGTTGTTAAAAAAACGCATCCAGCCGTAGGGGCTGCCTAGACCTCGCGATACAAGCATGTTGGTCTCGCCCATTGTGTAGACGCCGTTTGTGTGCGTTGGGAAAAACTCGCGCTGGGTGCCTATCAGCCCGTCAGTGAATGGTAGCCTTATTATGCCTCCGTGCGCGTGGCCGCATAAAAGAAGGTCAACACCCAGCCTGCTGTGCAGGGAAAGCCTGTAGTTCCTATGTTCGAGCATCACGAGGAAACCATCGCCCTGCGAGTCCCGTATCTGATTTACAAAAACATCGGGCTTTATCATATCGGCAGGGCCGTTGGGGTCGTCCGTGCCGGCAAGAATAATGCTCTGAGCGCCCCTTTCCAAAAGCACGTATTGGTTCCGCAGGGTAATCGCGCCATGCTCTTCAAGCATATCCAGCAGCGTCCGCAGCTCCCCGCTGTCCCAGTCGTGGTTGCCTGTGACGTAATAAAGCGGCGCAATCCGCACGAGGGCAGGAATCAGCGCATCCGCGATTTCGAGCTGCCTTTCTATGGGCGGCGTGGTGTAGTTGTCTATGAAATCACCCGTTATTACGATTATGTCCGGCTCCGTGTCACGCACCTTCGAAATGAGCCGCTCGTTGTTTTTGCCGAATTCAGCGCCGTGCAAATCTGAGAGGACGGCGATGCGGTAACCGTCAAAGGCTTCCGGCAGGTGCGGGTAAAACAACTCATATTCATTTACCACTATCCGCGTATTGCTGTCATAATATAGTATCGTCACCGTTAGCACCAGCGCGGTAAGTATTATTAGCACAATAAATAGCTTTACGCGGGACTTTGGTTTATCGTTTGGCTCTGGTTTCATTAATACGCCACCTTCAATTATTACCCAACAATAGTAACATAGAGGTCGACCGTTATCAAGTTTTTTATGATCCTGTTGAAAATGAATTATGCCGGAAAGCTAACCTCTCTCCGGCATAGTCGCAAACTTTCTAATAATCTGCAATAACACAGGTCATGGAACGTTTAGGGTGAAATCAATGCTGTTTTCCCAAAAATACGAGTTCACATCAAGAATCTCATATGCACGGACGTGCATAACTGCAGCATAGCTCCCGCTTTCCAAAGTGCGCGACACCGTAATACCATCCAAACGCATAGTCGATTCCGACTCAATAAAGTCAGAGATATACAGTTTCTCTGCGGAACCCAATAGACTGAGTTCGAATGTGAACCAGCGCGGATAGATAAATTCCAAATCACTAAAGTAAATTACTATTTCCGTTCCCGTTTCATCTTCACTCACGCCGAATGCTTCGCCAGCTAACGGTACACCACGCTCGTCAGCTAGTGTAACAACAATCCCATCTAAGCTCACACCCGGTCCGGTCAGATAAAATGACGCCACCATCACCAGCACCACTGCGCATATTCCCGTCACAGCCAATGCTGCGCATATAAAGATACGTTGCTTACGTTTTTTGGCCATTCTTATTTCTTCAGCTCTCTGAAGAGCCTTTAGGCAAATTTTCTTGTTGTCGAACATGTAGGATCACCCGTCTCAGATTTGGGTAGCTCGCTTGCGTCACGCTAACCCTCTATACTGTTAGAGTCACAAAATCGGAAAAAGTCGCGCTTTTTTTTAAAATTTTATAAATTTTATTTGCCGAAACTAGAAATGAAAAGAAAATCACAGAATATATAATAAAATAGTCATGCTTTTACCAGCGAACACATTCTGCCTCAAACAATTTACTATCGAAGGAATCAATTAAAACTTGAAATATCACGTTTTTTATATCCTCCACGCAAGCGTCAGTGTTTTTTTCTATGTCTCTTCCCCAAAAACGCAAGACTATCCACCCCATGTTCTGCAACCGCTTATCTGTTTCGTTATCTCGCTGTATATTCCGTTCGATTTTGGAAATCCAGTAATCCCTGTTGCAAAGAATTTTCACCTTCTTTTCCGCCCAGTCCCTACCATGCCAAAACTCACCGTCGCAAAATACCGCAATTTTATACTTTGTCAGTGCAATATCCGGCCTGCCGGGAATCAATTTATAGTTTTTCCTGTACCTTATCCCTTCGCGCCATAATGCTTTCCTTAGCTTAATCTCAATCGATGTATTTGAGCTTCTAATACGGCTCATATTATACCGCCGCTGTTCTTCCCTGCTCCGCACAGTTTTCTCCATATCCGGTTCTTCCTTATATAACTTTTTTCGATATCGCGACACGAAGCGCGTCATGCAGGCTGGTTACGCGGAGTTTGTCGTAGATAGAGTTGATGACCATCTTAACGGTGTTCACCGAAATATTCTGCACAGCAGCTATCTCCGTGCGAGAAAGACCCTGAGCCAAATCCTCCAAGACTACTTTCTCGCGGTTTGTGAGAACGATGGCATCGCCATCCTTGCCTGCTGCCTTGTTTTCCGCCATCATATGGTTTTGCCGCCTTGAAAAAGCTGAGGCCTTGCGGTTAACCTCCTCCAGCCATGGTCTTGGGATAGTGCATTTCTCGCTCCTGAGAGCCGCACCGGTAAGCGTCCGCATATCTTTGGAATGCTGGGTAAACGGTACGATTATCTTATTTGGTTCAGCCATGTAATACGCCTCTGTGAGTGCGCTGATGGCTTCTTCCTTACGTTTTAAGTGATATAGCGAAAGCGCCTCTAACACCTTGTACGCAATTTTGCAGTACAGAATCATATGGCTTCCACGAACGCCCTCCAAAAAAGCCAGGAGTGTATTGTATTGCCTGGTCAGATAGCGATACTGCGCGCGAATGCGGTTAACGTAGTTCTCCATAAAAATCGGATGCACGCATTTCGCAAAGTCCGATTTCAGCCAGTCCGGTATTTTCTCCGGCTGGTTGAGGCAGATATAGAAATGACTAAGAGCAATATCATATGATTCATAGCGGTTGGAGTAATCCTTCACATCAAGCAATGCATGCGACTGTTTTAATATGTCTTTTGCCCCTTCGATATCGCCGCGTGAAAAAGATATGAGCATTTGGTATTGCAGTGTTCGGCTTTGGGTGTCATACTGTCCCCTCGAGCGCGCTTTATCAAGAGCCATGCTAAAGTATCTCTCTGCATCGTCCATATTCTTCTGGTAAAAATACAGCTCACCCTGCGCCAAATCGTCCATGCCAAAAAGATTCCCGTTTAACGCATGGGCAGAATGAGGGATTGCCCTTTTTAGAGCTTGGATGTATTCGTCAGGTGCGCCTGCGCGGTTCGTGCCAACAAACAGCGCGTAAGATCCTACCGCCTGCCTCGTGTTCCTGCCGTAGCTTTGAAACGGGCTTCTATCATAAAACTCCCGCATTTTCTTGAAATATACATCAAAATTATATTCATGCGTGTAAGGACTCAAAATCATACGCAGAACCGCCCAGCCGTGATATATGCCCGCAAGAGCGCGGTTATTATCCGGTGATTGCGGACGCGCTTCATAATCATTGGCAAATTGTTCGGCTGCAGCAGATGCCTCCCTCAATAACCCGAGGCCGCTCTTGATTTTCAAGTTCAAGAAAGGAAACAACGGATTTTGATCGGCAATCTCCTTTGGCATTCGTTCGAATATTTCATTTACATATTTTGCCATATCCTGAGAAGCCTGGATGTTGTGCAAATAGACAATCCACATGATTGCCTCATAATTGCCTGCCTTCTCATAATAAGCCAGCGCGTCCGTATGGTAATTATTATTCTCGCACCACTGACCTGCCTTGTTGTAAGTGTCACGCCTCTCATCCTCCGAGAGCATCCGCTGATGCCGGCGCAGATACTCCTTAAATAGATGATGAATCATATACGCGCCCTGATGAAAATCATAGCGAATATAGGCGTTCATCTGATTTAGCTCCTTAATCAGCGCATAATCATCTGCCAGCATCCTGATGAGGTCAGCCGCAAGATGGTCAATAAGCGAGATTCGGAGCAGGAAGTACCACAACGGACTGCCTTTGATTGAAGATGCTTCCGACTCGATGAGATTTGATATGTTTTCCTTCATCGCTACAAGCGCGTAGCGTTCATACTTCTTGTTTTGGCTCAAAGAACGCCCGATAAGATTTATAGCAAAGGCCCAGCCCCGTGTATCATCGTAAATGTCCCGGATATTCTGCCGAGTGACAGATAGCGCCAATAGGTCGAAGTATTCCCTAAGTTCACTTTCGGTGAAGCATAACGCTTCTTCGTGGATTGTGAAAACACGCTCTAGGAGCATCAAGCCGGTAATGTTTATTTCAGGCACGGTACGCGATATAAGAATAGTCGTTGAATTGTGCGGAATGCTATTTGCCGCCATATCAAAGAAGCGTAGTACAGCAGGATTATTAATCAGATGAAAGTCGTCATACACAAGAAAAAACTTGCCGCCGTCATCAAGCGTCCTTAGCCTCTGCTCCGAATACTTTGAGAACGCTTCATCTGTTTCCGGGAATCCTATTTCCCGCAGACGCGCCCCGACATCCGGCCAGTTCAAGGATATCGTGTTCGCATAGTTCTCCCAGAAGCGCGTTACAGAGTTATCGCGATCAGAAAGCTGAATCCAAGCCGTGTTTGACGCTTTATGCTTCTGCAAAAAAGAATAGATTGCGCGCGTCTTGCCGTATCCCGATCCAGCGTATACCGCAACCAGCGGGAAACTGACAGCCTCTTCGAGCAACTTATTCAAACGCGTACGTTCTAAATAGACACTTCTTGGGTGGAGTGCATCCGCATTTGTAACAAATGATTTATTTATAAACACTGTCGATGCCCTCCATATTCAACAAAATGCGTCAAGTGTTACCCAATATAATACACAACAAGCGTTCGTTTGTCAAGAAACAGATGAACATTTCGTGTATTATCAACAACAAAATCAGCAATTCTTCCAAAAGCGCACCTCTATAAACCCCTCAACATCACCTCACTTGCATTTTATCAAAAAACCGCAGAGCACTCTCGCAGTCCCTTTGAATTTGGGATTTTAGTTCCTCTATGCCGCTAAACTTTATCTCAGGACGTAAATACTCATGGAATTCCAAGCGGATCCTGCGGCCGTAGAGATTGCCGCTAAAGTTGAGAATATGCGTTTCCGCAGTGATCTCCCCCGAATCATCGACTGTGGGACGTTTGCCAATATTCGTGACGCCTAGAACTGGGGGGCGGTTCAGAACAGTTGGACGGTTCTCTCGTTCTGCGTCAGCAAGGTAGACCATTGTTGCATAGACGCCATGCGCCGGAACTAGAACGCCATCCTCGAAATGCATGTTGATTGTCGGCTTGCCGAGTTTGCTGCCAAGACGATAGCCATAACGCACTACATCTGACAGAATATGCGGATGCCCTAGCAGCGCGTTTGCCCGGCTGATATCGCCTGATGCTATCAAACTGCGAATCTGTGTTGAGGAGACTTTAGCCCCGCCATAGTTTACCTCCGGAATAATATCGCAGCCTAACCCCATACTCACGCATTTTCGCTCCAGCAATCCTCTGTTTCCTTTTCGGTCTATGCCGAAGGTAAAATCGAAGCCAGCAACAAGATGATGAGCATCTAGTTCTGCAGCGAGATATTCAATAAACATATCCCACGGAATCTTTGATGTTGTCTTATCGAAGCGGAGGAGAATTGTATCGTCGATTCCGAATTTGTGTCGTATCAGCCAGGTTTTGTCTTCCGGTGAGTTTATCAGCGGAACCGCCGTGCCCCTTGCTATGTTTGCAGGATGCGCATCGAAGACGATCGCAGATGGTATGATGTTTTTTTCACGCCCGACTTCACGTACTTTTTCCATCAGCGCAGAATGCCCCAGATGCATCCCATCAAAAAAACCAAGCGCAATAGCACGTTTTCCGGGCGAAGAGGCAGTAGGCGGCGGGGGAGAGACACCGGTCTTTTCGGCAACCATTTGATTCCCTGCGTGTTTGCTGAATGCTGCCGCCTTACCCCTGCCTTCTTCCCCCATGCTTACGTTTCCCTTCTGCTCAACCTCAAAGAAGCTCTTGATAATCCTAATTTCTTTATTGCTCGCTTCTCCGAGAGCGAGAAACTCACCATCAAGACCGTACAGCCTGCATGCCCCATCCTCAACATTATGTGCGCGGCACATAGCGCCATTTTTGCATTTTTGCGTATTGTTTTCATCCAGAGTGATTGCCGGATGGTTTCTAAAAAGCGTATCAACGGGCAAAAGGATACCGCCAAGATTGCCTGATGCCGCTGCCTCCAGCACCTCTTCCAGCGAGTGCGCTTTGCCTAGCGCGAAATCGCCAACCCTGATCCTCCGAAGCTTTGACATCGCAGCACCACAACCAAGCGCCGCCCCAATATCATGGCAAAACGTACGGATATAAGTCCCTTTTGAGCAAACAACCCTGAGGGAGAACGCGGGGACGGTTCTCGCGTTCTCCTCACCATTAGGCAAAAGCTCTATCTCCGAAATGAAAATATCCCTTGCCGGTCGCTCAACTTCTTCCCCGCGCCTTGCAAGCTCATAAAGCTTCTTCCCGCCTATTTTGATAGCAGAATACATCGGCGGTATTTGCTTTTGAGCATTAAGGAAACGAGGAATAACCGCAAGAAGCTCTTTTGCAGAAACATCCGGCTTACATGAACTGAGCGTTTTACCCGTAGTGTCCTGCGTATCCGTAACAATTCCGAACTGCACCCCTGCAATGTACTCCTTCTCTGTGTTCTCGCAAAACTCAGCCGCCCTGGTAGCGCGCCCAACAAAAACCGGCAGCACCCCTGTTGCCATCGGATCTAGCGTTCCGCCATGTCCTATACGCTTTGTTCTCAGAGCCCCGCGCAACTTAGCCACAACATCATGCGAAGTCCACCCAGCCGGTTTGTCAACAACAATAATCCCGTTCATTAGCAAGTTCCTACTCAAAAAAATCCGGTAAAACCTCTATCAGCGATTCTTTGACTGCCGTTGCGGTTGATTTTATTGAAAACCCCGCCGCAAGCGTGTGGCCGCCGCCGCCGAAAAGCGCTGCAACAGCACTCGAATCCACGCCCGGTAATGTCCTGACAGAAACTTTGCAGTCTTCCTCCGAGGTAAGCTCCCGAATAGTCACCCCAACCCGGACGCCTTCTATCGCACAGGGCAGAGAAGAAATATCATCCACATCATCCTCAGTTGCATCCGCTTCTTCCATCATCTTCCTTGTGATAACTGACACAGCGACCTTACCGTCAAAATGAAACTCAAGTCCTGAGTAAATCATGCCTTCGATCTTAATGCGGGAACGGGATTTCGTCCTGAAAAGAACCTTGTTTAAATCTTTTTGCGGCGCCCCGGCTTCGACCAAAAAAGACGCAACCAGCAGCGAATTTGCTGTCGTGTTAGCATAAACGAAACAACCTGTGTCCGTCGCAACAGCCGCATAGAGGCACTCAGCGGTTCTCGGACTGATTCCCCCTGATAGCTCCATCAGGATGTCATAAATGACTTCCCCGCATGAGGCGCGTTCACAGTCAAGGCAGAGATGTTCGGCATACTTCGAATTTGTGGAATGATGGTCGATGCAAAGCGATACCCGCCCCTCAAGCTCCCTGCTGCTTTTCGGCAATAAATCATATGTCGCAGTGTCCACAGCAATAGTATTCTCAGCTACGAAAGCATCAGGCGCATGATATTCCTCAACGAAACTCATATAGCGCGGCGTCGTTTCCGGATTTGAGAGTACATACGCTGTTTTCCCATACTCGCGCAATCCCTGCGCCAACGCGCCCGCGCAGCCAAGCGTATCCCCATCTGGGCGGCGGTGCGTCAATATGAGAAAACTGTCCCGGGTTTCAAGCCACTGCGCTGTGTGAGATAAATCCAACAAGACAGATGGAGGTTCCGCGTCAAGTGAGTCGTCGCCCTCATCCGAATGCTGCACCGCCAAGTCAGTTAGTATTGAGTTAATCCTAGAGCCGCGCTCAATGGAACTATCAATCTCAAATTGCAGCTCCGGCGTGTAACGCAGACTGAGAGCCTTTCCGATTTCGCGTCTCAGGAATCCCGAAGCTGACTTCAAACCCTTTAGCAGCTCTTTTTCCGATTGCGGCTCATACACGCTAATATAAACTTTCGCCTGCCGCAAATCCGTGGTCGTATCCACCGCAGTGACGCTTATCATCCCCTGCCGGTTCACCCTAGGGTCTTTAATACTCCTAAGCAGCGCCGATATCTCCCTTTGAATATCCTCATTTATGCGATTAATTTTATTATTTCCAAACATAATATGTACTCCTAACTAATTACGCTCCTCATGACGGACTCTTTGAAATCTACTAGCCGGTAATCCCGCTCAAAAGGCATTTTTGATAACTCGTCACGGTAATACAGGCTGCCGAACGCACTTTGCAAAGCGCCTGATAACGGTGAAAACGCACGGATGAAAACATTCAGAACCGGGCACCGAAAAGGTTTTTTGCCAAAATGCCTTGCGATTTCCCTTATCATCTCAACTGTGTTTACGTATTCCATGTTTTGCGGGCAGAGCGCGCCCGATGACTGTTCTTCGATGACAATCGCCATAAGCTCCGTCAAATTGTCGATAAAAATCATACTGCGCTTATTTCTTAGCGTCGGAATAATCGGCAGAGACCTTGCTATCTTCACAAGCTGCGGAAAGTTCCCCTTACAGCCCGGCCCGTAAACCAGAGGAGGGCGAATAATGGCTATCCTGAAATCATCCTCCCGCATTGAATCCAGCAACTTCTCAGCCTCATATTTCGATAAGCTGTAACTGTCTTGCGGTATCGAAGAAACCGTCCCGGATATCTCACCCTTTTTCACGCCCATAGCATAAAGGCTGCTGAAATAAACAAACTGTCCGACACCATCAAGTTTTGCCTTCTCCGCCACAGACACCGCCAAATCCCGGTTGACGGCAAAATACAACTCCCTAGACTCTTTAGATTGCTTGCGATGAGCGATACCTGCGACAAAAACCACACTGATAAAACCGCCAAAATCCAAACTCCGCCACTCATCGCCAACAGAATCAAACACTGTCACATCCAGACGCCCCTTCACATATCGCGCAAAAGACTCACCAATATAACTCCCCGCACCAATAACCGCTACCCTTTTCAATCACAACCCCCCCTTCTCCGGCAGGAAATGTTTTGCGTTGACTTTTTTACTACTTTAGAATACTATATCACTCAGAAAAGAATATCAGATAAATAAAAATAAAGCAAGCACGAAAGGGATTGAGCGCTTTGTATATATTCATTAAGCGAGTATTAGATATATTGATACTAGTATTATTCTCGCCTATATGGCTACCGGTAATGCTCGCGCTATCGCTTGCAGTTAAACTATCTTCTCCCGGTCCGATACTATTTAAACAAAAACGGGTAGGCAAAAACTGCAAGTTCTTTACAATATACAAGTTCAGAAGCATGTACACCGAAGCTCCAAAAGACACCCCCACGCATATGCTAAAAAACCCCCAAGCTTTCATAACCCCGGTTGGCAGATTCCTGCGCAAATTCAGCCTTGACGAATTGCCGCAGCTGATAAACATCCTAAAAGGCCAAATAACGCTGGTCGGCCCACGCCCCGCCCTTTGGAACCAAGATGACCTAGTTGCCGAGCGAGAAAAATACAACGTAAACAGCCTTACCCCCGGGCTTACGGGCCTAGCGCAAGTCAAAGGCCGCGATGAACTGCCAATCCCGGTAAAAGCGAAATACGATGCCGAATACCGCGAAAAAATGAGTCCGCTGCTTGATATCAAGATACTGTTTAAGACATTTTTCGCAGTATTCAAATCCGATGGCGTAGTCGAAGGCGGTACAGGCGCTTTGGAGACAAAGGAGGACGAATCATGAGCTTCCCATCTTCTGTAAATGTTAAATCACAGCGCCGCAGGATACTATTGCTGCTTGCAGACTTTTTGATAATTACGACTAGTTACGTATTCTCATGGCTTATCCTGATGCGCCGGATATCGCTGGCGAACCATCTGGATCTGATGCTAATCAGCGCAGTCTATTTTATCGCACTGTTTTTCATTGTATTTTTAATATTCGGTATGTATGGAAGCGTATGGCGTTATGCGGATGTGTACGAATTCATTAGGTGCATGATCGCAACGGTTGTCGCTGCGGCGCTGTTTCTCCTAGTGACATGGACGTGGCTCTCGTCGCCGCAATCGCAGATGAGAATACCCATGACCGTTTACTTCCTATCATCACTTATGGCCGGAATGGGCACGCTCTTTGTGCGAATGTTCTACCGGGCTTACCGCACATCCCGCACAGGCTCATACAAAGGGCTCGGCATGAAAAAAACCATGATAGTCGGCGCCGGAAAGACCGGCACCTCAATACTGCAACACTTTAACGATTCCCACAAACAATACGAAGTCATATGTTTCGCAGATGACGACAACGATAAAATCGGGCGCAGCATTAACAACGTAAAGGTCGAAGGCAGCACCAAAGACATCCCTAAACTGGCGGACAAGCACGGCATCCAAGTTATTATCCTCGCTCTGTCCTCCACATCGGGCGATAAGCTCAAACAGATAACCAACCTGTGTGCGAAAACAAAATGCCAGCTGAAAAAGGTTGCGGATATGCGCGGGCTTGTAGCCGATCCGCAAGCTTACGCAAAACAGGTGCTTGACGTAAGCATAGAAGATTTGCTCGGCCGCGACGTAGTGGACATTGGCAGCGAAACATTTGAATACCTTGTCGGCAAAGTTGTGATGGTCACAGGCGCAGGCGGTTCCATTGGGTCTGAGCTCTGCCGCCAGATTGTTAGGCAGAACCCCAAGAGCCTAATAATGGTCGACATCGCCGAAAACGGGCTCTATGACATCCAGCAAGAACTCAAAGGCCTCAGCTACCGGCAGCCCGCACAAAGCAGCGAAAACCCCATGCACACAAATTCCTCGCCCACCGACCGCTGCCAAGAGGCCATTAGCCAATGCTCCTTGCACTGCGAGGTCGCATCGGTGCGCGAAGTTGCAAAAACCGACTTGCTGTTCGAGCGTTATAAGCCGGAAATTGTTTATCATGCGGCGGCGCATAAGCACGTACCTCTGATGGAGTCAGCTCCGGAAGAGGCAGTGAAAAACAATATCTACGGCACATTGAATGTTGCAAATCATGCTAACAAGCACGGAGCGGAGCGTTTTGTCATGATTTCCACAGACAAAGCAGTAAACCCCACAAATGTCATGGGGGCTACCAAGCGCGTATGCGAAATGATAATCCAGTGCATGGCGCAAAAGAGCAAAACACGCTTTGTGGCGGTGCGCTTCGGCAATGTGCTGGGTTCCGATGGCTCGCTCCTGCCGCTGCTGAGAAGCCAGATTGCACAAGGCGGCCCGGTTACGGTAACGCACCCGGAAATCATACGATATTTTATGACCATCTCCGAAGCGGTGAGCCTTGTTCTAACCGCCGGGGAAATGGCGCAGGGTGGTGAAATATTTGTGCTGGACATGGGCGAGCCTGTGAAGATACTCGACCTCGCTGAAAGCCTAATCCGCTTATCCGGCTACGAACCCTACAAAGACATCGACATCAGCTTTATAGGCCTGCGCCCCGGCGAAAAGCTTTTCGAGGAGCTGCTGATGGACGAGGAAGGCATACGGAAGACCCCCAACAGCAAAATATTCATAGGCTCCCCGCTGGATATCTCGCCCGGCCAACTGTTCTCGTTCTTAGAAGAAATGAACATAGCAGCGCAGGAGAATGATTCCGATGAACTAGTGAGGCAACTGAATGAACTTGTCCCCGGATTCAAGCCAAAGAAATAAAAGATTGCTAATCATACGGGATTTGCTCCATTGCATAGCACTCAAGTACATCGCCTTCCTTTAAATCGTTGAATTTCTCCAGCGTTATGCCGCATTCGTAATTCGTTGCCACCTCCTTGACATCGTCCTTAAAGCGGCGCAGCGATGCGAGCTCCCCCTCGTATACGACGATGCCATCCCTGACGACGCGGATGGAACTGTTTCTTATTATCTTCCCGCCTAGCACATAGCAACCGCAAATAGTCCCGACCCCGGATGCTTTGTAAAGCTGGCGCACCTCCGCGCTGCCATAAGTGACCTCGTGAAACTTGGGTGAGAGCATACCCCTCATTGCAAGCTCGATTTCGTTTATGCATTCATAAATAACGCGGTACATTCGGATGTCGACATTGCTACGCAGTGCGCTGTCACGTGCATTATTATCCGGGCGCACGTTGAACCCGACAATGATTGCCCCGCTGGTCGCCGCAAGCATGACATCAGACTCGCTGACCGCCCCGACGCCCGAGTGAATCACGCGCACACGCACTTCATCATTGGTTATCTTTACGAGTGATGCCTTGATGGCCTCTGCGCTGCCCTGAACATCCGCTTTGACAATTATGTTCAAATCCTTGACTTCGCCTTGCTTGATCTGTGTGAATAGGTCTTCCAATGTAACTTTGGCAACCGTCGCAGAGGCATCTTTTCTCTCTGCCTTACGCTGCGATGCTAGTTCCTTGGCCATCCGCTCGTCAGTGACGACATTAAAGAAGCCCCCCGCTTCCGGAACTTCCGACATACCGGATACCACAACAGGCACAGACGGACCTGCGCTCTCAATGCGTTCCCCATGATCCGTCGTCATGACACGTACATTGCCGACCGCAGTCCCTGCGATGATGGTGTCGCCTGCTTTAAGTGTGCCGTTTTGAATGAGTACGGTCATGAGCGGGCCTCTGCCCTTATCAAGCCTCGCTTCAATGACAATGCCGCGCGCTAGCCTGTTCGGGTTGGCGCGCAACTCCGCAATCTCAGCAGTCAGGATTATCATTTCGAGCAGATGATCAATGCCCTGCCCGGTTTTAGCGGATATAGGGCAAACAATGGTGTCGCCGCCCCAGTCCTCGGATACTAGATCGTACTCCGTGAGCTGCTGCATAATCCTATCAGGATTCGCACCCGTTTTGTCTATCTTATTGATGGCAACAATGATAGGTATCGACGCCGCTTTGGCGTGATTGATAGATTCTATTGTCTGAGGCATAATACCATCGTCCGCAGCGACAATAAGAATAGCGATATCCGTGAGCTTTGCTCCCCTGGCTCGCATCGCCGTGAAAGCCTCATGCCCGGGCGTGTCGAGGAATGTAATCGGATTTCCGTGGATTGATGTCTGATAAGCCCCAATATGCTGGGTTATTCCGCCGGCTTCGCCCGTTGCCACGCTTTCATCGCGTATTCTGTCGAGCAAAGAGGTTTTTCCGTGATCAACATGCCCCATGACAACAACCACGGGCGCACGGTGGATGAGTTCATCGTCCTTGTCTACGCTGTCATCTATGAGCCGCTCTTCAATAGTAACAACTTTCTCCATTTCAACCTTACAGCCAAGCTCTATAGCTACTAGGGCTGCTGTGTCATGGTCGATTATATCAGAAAGCGAGGCCATAACACCCATTTTTACAAGCTGGCGCACAACCTGCGTCCCCGTTTTCTTCATCCGGGTCGCAAGTTCGCCAACGCTTATTTCATCGGGTATCAACACTTTTAGAGGAGCTTTTTTTGCAATTTCGAGCTGAAGGCGGTGCATCCTATCGCGTTCCTCCTGTCGCCGCTTGGCTCCTGATGCCATAGTCTGCTGGCGCTGCTGTCCTCGTCTGGTAAACTTCTCCTTTCCACGCTTCATGTTCTCTGCGCGTTCCGGAACAAGATTGTCAAGCCGCTCATCATACTTGGCGATATTAATCGTAGCGCCGGACGTATCCACAACACGCTTCTGCGGCGCTTGGCGCGGTATGAAGGGCTTGTCTGGTTTTTTCTGCTCAACTTTACGCTCGACAGCCGGAGGCTGTTGTTTTTCTACATTTTTCGCATCGGCGCTCGGCTCTGCGGTAGGCTCGTCTTTGCCTTTTGAGCTTTTTTTACTGCTTTTTTTCGCGATATCAGCAGGCGGGGATGGCACCGAATAGATTTCTTCAATATTTTCGATCTGATGCTGACGGGTTAAGAATTCAAAGATAACATCAAGTTCCATAATTGTGAGAACCTGCATATGATTCTTGGGCGGAGCTGAATGCTCGGTAAGGATTTGCATTACCTTCTTTGTCGGAATCTTGAAATCCTTAGCGACTTCATGAACCCTATATTTAAACATTGGTATACTCATACTTCAGCCCTCCTCTTTGAATCCCTTTTGTCTGCTCGGCGGCGGATTTTTTCCTGCAATAGTTCCGCAGCCTCGCTGTAGATCTCAGGCGACCCGGCTGCCAATCCCTTCAAAAATCCGGCGGCAAGCCCGTCATCCAGAATAGCAACCGTTCCCGGTGAACCTCTTCCCGTAATACTCCCAAGTTCAAACTTCGTGTATGGAACCTCTATGTAAAATGCACCCGTTGATTCTGAACCGTATCGCGCTCGCCTAGCGGAACCATCGGAAGCATCGGAAGCCGAGATTACAAGCCGTGCTTTTCCAGCCCGCACAGCAGCCTTGACCGCTTCAACGCCCACAGCAAGCAACCCCGCTTTTCTAGCCATTCCAATCAATTGCAGATTACGATCCATTCTCAACACTCAACTTGGCCTGCGAGGCAGGCCGCCAGTTCCTCCATTACTTCCTCAGGTATCGCAACACCGAACGCCCTAGACATCGCTTTAGCCTTAATAGAGCGTTTCAAGCATTGAACATCACGGCAAAGATACGCGCCACGCCCTTGTTTCTTGCCTGTGAAATCCAGTGAAACCTCGCCCTCTTGCGACCTGACCACTCGTACAAGCTCCGCCTTAGGCTTCATCTCCCGACATCCCAAACACTGCCTTAAAGGAATTTTTTTAATCATAAGCTCCTATCCCATTTGTTTGAATTGGGAAAACAACAAACTAATTCAGTTCCGATTGGCTTTCCGGTTTGATGTCGATTTTGTACCCTGTGAGTCTGGCAGCGAGACGGACATTCTGGCCTTCCTTGCCAATTGCCAGCGACAACTGGTTGTCAGGGACAACGACCCTGCATGCTTTGCCATCATCAAGCAGCGTCACCGAAACAACCTCCGATGGAGCAAGCGCAGAGGCAATAAACTCCGTGTGGTCATCATTGTATTTAACTATGTCAATCTTTTCGCCGCCCAGTTCATTGACTATCGCATTCACCCTAGATCCCTTTGGCCCGACGCAAGCTCCAATTGGCTCAACATCGGGATCGTTCGAGAACACTGCGATTTTAGTGCGATTACCAGCCTCGCGCGCAATGCTGCTGATCTCGACAATGCCCTCATGAATTTCCGGAACTTCCAGTTCAAACAGGCGCTTTACAAGCCCGGGGTGGGTACGTGAAATGAGTATTTGAGGCCCCCTTGTGGTTTTTTTGACTTCAACCAGATAGACCTTTATCCTGTCGCCGTCCCCAAGCGGTTCGTTCGGTATGCGTTCGCCTGCCGGGAGCAGCGCTTCCGTGTGTTCGGAACTGGATCCAATTTGAATCGATACACCGCCTGAGCGCGGGTCAATCCGCGTAACAACGCCAGTAAGTATCTCATGTTCTTTGGATGTGAACTCATCGTAGACTAAATTACGCTCAGCTTCGCGAATGCCTTGGATTATAACCTGTTTAGCCGACTGCGCGGCTATCCTCCCGAACCTGCTCGTATCGACCGGTTCATTTATCACGTCATCGACAGCAGCGTTCTGGTTGCTCACAAGCGCTTCCGCCAGAGAAATCTGCACATTCGGAT
>Ga0099364_10007337_pt1 | contig 15772 bp, 11 predicted proteins | sample TergutTh196P3_FD_73070 | JGI IMG/M metagenome (GOLD analysis project Ga0099364, IMG submission 73070) | Microcerotermes parvus P3 segment gut microbial communities from Pointe-Noire, Republic of the Congo - Th196 P3 | ecosystem: Host-associated > Arthropoda: Insects > Digestive system > Gut ...
GTTACAATGGACTGAATCACCGCAAATTGCTTTTCCGGCGGTAGTTCACTGATAATACATGCCCCCTGATTTGGTTTCAGATGGGAGACGATCACCGCAATCGTCTGTGGATTCAGGAAATCAAACATTTGGGATCGACGGTATTTGTGCGTATCGTGCCAGTCATATCTACTGATTGCACTGTATTTTATTGCATTCCACATCTCCAAGTTCTCGACATCCCCGTGTTCGCGGCGTAACCATTCTGCTTTCTCCGCTTGCTCTTGGTCTTCAGAGACAAGACACTGTGTTTCGTTCGTTGACATGATATTCCTTTCCATGAAAAAATATACATACTCTATTATCCTTCATAGGCATCATTCCACCATCGGTTGAGTTCTCGTCCCGAAATGGTTAGTTGCATCATATCCGCCAGATACCACGCAATCTCTCGCAAGCCGTCCAGTTCCTTGTCTTTCCAAACATCTGCGTCTTCGTTCAGGCTTTCGTTTTTGTGGGGATAACTCGGCAACACCGTATATTCAAAATCGATTCGTGTACCATCTGTAAACGCATTGTGCGGCGTGAGTGAATAATCGTGTCCGCCGTGTTCATGGAGAATCCTGCAAGAACGTCCCAGTTTTGCGAGTAGCGAACACAACCACTGCGATTTATCGTCCGGCAAAACAGCATTTCGCTCTTTTTCCGAGAGAAACGTCAGGTCAGCGATGCGCCAACGTGTAGGCGATGAGTAAACATACATGCAGGGTTTCGCCGGAATACCATCTAAATCGGGAATCTTTTCCGCCGGATAGGACTCTCTGCCTCGTGAGTCGGGGATCACGCCGTGAAGTAAAATCGCTTCCGGTCGGACGACATCAAGACCGAGTTTTGTCAGTTCCAATGCAATGTCTCGCTCACGTTCGGCAGCCCAAAGCGGCAGGATTCCACAACTTCCGTCTTTCGGTTCCCAGCCGGTTGACATAATCCAGCCGATTCCCTTGGCGAAGTAATACCGCTTTTCGTATTCGTCAAAGCCGAGATAACAACTTCGACCGTGAATCGAACCGGTGAACGCCGAATCTAACACATCATCGGGACCGATAACTTCCAGGACAATATCGAAAATTGACGGCGGCATTTCATCGGGCGCAAACGTTTCGGCGGCAATACTCCAAAAAGGCAGTAGCGCCCGAACATGCAGGGGAGCGGTCGGTGAACTCCAAACAAGCGTCCCTTCGGTCGATTGAAGTTTTAATCGTATCATAAATTCTCAATAGTAACAATGAAAAAAATGAAAAGACGGAAGCGAAGACATCATCCCCGCCCCGTCGGTACAGGTCGAATACTAACTCCCTCGGTAGTTGATACCGCATTGACTTTGGGTGCCTTTTGGGCAACCACAGTTGGCAAAACTCCCTCTTGCCGCAACGAACAATCTAATCGACTTCTTCATAGAAATTCTCCTTATGAAAAAACTGTCCTTGAAGTACCAATCGCCTCTGCCGTAAGGACACCAACCGGCAGCGACGATGTATCGTTAACGTCCCAATTCAAAGAAACGTGCAGTATCGGTCAGCATTTCTTTGGTCAGGTTTTCATCGACAGGGGAACCAACTGCCGGGATAATCGTTTGGCGTATGCCATTGCCGCGATGCCGGATTTCCGCAAAGCGTTGTACAAACGGAGTTTCGTTGATTGTACGCGTCTCGTTGTTTGCAACACACTCAACCGGCGACCGAAATGCCGTATCTGTTCCGAATAGGGCAGCGCGGTCGTTCAATGAAGTACTATCGTTTCGTAAATTCATCGCAACATCACGGCGGACTTTCGCGGTGGTGCAGCACGTTTTCGACTTGCCGAACAGATCGCCGGTTTCGAGCATCGACATTCCCGGACAGAAATTGCAGTAAGCACATTCGACGTAAAGTCCGCACTCATTGAAGTCATTCCACACCATCTTTTTCCATGCCGCAAGTGTTTCCGATGTTTCCCATATTTTTTTGATACCGCCATCACGGATATTGCCCAGCGGAAGGGGAAGGCTATTGCAAGGATAAACCGTGCCGTCGGGACAGATGGAGAGGCTTGACAGACCTGCCCCACAGACCGAATCATCCATTGCCCGACGAGCGCGTCCCTGATTCGGACTGTTAATATCGACATACAGCGACGTTCTTGACTCACGAAACATCAATGCTAAAATGTCCGTGTCGAGGATTTGATGAATCGCACGGGAACAGTCGCCGTCGGTTGCCGGACTGATATGAAAGTCGAATTGCGGAATCCCGCCCAAACGGTCGCAAAGATTCAGCAACTCCTTGTAACCATGAACCGTATGATTCATCAAAGGACATTTTATCGTCATTCGGATACCATGTTTGGTAATCGCCTCGATAGTCCGAATGCTGTTGTTGAAAGAACCTTTACACAGAGTCGTTGCGTCATGAATTTCAGGATTCGCAGAATAAAGACTCACGCCGACGGTTTGCGGAAAGAATGTAACAAGTTCCTCAACCCATTCGGGGGACACTTGACCGTTGGTAAAAACTGTTATCGCAAAGTTGCGGCGTTGCGCTTCCCGCATAATGCCGAAGAAATCGTTGCGCAACGAAACTTCACCGCCGGAAAAGGTAACGTGATACGTTCCCATTGCCTCCAATTCGGCAAGGGTTGCGATAATTTCATCGGTAGTCAATTCCTTGCTTTCATCAAACGTCGAACGGGGATTGAAACAATGAACGCAGCGTTGATGGCAACGATACGTCAACTCGAAAAATGCGGAGGCGAGGATCCCTTCGTTTGCCAAGCCGTCATTAAACATTGCCGCAACGGAGGAAATAGGGTTGCCCTCCTCTCGGTAACTCGACTCGGTACGATTCGGTACCGGGTTGGTTTCCGAATCTGTTACAAGAACGCCGTCCTGCCAAAGCGTGTGTAAAAATGCTTCGACTTCCTGCCGGTGTTCGTCATCATTCAGATCAATGCCGATGTTTTCAAGCGGTTGCCGAAGGGATTCAAGATTGAACTGTTTCGGTAGAATACTCCAAAGGTCGGAGGAAAGTTCCGTCAAGACAAGGTGCATCCACCATTTGGAATTAGTGATGATGGTGCGTGCCTTCTCCGTTCCCGTAAAATAGGAACGGGAGGTAATCCAAACAGGAATCGACCAGTGGTGATGTGATGAACTCATTATTGATGTTTAACAAAATTGTGTTTTATAGTACAAAGATAAGGATGACTTACTTTTAGTTGCCGATTCCGGACGCAAGTTCTCTAAGCCTGTCTCCGACTTCTGCCAACCTTATCGTAGCAGCATCCGCGTCTTTCTTGATCTTAATCGATTTAAGTAACTCTTCCGCCTTTGGATGTCCCTGTTCTTTTACCTTGTTGTACCACTTTGTCGCTTCCGATAAATCGCTACTCACCTCACTCGTCCTAAACGCGTCCCCATAGATATAGTAAATGGCGAGTCGGTATTGTGCCTCCGCATACCCCTGTTCTGCGGCTTTACGATACCACTCTACTGCCTTTCCATGGTCACCATCGAATGCGTAACACAAGCCCAGCAGAGTTTGCCCAGCAGGGCATCCGCTTTCAGCAGCATCTTTCCAAGCCTCGAACCTATCCCCTCTTTTCTCATAAAGGTACTCCTTCATGTCAGAGAAAGCGGTTTTTATCGTGGCGTAGTCGGTAAATTCGCGGAGATCTACTTCTACTGTGTCCGGCATGTCTTCTCCGGCGATCTTTTCCTCTTCGATTGTTGCAATCTCCGCCAGCAGAGCGTCTGCCCTTGAACTTCCTAATTCTTTTGCTTTATTGCCCCATTTTTTTGCTTCTGTCAAATCTTGGGGAACGCCCCATCCATGATAATAGCAGGAACCAAGAGCACACGTTGCATTAGCATGTCCTTGTTCTGCTGCTTTGTAATACCACATGAAAGCCTCTTCTCTATCTTCGGGAACACCCACCCCTTTGAAATAGCAATCGCCGAGTTGGAGTTGCGCTTCGGCTTCCCCCTGTTCTGCGGCTTTGCGATACCATTCCATTGCTACTGCCTCGTCTTTGGGAACGCCTATGCCGCCGGCATAGCATTTACCGAGTTGGTACTGCGCGTCGGCATCACCCTGTTCTGCCTTTTCACGATACCGCTCTACGTCGTCCCCATTGCCTTGTGAAACGTCCTTTACATCACCAGTGGTATTTTGCGCATTATCTTTGATAGTTTCCACCGAGTCTTCTCCAGCGATCTTTTCCTCTTCGGCTACCGGTTGCGGTGCCGGTTCGGGTTGTATTGTTTCAGGCGACGCGGCTTCGGACGGTGCTGATTCAGGAAATGTCAAGCCTTTCACCCTTCGCGCCGGTGCGGATTTTCCCTCCTCGGTTTCGACGATGGTGTCCGGCGTAATCATTCCCGCTTTGGCAAGACCTTTGAGTTGTCCGCCGGTAACTTCAATTTTATCGCCGCTTTCGTTGTAGTAATACCACTTTGCCCTCGTTTTCTCCTTCGCATCGGTTGGTTGTGCCGGAATGCTGGCGGGGGGCGGCGACGGCGGTTGAGTTTCTCCGCCAACGCTGATGCCGTAATTTCTGGCGAGAACACCGAGTCCGCCGCTGAAACCTTGACCGACCGCCCGGAATTTCCAATCGCCGCCATGCCGGTACAATTCGCCGAAAATCATTGCCGTATGGGTACTTGCGTCTTCCGACAAGTCGAACCTCGCTAGTTCTGCATTGTTATCCATGTTGACAATCCGAATGAATGCCGAACTAACCTGACCGAAGTTTTGACCGTGTTCGTCGGCATCGTGAATTGAAACAACGACAGCAATTTTCTGAACGTCCGCCGCAACGGAGTTAAGAGTTACGAGGATTTCCTCGTCATCTCCTTCCCCTTCGCCTGTTCGATTGTCGCCAGTGTGGACGACACTGCCGTCCGCAGACTCCAGTTGATTGTAAAAGATAAAGTCTGCCGAACTGCGGACTTTACCAGACTCCGACAGGAGAAACGCCGAAGCATCCAAATCAAAATCCGTTCCGTCGGTTGTCCGAACGTCCCAACCGAGCCCGACCTTGATTTTGTTCAAGCCCGGCGATTTTTTGCTCAACGAAACGTTGCCGCCTTTTTGTAATGAAATTACCGTAGTGGGTGTTGCCATAGTGGGTGAGGTGGGTGAGGGTTTCTCTTCGTGGGTTGTTTGTGTTGGTACGCTGGCAGGAGGTAGTTCTTCGGTGGGGTGAGGCGGTGGCGGAGAAGTTTCTGCTGTCGGCGGTGGTTGCTTCAACAATTTTTTCAACTCGGTCAACCGATCATTTACGCGGTTCAACCGTGAAGTGAAACTACTAATTTCACTCGCAAATCTGCCATCAATGTCTCGTCCCCGTTGTTCGGCAACTCCCCTAGCGTATTCTGCTAGTCGTGTTACTTCTTGTTGCGACATTGAATCCGGTCCCGAAAGAGTCCATGGATACGTTGCTGTGAACGCATTTGCCCAGTTACGGGCTTCGCGATCGAACCAGTGTACTCTGGGATTTTGTGCAAAAAAAGTTTCTATCTTTCGCAGTTCTTCTTCTTGTTCACGCCGTGTTTGCGGTATCGCTGACGAGATTGACGGAAGGCTGGGAATGGAAGGAGGCTTCGGAAGCGATGCAACTATCGCTTCAATAAAATTGTTGATATCCGCAGATGAGGCTATTGTGAATCTTTTCTCTGCCATTGTCTTGTCTCGGTGGTGTAATGTAAAATCAAACCGAGAAACGGCAACAGATGACCGCTCAAGATGGGAGCGGCACGCCAGTATAGAAACGGAGTAAACCCCACGTGTCAAAGTGGTGCATTGCTAGCCAATTGGACAATGCTGATCCTGTCCGCAGATTTGTACGCGCACTCCCTTCACGGAAGTAACGCAACTCTACAAATCACCAATAATTTTCTACCCGGTTTCCCGGTTGACACATAGAAAATTGCCGTCCGCCGAAGCGGTTCTATGCTGTTTGTTAACGTACTCGTAACTCTAATTCAATCTGCCCAGCGCACAACCGGACAGTGTACTATGACTCGATTGTACCCCATTTCTCTGAAATTGCAATAGTAGGGGGGTGCATAAGAAAATGACGGTTGGCAGAGATTGTCAAGATTTCGATTTCATTTCCTTCAAGGGCGTGCCGCTCTCATCTTTCCAACGCTCGTCGCCGTGAGTGGACACGCCCAAAATAACATTCGCCGCATGCGTTTCCGAATCAAACACATAATTCTGCGTGAAGACATACACGCTTTTTTCGGTATCTATTTTCAGGATACCTTGTTCGATCAACGATTTTCGGATACGCACTGCATTTTTGTAGTATTTTTGCAGGCTCGGTGCTTCGTCCACAACGGCTTGCGAACCTTTGCATACAAGGAATCCGTTCTCTGTTTCGTAACCAGTCGCGGTGATGTTCTTTGCCTCGATGTATAGCAATTCGCTTTTTGTAAAGAGGTTGTTCGTCGTCATTGTTTGTTTCGAGGTATCGTCATTGTCCAGATCGTCCGATTCTAATTGCGATTGTATCCGGTTCACTTTTTCCAGCATGTCCGCAAACGCGGATTCTCGCTGTTCATAGCCCTCTGCGTCTGCCGGAATCTCATCCGACAGAACACGGCACTCATCGCGTAAATGTTCGATTGCCGAAATGGTCTCTCGGCAAATTTCAGTCTTATCGGACAAGTCCCAAGTCTCCGGCGCATCCGCTAAATTGCTCTCCGCAGTGTCCGCATATTTCTGTGCTTTACACACGTTGTCCCCGATGGTTCGCCGGTTTTGTTCTATCGTATTTTCCGCAATCCGCTTTTCCAATTCCGCCTTCGCCTCGATTTCTCTCCTCTCCCGCTCCGCCTGCGCTGCCGGGATGATAGGCGTATCGACCGAATCGTGGAGCGGCATCATCACGCAGGAATAATCGCCATCGGTTTCCAGCAACATAGGGTCGCCCTCTTTTCCGTCCGGCAAGTACAGACGCAATTCCATGTCGTCCGAAAATACCGACGTTATGTCCGATAAGAATTTCGGATTGACTCCAACCTTTCCCGTGATGTAGCCGTTGCAGGGGATTTCGATTGTTCCCCGCACTTCTTTCGGCGCACCATTATACGGAGTCTTTGCGACGATGGCATTGAGAGTCAAACGATGTCCCGCAAACATCAGGTCAACGTGCGGGTCGTTCTTACTAAACGATGGTGCGAGGCTTTTCAGTGCCGATTTCAGTTCGCCGTTCTTGACCGTTACGTCGTGCATGAGGGAAGATGTCGGTACAATGCCCCGCCACTTTGGGTATCGCCCCTCTACGAGATGAGAGAAGAGCGTTACATCGCCATATTGAAATGTAACGATTCGCCGCATTTCATCGTCATCGTCCTTGACCGCAACGTCGCTGGTTGCCATCTTGACGACATAAGGAAACTTTTCGATAGTCTTTTCCTTCAAGCATTTTTCCAGCAGTTTGAGGGCATTGACCGGCACAATCGTCGAACGTTCCGGCTCCTCGTCAACGGAGTCAACGAACAAGCCGAGTGCGTGTTTGCCGATACACTCTCCCGTGAATTTCTGAATCGCAAGCCGTCGTCCGTCTGTCGCAACGGCATACATTGTTTTGCCGTCGCTCTCGCAACAGACTCCCGTCAATGCTTGGCGCATTCCGTCTTTCTCGACGGCGAAGATTGTCCGTTGAATGGCAGTGAGCATGTCGTCTGCGTCGATTTCGTGATACGACTCTGCCGTGAAGTCTGCAACATCGGGAAAATCGTCGGCGGACTCTTCGGAGGCGAAGCACCAGTCAACACCGGCATCATCGTCGGCAACGCGGATACCTTCGTCGGTGTTTTCGATTATTGCCCTGGAATTTTTCGGAATCGTTGCGAGCGCGTCGATGACTTCTTTGACTGGCAACAGAGCGCAACCCGGCTCCGATACGTCTACGTCGGTGCGGACTCGGATTCCGTGTTCGCGGTCGGTGGCATGCAGGATTGCGCCGTCTTTGAAGTTGGCGTGAATCTTGATGTGGCGCAATGCTGGCGTAAAGGTTGTTCTGGGAACTGCGGTCTTGACAAGACGCAGTATTTTTAGCAAGTCTTTCGGTTCAAAATGAATCTTCATAATGATTTCCTGCCCGGTGGGGCGCAAAATGGTAATCTGTACGTTATTATTTTAGCGCATCTTCCGAAAGCGGCACGGGGAGCGGGGGGCGAAATGGCGGAAATTTTGCGTCTCCTCGGGCGATTTATGTCGGTCGTTCGGCGGGTCAGGTACCAAAATCGCCGTCGCGCTGTTTTCACGCTCTCGGTCAGTGGTGTCGCGGAATTATTCCCCATTTTGCCTATTTTACCAACCAGGCTGTGAATGGTGAAAATAATCGAAAAAATAATAATTTTTTTTCGACTCGATTTTCTCCGTATCCCACTTTGGGGCATCGCCCAGGGTTGTGTATACACTTCCACGTCGGCAAGAAAAAAGAACCGCGTCATGCTGTACGTGTGGGAAAAGTGGTCACCGTTGGATAAAACACACACGGTCGGCATCTAGGCGCTCATGCCCGAAATCCTTATAAATTACGAAACACCGGCGAGGCAACTACCAAGACCGGAAACCGCACTGCCACACACTTTCATATAGGAGTTCTGAAGATGAAACGATTACTTTCGCTGCGTGAAATGTGCGCGCTGTTGGGGATCCATCCTAGCACCGCATACCGAAAACTTGATGCTGGCGAACTCATCAATCCGGTGTTCGGTCGTGGACGTAAACTCATGTTCGACCCCGACACATTGAGGTCATTTATAGCTAGTCAATCAATTTCACCAGCTAACACACCTCATAACGCTGCGCCACCACCGATCAACATTCCTACTGACAAGCAAACACTATCGTTCCATGAACGTCAAAAAATTGCTGAGCAAAAATTACTATCGCATGCCGCTGGACGCAGGAAGTCCGAGCAATAACAAAACAAACCGTGATCGGAACGCCCGCCGATTTGCGAGTTTATATTTTTCCAATGGGCATTTTATAACACGATGTTAAACAAACATCATTTTAATAGCATCGAATCACTGAACGACAACGTCGAAATGATTCATGCCAACACACGTAACGCCAACCTGACCGACCAGATTGGCACAAACGAGGATCGGACGCATAGCGTCCCTAACACAACGGAGGTCAATATGACTGCAATGAATAAAGTTGTCCATGACAACGCTCCCAATGAAGTATCTCGTCGCTTACCACGCGGCGAGCCCTTCGTTTGTGGCAACATCAAAGGTTTCAAGTTGGAGTACTCCAACTTGGACAACGATGTCCCGGATGCCGATCTCGTCGCACTTTCGCAATTTGACGAAATGTGCCGAGACAAATTGCGAGGCATGACATTCGACGATTTCGTTAACGCAGTCGAAGAGCAAGATATTTTCGACTGCGAAACAGGGGAAATCGTCGAGTTAATGTATCGTCGTGAATTTTACGACGAGCATGGCAGGACGATGACTGCCAGAAAGTATGCTTTTCCCTATGCTTTTTGCACGGAAGAGCAGATCATAACGGAAAACGGGAAACAATCTCTCGTCCACGTTTGCTGGACAACGGCAAAAAACTTGCGATTTGCCATTGACGGCGAGTTATTCTTGCCTTGCAGCATCGCGGACAAGGAAGATGACTCCGTTTCGGCAATCCATGACGATGATTGGTGGAAAGTCTGTACCCCTGAAGTCCACTCCTGCGAGGGAAGGGACAGTTTCGTCAAGTTCTCGGTGATACCGCTTGGTAAGAAACCGTTTTGACAAACACAGACGGAGCAAAAAGTCCCGTCGATTCGAGAGAATCGGCGGGGCTACACCAAAGCGAACTCCTAATTTTACCTTGAAGACATAATGACTGCTGTTGACACTACTTTTCTCTATCTTATAAGTTTTTCCCTTCGGGCTTATAAGACTTTTGGAGTTACGCATTACGTCGGAGCGGGTTAGCTAACTTGTACAGTAGTCCATTTTTACCATTAACAGCCCTTAGCATCAGAAATAACACCATGACAAAACGAATCAATATCGAAGCATTGAAGCAATACTTGCTGACTACCGGAATAATGCTACCTCTTATGGTAGAAATCGGCGGATTGGAAGACGGCGACGAAAGTCAAGGACGACCATGCCCATTTTGCGGAGGAGATGATCGCTGTTGGTACAGTGTTGAACTCGGAAAGCTTTATTGCCGAAAGTGCATGCCAGACGACAGAGGGTATAGCATTTTCGACTTGGTAATGCACCGCCATAAGGTCGAATTCCGAGAGGCGTTAGAAATGGTTGCGACGAGATCAGGCTTTGTCGATAATACAGCCCGCGTTCCTACCAAAACGAAAGCCTCACAAAGAACCGGTGGAAAATCGAAACGATTCCGACCGGGTACATTCAATAAAACGGAATATATCTACACCGACGAAAGCGGCAATCTTCGACACAAAGTAATCCGGTTCAACGGTATTGAAGAGTCAACCGGAAAGCCCGCTAAGACTTTTTCCCAGTGGAAAATCCGCGATGGGGAATGGACAAGAGGGGCACCGGATACGACTTTCCCGTACCACTTGCCAGACGTGTTGCAAGCCGATACAATTATTATAGTCGAAGGAGAGAAAACTGCCGATTGTTTGAATCGCGCCCTACAAGCAGCGGGAAACACTGCAATAGCAACCACATCCCCGATGGGGGCACCGAGTGGAAAACAGTGGGAAAAGTATGTGCAACGGTATCCCGGCATGGCAGGTAAATCAATACGAATTTTACCTGACCGCGACGAACCGGGGATGAAGTATGCACGAACAGTTGCCGCTGCCTTTGTGAAAGCGAACCCATCGGCAGACGTGAAAATCGTCGAATTGAGCGATAGACCGCTGCCCGAAGGCGGGGATTTCGTGGACTGGTGTACTGGCCTTGTCGCCGATGGTAAAGATGAGACCGCTGCAATTGAAACGTTGTTTGAACTTTGCAAACGTGCCGAACCAGTTACGCCAGACGCTGTTGCAACGTGGAATACCGAATCGGCGAAGAACAAATCAACGCCGTCGAACAGGGACAAGACCGATAAGTATTCCGAAAACGGAGTCCGTCCGATACTTGTTCGAGTGTCCGAGGTAGAAGAAAAAGAGATACAGTGGCTTTGGCATAACAAAATCCCGCTTGGTATGTTATCTCTTATCACCGGCTTATCGGGCATCGGAAAATCATTTTTGACCGTGTACATGGCTGCCGTCATTACAAACGGATGGAAATGGGCAGATGGTAGTGTCAGCACACAAGGCAGCGTCCTTTTCTTTTACGGTGAAGAAAGTATTGCGGACACGTATAAAAAGCGTTTTCGGGCGAACGAAGCAGACCAAACAAAAATCGTTTTTCTGAATGGTGTAGAAATGACCGACGAAGAGGGTGAACGCTCCGAGGAAGACGTAACGTTAGAAATGGTCGAAGTGATTGAAACAGCAATCCGGGAAACGGAAGAGACAACCGGCTCGCCTGTCAGGATGGTCATCATTGACCCGGTTTCAAACTACTGGGGCGACATCAAGGAAAATTCCAACGCAGATGTCCGGTCAGTTTTCAAACCACTGCAACATCTCGCCGAAAAGACGGGAGTTGCCTTCGTTCTGATACAGCACACAGGCAAAGGAGAGAAAGAACATGCTCAGCAACAGGTTTTGGGTTCAACGGGAATCGTTGCGGCATGTCGTTCCGTTTGGGGAGTATTCGTTGATCCTGCCGACAAGGGCAAGCTGATTTTCGCACCGGTGAAAATAAATTGCGGGTATAATCATACTGCCGTTTCTTATAGAATCGCCCCTCCAGACGGAACGGTGGAAATTGTCGAGGCAAGCATCGAAAACCTAACGGGTGATGATATTGTCATTGCACAACGGCAAAAAAGTACGAAGGCTGGACGACCTGCCACAGAGCGAAACGCTTGTGTAGCATTGCTAGCGAATAATCTGAAAGATGGGCGCAAACCGGCTTCGGAAATGAAGAAGATATTGAGCGCAGAGGGGTTTTCCAAGGACACAATCAAAGCGGCAAAAGAATCGTTAGGAGTCGTGGCTTTCCGGGACAGCGATGCGAAGGATTGGTTTTGGCACATACCACCTGATTCGGACGTTGAAGATTCCGATTGAATTTTTAGGGGGTGGGAAATTCATTTTTTTCTTAAACCCTTGAAAAACAAGCATATTTAGTATAGGGGTGGTTAATTCTTATAATATACAGAATTTACCACCCCCCCTCTCAAAAAAGCATTTTTTTATTTTTTAGAGTGGTGGGGGTGTGGAATACATTTTTTATAGATAATTTTCCACCCCCTAAAGATTTCTTTTTACAAAGTAAAATAAAGGGATACTTTTTACATTCCTATTTTTAGTCAACCCCAATGTTAAAATGCGAAATTGAATTGTGTACAAAAGCTTTGAATGAATAAAAGCGATGTAAAACAATTGACAAATACAATTTTCTGAGACAGAGTGATGATGCGGCAGTATCACCGCACCACCACTGACGAAGTGCCGACAAAAACGTCCACTATCGCTTATGCGTCTTCTGCCGTCTCCACTTCAAACGGATTCCGCCGGTTCTTCGCAAGTCCCTCACGAATTCGTAACTGAGCTTTTGAATATCGGCGAGTCATATTCGCCGAGGTGTGGGCTAACTGTGCTTGTGCTGCGTCCAAGCCGATTGTCTCTTCAATCTCCGTCGCCGCAGTGTTGCGAAGCAAGTACGGGTACCATGCAGGTATCGGCGTTTCACCCTCCGCAAGGTTTTTGTTCGCCTTCGCTACCGCATGCTTGATAGCGTTCCTGTAACTGTCCCTATTATAGAACTCGGCATAATACGAAGGCTTTGCCGCACGCTCTTTGGCTTTGGCAATATGCGAAGGGGACATTTTTGTTTTCCGATTCGCCGCTCTTTCGGCGTTACGTTCCTCCATTGCTGTGCGGGCTGGCAACTGAAAGATAAGATTTACGCATTTTTGCACAAATTTGATTATTTTGCGTGAATCCCTATTGACATTTACGGTAAAGTTTGTATAATTGTCGTGTAATGGATTCGAGAAAGTTTGTGTCAATCAAGGAGGCTAGCCGTATACTGGGCGTTCATTCAGAAACGCTCCGGCGATGGGAACGTAGCGGTAAAATCACATGCGAAAGAACTCCCGGAGGCACTCGACGATACCTGCTGTCTGATATACAGACATTTAATCCACTTGGAATAAATAGAGAAGCACTACGACGTGCAACCGTAGGATATGCGAGAGTTTCTAGCCACGATCAAAAAGACGACTTACAACGTCAAAAACAGATATTAGAAATGTACTGTGCATCGCAAGGTTGGACGTTTGAAGTAATTGACGACCTTGGTAGTGGAATGAATTATCGCAAAAAAGGATTACGAAAACTTATTGATTTGATACTATCAGAAAAGGTCGGACGATTGGTTTTAACACACAAGGACAGGCTATTGCGTTTTGGGGCAGAACTGATATTTTCGTTATGCGAAGCCAAGAACGTAGAGGTGGTAATAATCAATAACGGTGATGATGTTAAAACATACGAACAAGAATTAGCAGAGGACGTTTTGGAAATTATTACGGTTTTCTCTGCAAGGCTATATGGCTCAAGAAGCCATAAAAACAAAAAGATAATTGAAGGTATTTCTAATGTTTTAGCCGAAGTAAAATAATATGCCGATTCTAGCACATAAAATAAGACTATACCCCAATGACAAGCAAAAGACCTTGCTTGCCAAGAGCTGTGGTACGTCTCGTTTTGCCTATAACTGGGCTCTGGCAGAATGGCAGCGACAGTATGAGGCTGGCGAAAAGCCGAATGCAACAAAGTTGCGGAGAGACTTGAATGCCATTAAAAAAGAACAATTTCCTTGGATGTACGAGGTGAGCAAGTGCGCTCCACAACAAGCCATTATAGATTTAGGGACTGCGTTTAAGCGGTTTTTCAAGGGACTTGCGAAGTATCCGAAGTTTAAGAAGAAGTTTATCAACGATTCATTTTACTTGGACAACTTGAACTTTCGCTTGCGGAAAAACGGTAAGATACATCTAGCCCAGATTGGTGAAGTGCGGCTTGGTGAAAAGTTGCGGTTTGAAGGCAAGTTGATGGCGGCGACGATTAGTCGTGAAGCCAATCAGTGGTATATCTCGATACAGGTTGAAGTGTCGGATAAAGCACCATTGAAAAAAACAGAAAAAGTAGTAGGTGTTGATGTAGGTGTTCGACAGTATGCTGATAGTGATGGTATGTTTTACGAAGTCCCTCGTTCTTATCGAAGTAGTGAACGTAAGTTACGGAGAGAACAACAATCGTTATCAAGGAAAGTAAAAGGCAGTAATAATAGACACAAGCAGAGAGTTAAAGTCGCCAGATGTCATTTGCGAACTAAAAATATCAGGCAAGATTGGTTGCACAAACTGACAACAGATATTGTACGAAATAATCAGACAATCGGAATTGAAGATTTGAATGTTAAGGGGATGGTTCGGAATAAACATTTAGCAAAATCTATTGCTGATGCTAGTTTTGGTGAATTCCGAAGACAGATAGAATATAAATCGCAGTTGTATGGTAGAGAAGTAGTGGTTGTTCCTCGTTTCTATCCTTCTTCTAAACTCTGTAATGGGTGTGGTACGAAAACCAAGTCTATGCCTTTGAGTGTTAGGGAATGGAAATGCGAAAAGTGTGGAGTGTACCATCATCGTGATACTAATGCAGCGATCAACATAAGGAAATATGCCGCAAGTTCTGCGGTGTCAGCCTGTGGAGAGTTCTCCGCCTCTGTTGATGTTACTTCGTGCAACAAAAACAAGCAGCCTCAACGAAGCAGGAAGAAAACGGCATCTTCTACGGTGCGTAGAAATGTGTAAGTTTTTCAGAACGGGAGAAAGGACAGCCTCATCGGATTTTTTGCCAACGAGGTACGGAGCAATCAATTTTTGCTCCGGCTCACCCAGCGGGAAGACTATCGAACCTATGAATTTCGATGTCTTGTAACTGCTCGGCACGTAGTACCACAATCCGTTTCCCCTCGTTGTTTCGATGTCGCCGACGCTCATAAGGAAAATCTCATTGGGGCGCATTCCAAGGATACGCTGTAATTTTATCATCGCTTGTACTGTCGGCGGTAAAAATGGCAATGTCCGACGAACCACGTCATCAGGAACAGCTTGCCGTTCTTCATGCTCAAAAGTACCGGGATCACCCTTTCGGAGCGGCTTCACGGCTTTCAACGCATTCCAAGTTGCAGCCTGTACCAAATCATTCTCAACGCCCCATTTGAAAATGGAAACGACGCTGTTGACGCAACGATTGGCAATTCGCCGACAAAACCGGCGGGACTTCACAATCTCCTCACGAACTTTTTTGAGGAGACTCGGCTTGAAACAATCGACGGGAGTGCCATCGCCGTAGAGCGGGTCGAGGAAGTCCAGCACGACAATCCGATTGAACGAATACGTGGTATAATCGGTGTTGACTTTTGCGTAATCGAGGTACTCAGCAGTGAGTTCCCGAACAGTGATGAGCGTTTCTTCGCTCGGCGGAGCAAACGCTGGACTCGTTCTTGTCTCGCTTTGCGGAACCGGCACAGGACTCTCCCTTGCCTCAAGCAATTCGGCGATGAACCGATGATAAGCGACTTTGGACTCCGGCGAACCGTAGCGTCCGAGGTAAACCGGCTTCCCGCCGCGATAGACGACGGCTTGCCCGTTGAGTTTGCAAT
>Ga0099364_10007338_pt1 | contig 15771 bp, 14 predicted proteins | sample TergutTh196P3_FD_73070 | JGI IMG/M metagenome (GOLD analysis project Ga0099364, IMG submission 73070) | Microcerotermes parvus P3 segment gut microbial communities from Pointe-Noire, Republic of the Congo - Th196 P3 | ecosystem: Host-associated > Arthropoda: Insects > Digestive system > Gut ...
TCTCCACTTCACATAGGGAAAATCCCATAACCTTGTCCCGCCCACCGCCACGCCGTCGAGCATGACATGGTTATTCTGGATGAAAAAAAGGCCGGGTAGCTTCAGGGCGGCGAGTTTGCTCAGGGATTGCCACCAATAATCGTGGTTTCCCTTAAGGAGAACCTTCCGTCCTGGCAGGGCGGCCAACCATTCGAGATCATCCCTGGCTTCGGCCAGACGCATGGCCCAGGAGATGTCGCCGGGAACTATAACGATGTCAGCGGAGCGCACCAGGCGGCGCCAATTATCAGCCAAGCGCTCAGTATGGCGATCCCAACCAAGCCCGAAGACATCCATGGGCTTGGCGGCGGACAGGGAAAGGTGTGGATCGGAAAGGACAAAGAGGCGAGGCATGCGATACGGTTCGCACCTTGAAATTGTGATTTTTCGTGCCGCACACGGCAGAATCGACGAGTCACTCGCTTCCCTTGAAAGACAAACCTATCTCGACCAGCTTCTTTTTGATTTCGGTAAGAGACACCCGCCCGAAATTTCTGGCGCCAGCCAACTCGGCTTCGGTCTTGTTGACCAAGTCCCCGACGGTGGCGATGCCGAGCGTTTCCATACATTTCCGAGAACGGACGCCGAGTTCTAGCTCATCGATGGATTTCGAAAGAATCTCGGTGCTGGTGTTCTTTCGCTGGCGCTCCATGACCTGACGGGTGGCGGCGTCCTCGCGCATCATGCCGAGGCGCAGCCCCTTGGCTGCGAGCATCTCCTTGATTTCGCGGAGGCTGGTCTCGCCGAAATTCTTGTAGGCCAGCATTTCGGCCTCGGTACGCTTGATAAGATCGCCCAAGCACATGATATTCATGCTGGAAAGACAGTTCCGGCTTCGCACCGACAACTCGAAGTCCGACACCGGCACCCGTAGAATAGCCTCCAACCTTTCCGATTGCTTCGTTTCCTCGGGAGAGTAGTACATATCGGCCGCAGCCTCGGCATTAGCCATGAACAGTTTGGCGCGGCGGTTCTGCGGCGCTATTTTCAGGGCGCGGCGACAGCAGATGATGGCCTGCTCGTAGTCCTCATCATCCTCGTAAATCAGGGCGAGGTTGAGGCAGGCGTTGACGTAGACGCGGTTCGATTCGGGACCGATGCGGCTGTAGAAGCCCTTGGCCAGACTGTCCAACCCGCGCAGATCCGCCAGATAAGCGGCCCGGAACAGGCAGTCGGCATAATTCGGATTGATGTCGATGGAGCGACAGTAATGGTCCAGAGCTTCTTGGTAGCGGCCGGAGTCCTCAAGCGCCCGGCCGAGATAGAAGTCCAGTTCCGCCTTATCGGAAAATTGCTTCCTCTGGTGTTCGGCCATGGTCAAGGCTTCGCTCAGACGACCGAGACGACGCAACGAATCAATGGGTTTCAGGGCAAAGGGGGCGATGGTGGGCGCGGCCTGGGCGGCGCGCTGGAAATGGGCAAACGCGGCCTCGTTGTTTCCGAGATTTTCCTGGCGCAGCCCGAGAATCATGGCGCCGATCGGATGGTTGGGAATCTTTTCCGCGGCGGCGATGGCCTTGGGAAAATTACCGACCGCCAGCCACGCGGCCGCCGTCCTGACCGTGGAATCGGAACTGCCGGAGAGAGACGGCACAAGCGCTTCGATTTCCTTCTTCATGTCTTTCTGGCGGCAAACCAAAACATCAAGGTAAAAAAGAGATTCCAGGTCCAAGGGGTCGGCCTTGAGAATGTCGGCGGCCGTGAGTTCCAGGGTTGCGGTTGTCATAACGGTCTCTTGCGGCCTCCGGTTCTTTCACAAACTGCCGGACCCAAAATCCGTCACGGGATGCCGGCAAAAAAAGTAACTAAACATTATAACGAACTCCGGGGAGATGTGGCAAGTGTTTTTTCAGGTTCGACCCGGATCATGAGGTCCTCCCCCACCCGGCGGCATTCCCGCATGGTGAAGGAGGATGCGTCAGCTATCCTGGTCGTCCCCAATTCTCCAACCGGTCCCGGCGCGCCGCTCCCGCCGACGATTTTCAGAGCGACAAAGGCGATAATTTCGTCAACCAGGCCGAGGGAAAGAAGCCCCGCCGCCAATCCTCCCCCCCCCTCGCACAGGATGTTGTTCACCCCCCTTTCGGCCAATACGCGCAAGACTGAAGTCAATGCCACTCCGCCGCCTATGGCTGGGAAGACTCGCACTTCCGCTCCGACCCGCTCCAGCTCCGCCGCCATCCCGGGGTCCGCTCCGGCGAGGACGGCGACGAATATCTTTCCTCCCGGCCCGTTTTCCGGCCTGAACATGGCGGCACCGGGCGGGAGTCGGCAGCGGCTGTCGGCCACCACTCGAAGGGGCTGGGGATGATTCCCTCCCCGCCGGGAAAGAACCGGCTCGCGGACGGTCAGGAGCGGATCGTCGGCCAGAACGGTTTTAATTCCCACCAGGACGGCATCGGCGCGGGAACGCATGTCCTGAACCAATTCCCGGCTCTCCGGACCGGATATCCAGCGGCTGTCGCCGGAGGCGGCGGCGATTTTTCCGTCCAGGGTCATGGCGTATTTCAGGATCACCTGGGGGAGGCCGAATCGCTGTTTCTTGAAATAACCCCTGGCCAGATATTCCGCTTCCTCCCGCAGGAGCCCGAAACGAACGGGAATGCCGGCTTGACGCAACAGTTCAAGGCCGGAACAGTTGCATGGATTCGGGTCTTCGGCCGCAACCACGGCGCCGGCGATTCCGGCTCGTATGAGAGCGTCGGTGCAGGGCGGCTGCCGGCCTTGGGAACAACAGGGGGAAAGGGTGACATAAGCGGTCGCGCCATACGCTTCCGCGCCGGCATCGGAAAGGGCGGCGGCTTCGGCGTGGAGACCGCCCAGACGATCGTGCCAACCCCGTCCCACCACCCGGCCGTTCTTCACCAGGACACAACCGACCGGCGGGTTCGGCGACACCCTGCCCTCGCCGTTTTTCGCCAGCTCCAGGGCCAGGCGCATGAAACCGGACTCGGCTTCGGAAAATGCCCCGCCGTTCACTCCGCTTGCGGACAGTATTCTGCTCCACGCCTCCACTACGGGGGGCGACTTTTGCATCTTGCGGAAACGCCCAACCTAAATTATGATGGAAATCCCGTCCGGCGTTTTTCATGGTTTCTTCATTCACCGAAGGAATCGCAAAGCATGAACAAGCATATCCTAACCGTCGAATCAGGTAAAGGTGTTGCTTGAATTTTGATTCTTGGGATTATTGCCTTTCATAAATCGGATCTTCGACAAACGGGAGGAGCAGAAATGTTCGTCAAGAAACAGGAAGAGATGGCAAAACAATTGCGGGCGGCGGGCATCGTTCCCGTCTTGGTGCTGGAAAACCTGGACAATGGACTGAAATTGTGTGAACTACTGCGAAAATGCGGCCTCAAGGTGGCCGAAATCACTTACCGTACCAAGGCCGCTCCTGAAATCATCGCCGCTGCCAAGAAACGTTTTCCCGATTTGCTGCTCGGCGCCGGAACGGTGCTGAGCAAGGATAACCTGAACCAAGCCTTCGACCTGGGGGCGGCTTTCGCGGTGGCGCCGGGCTTCAACCCGGCCATCGTACGCGAGGCGGCGGACAAAGGTTATGCTTTCTGTCCCGGCATCGCTACCCCGTCGGAAGTGGAACAAGCCTACGATTTGGGCGTACGGCTCTTCAAGTTCTTCCCGGCCGAAGCCTTGGGCGGCATTCCCATGCTCAAAAACATCATCGCCCCTTACAAACACCTCGGCATTTCCTTCATGCCGACCGGAGGCGTTACCGCGGTCAATTTTTCAGATTACCTTGCGATGCCGGAAATCGCCGCCGTCGGTGGCACCTGGCTCGGCAAGGCCGAAGACCTTAAGGCCGGCAATTGGGACAAGATCGCGGCAGACGCGACCGCGGCGGTGGAAACATTGAAAAAGATTCGCGGTTGAACGAAAACCAGCCAGGAAAGGAATGCCATGCCGATTATCTACAAAAAAACCGAGGAGTGCCGTTATGATGTGGTATCGATGGGCGAGGTAATGCTCCGGCTCGATCCCGGCGAAGGTCGGATTCATACCGCCCGCCAGTTCACGGTTTGGGAAGGCGGCGGCGAATACAACGTCTGCCGCGGTCTCCGGCGCTGCTTCGGCCTCCGGGCCGGAGTCATCACCGCCCTGGCCGACAACCCGGTCGGCCGGCTGGTCGAGGACTTCATCATGCAGGGCGGCGTCGACGTCTCACGCATCATCTGGGCTCCCTACGACGGCATCGGCAAAAAAACCCGGAACGGTCTCAATTTCACCGAGCGCGGTTTCGGCGTCAGAGGCGCCGTGGGCTGTTCTGATCGCGGCCACACCGCTGCCTCCCAGATGACCCCGGATTCGGTGGACTGGGAGGAACTGTTCGGTGAGGCGGGGGTCAGACACTTCCACACCGGCGGCATCTTCGCCGCCCTCGGCGAGCGGACGCCGGACACCGTCATCGCCGCCCTCAAAGCGGCCAAGAAGCACGGTGCCATAACCTCCTATGACCTCAATTATCGCCCTTCCCTCTGGAAAGGGATCGGCGGCAAGGATCGGGCCCGCGAGGTCAACAGAGAGCTGGCTAAGTATGTCGACGTCATGATCGGCAACGAAGAGGACTTCACCGCCTGCCTCGGCCTCGAAGTCGAAGGGGTGGACGAGAGCCTGTCCACCCTTCCTATTGAAGCTTTCAAGAATATGATCGAGCGTGCGGTCAAGTCCTATCCCAACTTCCAGGCTGTCGCCACAACCCTTCGGACTGTCCACTCCGCGAGCCTGAACGACTGGGGGGCGATCTGCTGGTACCAAGGGAAATTCCATGCGGCGAAGATGCGTCAGCGCCTGGAAATCCTGGACCGGGTCGGAGGCGGAGACTCTTTCGCCTCTGGCTTCATCTACGGCATGATGACTTTCGGCGACGCCGCCAAAGCGGTGGAATACGGCGCCGCCCACGGGGCCCTGGCCATGACCATCCCCGGCGACACCACCATGGCGACAAAGGCAGAAGTCGAAAAGCTGGTGGGCGGCGGCGGGGCAAGGGTAGACCGCTAGAGCGTTTTAAATTTGCGTTTGCCCGCGGTTCAGGCAAGGAGAATCAGCGAAACCGCGGTTTTTCACGGAAAAAGTGCGCGTTCGATGATTCGACGCCGCATCAACCGTGGCAAGCGTAAAATTAAAATACTCTAGCTGGAGTTTTGCAGGAAAACGGGCTAACCGCCGCCCGTTTTTCTGCAAAACTCCAGTCAAAGGCAACGAAAAAAACAATTCTTTATGACAAGGAGCATTCCATGCTGATCATCCCCAAATTTTCCTTCGGCGTCGGTGACCGATTCGGTCGCCAGGGATCGGCGCAATTGCGGGCTTTTGAAAAAATTCACGCCGCTGGGATTGACGTCGCGCCGGTCTGGAACAAATCGAATCGCGAACATGTGTTCATCGGCACGAAGCCGGACTCGGTCAGAACTGAGGCCGACGCCGCCGTCAGAGCGGCGGGCTGGAAGACCCCTTATTTCGTCGATGCCGACCATATTGGCTTGAAGACGGTCGAGGATTACATCACCGCCAGCGACTTTTTCACTCTGGACGTCGCCGACTTCGTCGGCAAACCGGACGCGGACGCCAAAACCTTCGCGGATCGCCAAGCCGGCCCCTCCGGCAAGGTCAGGGTGGATCTTCCGGGGGGTCTCCCACCGCTTGAAGCGGGAAAAAGCGATATTGAGGCCGCGGCCGACAAGTTCCTCGGTGCGGTCAAGGAGGCGGGCAGGATCTACCGGTTCATCGAAAAGGCCAAGGGCGCCGGCAATTTCGTAACCGAGGTGTCGATGGACGAAACGGATGTCGCACAGTCGCCTACCGAGCTGTATTTCATCCTGGCCATGATCGCGGAAGAGGGCATCCCGGCCCAGACCATCGCGCCGAAATTCACCGGTCGCTTCAACAAAGGCGTCGACTATGTCGGCGACGTCGCCGGCTTCGACCGGGAATTCGAATCCGACGTCGCGGTGGCGATTGTGGCGGCCAAGACCTTCGGCCTGCCGACCGGCCTGAAATTGTCGGTGCATTCCGGCAGCGACAAATTCAGCATTTATCCCGGCATCCGGAAAGCCTGCCGGAAATTCGACGCCGGCGTCCATGTCAAAACCGCCGGCACCACCTGGGTCGAGGAAATCGCCGCCCTGGCTTCGGTCGGGGGTGAAGGGCTAGCCCTGGCCAAGGAGATCTACGGCGAAGCGTCCGCCCACATCGATGAAATGACCGCAGCCTATGCCGCCGTCATTGACATCGACCGGGGCAAACTGCCAACGCCGGCGGAGATCGCGGACTGGAGCGCCGAAAGGCTCTGCGCCACCTTCAGACATGATCCCAGGAACCCGGAGTACAACCCGAACGCACGTCAGTTTATCCATGTCGCCTTCAAGGTGGCGGCAAAGCTCGGGCGGCGCTACCTCGACCTTTTGGACAAATTCGCGAAACCGGTGGGGGAAGCGGTAACCGAGAACATTTACCAGCGCCACCTGGTTCCGCTGTTCAAAAGCGACGCTTGAAGAATTGCCGCATCCTCAATGTAAATGAAACGTCTCGCTTTCATGACTGCGGCAAACTTTTTCCTGACCGTAATCCTTTGTTCCGAAAGGTTGTCGCAAAAAGGTGTTGACGAAAAACAACTGAATACGTTAGTATACCGAAGCCACTTGAAATTTCGGTTTCTCGAACCTATTGCCGGCAGTGCGCGCGTAGGTTACAAGATCAAAAAACCGAATTTCTCGCGCACTCCGGTATAGCTTAAGGAGGCGACTCCGGTGGATATGGCGGGAAAAAGCGCTGTTGTCACCGGGGGGGCGCAAGGCTTGGGCTTGGCGATAGCATCGGAACTGGCGACCCGGGGTTGCGAGGTGGCCTTGGCCGACATCAACGCCGGGAAAGCGGAGTCCTCGGCGGCACTCCTGACCTCGGAGGGCAAGAAGGCCTACGCCATCGCCGGAGATGTTTCGACCCGCTCGGGCTGCGCTGCCCTGGTCGCGGGAGCCTTGGGCAAGTTGGGGAAAATCGACATCTTGGTCAACAACGCCGGCGTTTTGCATACAGAATCCATCAAGTCCACCACCGAAGAGGAATGGGACCGGGTCTTGGCCGTCAACCTCAAGGGGGTGTTCTTCATGAGCCAGGCCGCCCTCCCCCATCTCCGGAAAAGTCCCGCCCCCCGCATTGTAAACATTTCCTCTCTAGCCGGACGAATGGGCGGTTACAAAACCGGTTTGGCCTATTCGGCGTCCAAGGGGGCGGTAATTTCCCTCACCATGGGAATGGCGAGGCAGCTCGCTCCGGATCGTATAACCGTCAATTGCATATCTCCAGGCACCGCCGAAACTGAAATGATCAAAGGCTGGTCCTACGAGGCTATCCAGTCGCTTCGGGAAAAGATTCCTCTCGGCCGGTTGGGACGGGGGACGGATGTGGCGGCGGCGGTGGCCTTTTTGGCTTCCGAAGCGGCGGAATTCGTGACCGGGGTCTGCCTTGACGTCAACGGCGGCATGTTTACGGGTTGAGCGTCTGTGCGCCGGGGTGAGGTTAAAGAACCTGCGGCGCTTGTCTGCCATATTTTTGGGTGATTTTTTTTGAGGAGAATGAATAAGGAGAATGAATAATGTTTAAATTGAGAATCGGCGGTATCAGTCTATTACTGGCAACCATGGCGATGTTCTTCGCTGCCGCGGCTTGGGCGGGCCAGGCGAGAATCGCCATTTCCCACACCTCATCCCTGGAAAGTCCATGGAACAGAGCGGCTTTGATTTTCGCCGACCACGTGAACGGCAAGCTGGGAGACAAGTATCGGGTGGAAGTGTTTGGCAATGGCGTCCTCTGCCAGCGCAACTGGAGGGTCATGTTCGAAATGACCCAGGCCAACGATTCGCAGATTGGTCTGGAAAGCGCCACCACCCTCGGTTCCTTGGTACCCGAAATCGGCGCCATCAATATGCCGTTCCTCTTCGACGACACCGCTCACGTCAGCCGCTTCATTGCCGCGCGCTGCCCGGCATGGGAATCCTGGTTCAATCAGAAGATCCTGGACCAAAACCTGGTCATTCTGGCGGCCACCCCCCGTCCTTTCCGCCAGATCAACAACAATGTTCGTATCATCAGGACTCCCGCGGACATAAAGGACATGATATTCCGTGTGCCCATGACTCCGCTGTTCGTGCAGATTTTCGAAGCCCTCGGCGCCAAGCCCGTCCCGCTTTCGAGCGGCGAAATCTACACCGCCATCCAGCTCGGCACCGTCCAGGGCGAGGACAACTCCATCACCGTCCAATACGACTTCAAAACCCACGAGGTAGCCAAAAACTTCACCATCTGGAACTACATCGCCGATCTCTCCACCATATTCATCAATAAGGACCTCTGGGATGAAATGCCGGACTCCGAAAAGAAGGTGTTCGAGGAAGGCGCCAAGCTTTGGGTTGAGAAGAACGACGAATTCGACCAGGAGCAGATGAAGGAAGCCATGGAAAACATGACGAAAGCCGGAGTCGTTTTTCATACCATGACCTCCGCTGAAAAGGAGCCGTTCAAGCAGATGGTGAGGCCGGTCTATGACGATTTTGAAAAGCTGGTCGGCTCCGCCGCCATGAAGGAGTATCTGGATTTCGTGGAAAAGACGCGGGCAAAATAAATTGTGGTCGTACTGTCCTAAGAGCGGCCTTTCATCCTCCGGCGCCGCGGGACGGTGAAACGTTTTTTCTGGTTCTATCGCCTAAAGGGAACCTCTAAAAGTTTTCATTTTCTTATGGTTAGGCGTAGTGAGGAAACGTGGCTATATACCGGAGTGCGCTAGAAATTCGTCTTTTTGATCTTGTAACCCCCGCGCGCACTGCCGGCCCTAGGTTCGAGAAACCGAATTTTCAAGTGGCTTCGGTGTTTAAAGATCATAAACCACCTTGCATTAGGAGAGTATTCCATGAGTAAAATGCGCACTACGGCTGTCCTGACGGCCATGATGGTTCTTGCTTCTTTCCTTCCCGCTTTCGGACAGGAAGTCGTCACCTTTGGCGTCATCGCTCCCATGACCGGCAACAACATCATGGTCGGCGATTTCATCATTAATGGTGCGAATTTGGCGCAGAAACACATTAACGAAAAAGGCGGCATCCTCGGCAAGCGGTTGGAACTGGTGTTCGAGGATGAGGTGGATAATGTCCAGACCTCCGTGAACGCCATGACCAAGATGCTGAACCGTCCGGAAATATCCGCTTTCTTTGGCTCCACCTATTCAGCTTATTGCATTGCGGTATCCCCGCAGATTCTGGAAAAAAGAATCCCGATGATCGCCGGAGGCTCCTCCGCGAACATTCCGAAGGAAAATAATCCCTATGTCTGGCAGAATCGGATGACGGACGACAACTCCGGCGCCCTCCTCGCCAAAGCCGCGGTTGAAATACTCAATATGAAGAATCCGGCTTTCCTGCACCTCGCCGATTCCTTCGGCACCGGCCTGATGGAACAAACCGTAGCAGCCCTCAAGCGCATGGGCGTCGAAGTTAAGCCGAATCTGATCTTCGCCCATGTCCCGGGCGAGGTTCAGTTCGGACCCCTCATCACCCAGATCGCCAATTCCGACGCGGACGGCCTTATAGCCATCAGTCACCAGATGCCGGCATCAATAATATGTATGCAGGTGGAAGCGGCCGGCCTTGACCTGCCGCTCCTTGGTTCCTCTTCCTTCGGTTCCGTGGTCGCCCGCGAAACCGCCAAGGATGCGGCCGACGGCTGGTACGCGGTTTCCGATTGGACCCCGGAAGTGACCACCCCGGCCGGTCGTTACTTCGCCCAGGCTTACCGTGAGGAGTACCAGGGAAAGCCGGACTCCGATATGCCGGCGGTAACCGCCTATGATGCGATAATGCTGTTTGCCGAGGCCTGCCGCATCGCCAACACCACCACCGATCGCGAGGCCATCAATAACGCCTTTAGTAAAATCAAGGCCTACCCGGGCGCCATGTCCACCTATACGCCGAACGAGGATCGCTGTTTCTGCACCTCCCAGTTCCTGACCTATAACGATAATCGCATAGCCACCCTGAGGGAGATCGTCTCGGTACGCGAACCCTGACACAAGACGCCGCCTGGCAATAGTAACCAGTAAAAAAAATGGCCGATGGGGGCGCCGCGCGGCGCCCCCATCAAGAGGGACGGGAACTCTCGCAGCTGTTTTTTGAAACCGGCGGCAACGGACGGTTTAAGCGAGGACGATAGCCCATGGACATGGAAATCAAGCGAGCCGGCGTCGAAGATGCGGAAAGACTTACTGAACACCGAATGCAATTCATGCGGGAAATGTTCGGCAAGGATTCGACCGAACAATTCCGTCAGGCGACGCTCGGCTATTTGAAAAAACACCTGGCCGACGGCTCCTGCATATGTCAATTTATTGAAAATAACGATACCATTATTTGTATCTGCTTTCTATGCCTGTACGAATATATGCCGCGCCACAATAATCCGACTGGCCGCACCGGATACTTCAACAACCTCTACACCGCGCCGGCCTACCGGGGGCGTGGCATTGCCGAGCGGATACTTCGGGCGCTTATCGAATCGGCGAAGCGGGCGGGCGTGAACGAAGTCTACCTGCATTCGGAAATGAAGTCGATCTCGTTATACAAGCGCGTCGGCTTCGAAATGACGACACTGGACATGATGCTGCAACTCGAATAATCCGACCTCCAATAGTTTGGCGGAATTTTTGGATCATATATGTATGGACTATGGACGTTTGATTCTCCGCCCGGAAATTCCCGGTCCGGAAGGAATGTTCCCGATGAGGGTGGAATATGAATTTGCAGGTTGTCTTTTTTGAACTGAGCATCAATGGCATCGCCATGGGCATGATTTATGCGCTGATGGCTATGGGACTGATCCTCTTGATCCGAGCCATTGGCGTCATGAACTTCGCCCAAGGCGATCTTCTCATGTTCGGCGCCTTCATCAGTTGGGCTCTCACCAATCAACTTCAGTCCGAATGGTATCTAAAGGTTCCCTTGGCCATGCTCGGATTCGCCTTGGTAGCCCTGATTTTCATGTTCACGGTCTACTGGCCGCTCCGGCACGCATCTTATCCGGCGGCCCTGATCATATCGACCATGGGCGCCTCCATGGCGCTTCGGGAAATAGCCACCATAACCTGGGGTAGCCTCCCGCTGGCCATGAGCCCCATCATCCCCCGGGCAGGTTGGAAGATCTTGGGGTTCACCGTCCCCCGTACACTTTCACTATGGGGGAGCAGACTGCAAACGCAATACATACTTACCATCTTAGTGGGGGCGAGTCTGATTTCCATGGTGTTCTTGCTCTTCGAGAAATTCTACGCCGGCCGGGTAATGCAAGCCGCCGCCCAGGACAAGTACGTAGCCGAGCTTCTCGGCATTCCCACCATCATCACCACCGCCGCCACCTACATCATCGTCGTTACCCTGGCCTCCATCGGCGGCTATATGATTTCCCCCATCTTTCTGGTCAGTAACACCCTCGGCACCTTGCAACTGCGGGCCTTCGCCGGGGTCATCATCGGCGGTTTCGGCTCTATCACCGGCGCCATCATCGGCAGCCTCATAATCGGCCTGGTCGAATCCTACAGTTCCATTTTCACCACCGTCTACCGCGACGCGGTGGTTTTCGGAGTGCTCATCCTCATGCTTCTGGTGCGGCCGCAAGGTATTTTCGGCGAAAAAATCTCGGATAAGGCATAAGGCCATGAAACCACTGCTGAAATCAAGCGGCAAAGCCCTGCAGCGGGCCAAACTCCTTATGTTGGCGCTGGGATTAGCGGCTTTCGTAGTTGCCGTCCCGCGCATCACCACCGGTTACAGCATGATGGTCATGAACATGGCCATCATCAACTACATAGCCGCCCTCGGTCTTTCCATCATGCTTGGGATGTGCGGCATGCTGTCCTTCGCCACCGTATCCTTCATGGGCCTGGGGGCCTACACGGTAGCCAATCTAACCACCGGACGCCTGGACGGCTTGGTGATCCACACCATGCACGCGCTCATCATCGCCATCGTCGGGGCGGGCGCCATCGCCTTTGTTTCCGGACTCATCCTGTTGCGCCTGAAGGGAACCTACTTCACCTTCGCCTCCCTCGGTCTGGCGCAGGTGACTTGGGCGGTGTATCTGAACTACAAACCTCTCTGCGGCGGACCGGACGGGATCTCCGGCATTCCCACCTTGGATTTCATGTGGGTTTTCACTCCCGCCAACTATCAGGAATGGTTTTATTTGCTGATGGGGATAGCCGTTTGCGTCGGCTTATTCGTGGAGCGGATCCGGACCACCAATTTAGGGCGATCTCTCGCTTCCATTCGCGACAACGAAATCGCCGCCCAGACCCTCGGCGTCAACGTCTACATGACCAGGGTATGGGCCTTCATGCTGGCGGGAATGCTCGCCGCCCTCGCGGGCAGCCTTTACGTCATGCACATTAAGTTCGTTTCCGGCGACCTCTTCACCTTCGACATGTCCACCACCTATGTCATCATGGTGATGCTCGGCGGCGTCAATTCGACTCCCGGCGCCTTCGTCGGGGCGATTTTGGTCATGATGATGCCGGAGTGGCTCCGGCCGTTGCGGCGCTACCTAAAACTCATGTGGGGCGTCGGAGTCATCCTGCTCATGATGTTCATGCCCATGGGGCTGGCCGGCATGGTGAATCATTTCCTGAAAAAACACTTTCGCATCGGTCGGAAGAATGCCGCCGCCCCGGCCGGCGCCGGGAAGGAGGACGGACAATGAAGCCTATCCTCCGGGTAACCAGCGTATCCAAGCGTTTCGGCGGCGTGGTGGCGGCCCAGGATGTCGACTTCGCGGTGGAGTCGGGCGAGGTGCATGGTCTTATCGGCCCAAACGGCGCCGGCAAGTCCACCATCATGAACCTGATTAGCGGCATCTACGAACCGGATGCCGGAGAGGTGTTTATAGACGAGGTGAACGTCACCCAAATCACGCCTCATGATCGAGCGCGGATGGGACTGGGGCGGACTTTCCAGACGCCCCGCTTCCTGCAACGCTCCAGCATTCGGGACAACCTGCTGCTTGGCACCGACTTGGCCGACCAATACGGTTACATTCGCTCCTTCCTAGGCGCCCGAAACGCTGAATTCGAGGCCGAGATGGAACGGCTTATGCGCATCGCAGACTTCTCCTTCAATTGGGACGACGACATCTCCTCTCTTACTTACGGGCAGCGGAAACTTCTTGAAATCGTCCGTTCGCTCCTCAGCCGTCCTCGGGTCATGCTGGTGGATGAACCCGCCGCCGGCCTAAACCCCCGCGAAATTGAAAACGCCATGGCTCTCCTCAACATGGCGGCTATGGAAAGGAACATCGGCGTCCTCTTGATTGAGCATTCCATGGATATGATCATGAACATCTGCCGACAAATCGTGGTTTTGGATTTCGGTGTGGTTATCGCCCACGGCACCCCGGACGAAGTATCCTCGAACGAGGAGGTGATCGAGGCCTATCTCGGGAGAAAGCGCGATGCTTAGGATACGTGGACTTCACGCCTACTACGGCCAAATCGAAGCCCTAAAAGGCGTGGACATCGACGTGCGGGCCGGTGAGATCACCTGCCTCATCGGCTCGAACGGCGCCGGCAAATCCACCCTCCTTAAATCCATCTCCGGCATGATCCAACGCTCTGGCTCGGTGGTCTTGGAGGACAAGCACGAGCTGATCGACAAGCCCTCCACCGCCATCGCCAAACTCGCCGTGGTACACGTCCCCGAAGGCAGGCACGTTTTTCCCGGGCTTACGGTTGAACAAAACCTGGAAGTCGGAACCATTTCCTGGCACGGTTTTTTTGGGCGCCAGCCCTACAAGACCGAAATGGAATCGGTTTTCAAACTCTTCCCGCGGCTTCAGGAAAGGCGCTGGCAGCTCGGATGGAGCCTGTCCGGAGGCGAGCAGCAGATGCTGGCCATAGGGCGCGGCCTCATGGCAAGACCGAAGATACTTCTCCTGGACGAGCCCTCAATGGGGCTGGCACCGGTCATAATTGATGATCTCTTCACGCGCATCGTCGAGATCAACAAGCTGGGCATTCCCATTCTATTGGTGGAGCAGAACGCGCGACTGGCCTTCGAAATATCTCACCACGCCTATGTCATTGAGCAGGGGCGGGTCATTCTTAGCGGAGACGCCAAGGAGGTCGGCAGGAATCCGAGAGTTATCCAGGCGTATCTGGGCAAATTAGCGCAAAAACGAAATTGAGGGAACCTCTAAAAAATTTCTTGCTTACCGAGGATTGACCTTTGATAAAATAGCCCATGTGAACAAGGGCGATCAAGAAGATCGCCAGGCCATTATCATGAAGAGGAGAAGTCATGCAATTTCCTGATCATATCGACTACAAGCTCGGGGGTGAAGACATCGAACTTCCTCGAATGTTCAAAGCCCGGCAGCTCTTTTCCCGCGAGCGCCTGGACGACATCGAAGGCACGGTGAAGAAGGAGATCGCCAAGCTGAAGCTTCCGGACCTGAAGGGTAAGAGAATAGCCCTCACCGCCGGCTCCCGCGGCGTCGCCAACCAGGCCCGCATCCTGAAGGCGATCGCCGACAACCTGAAGGCGCTGGACGCCAAACCGTTCATCGTCCCCGGCATGGGTTCCCATGGCGGCGCCACCGCCGAGGGCCAACTGGAACTCATTAACGGCTACGGCATCACCGAGTCTTACTGCGGCGTCCCCATCCTTTCCTCCATGGACACGGTCAAACTCGGCCGCACCGCTTCCGGGTTCGACGTTTACTGCGACAAGAACGCGGCCGAGGCCGACTATATCCTCCCCGTCCACCGCATCAAACCCCACACCGATTTCAAAGACGAAGTTGAAAGCGGACCCTGCAAGATGCTGGTCATCGGCCTTGGCAAACATCGCGGCGCTTCCTCCATTCACAACCTTGGCTTTTCGGTTTTCGGCAAGCTCATACCCGAAGCGGCCCAGGTCTTTTTCGATACCGGCAAGGTCTTGGCCGCCGTCGGCGTGGTAGAAAACGCCTACGACGAAACCCTGATTGTCGAAGCCATTGAAACCCGGGCTATCATCGAAAGAGAGAAGGAACTCCTGGTGAAAGCCAAGGACGTCATGGCCAGGTTCTACATGGACGCCATCGATGTTCTGGTTATCGAAGAAATCGGCAAAAACATCTCCGGCGCCGGCATGGATTCAAACGTCATCGGCACTCCCGTTTCCGGAGAGCCGGGCTTCCGGTCCATTCCCATCCGTCGCATCGCCGTCCTGGGCATTTCCGAGTTGTCGCACGGAAACGCCACCGGTCTTGGCTGCGCCCACTTGGTGACCATCGATTTCATGAAGCAGCTTGACCTGGCTTCCACCTACATCAACGGAATCACCTCCCGGGTCATCGAAGGGGCGCGCATTCCGCTGGTGGCAAACTCCGACCGGGAAGCCATCAAGATCGGCGTTTTTTGCGGCATGGGCATTGATCAAGACAACCCCAAGATTGTTCAGATAATAAACACCCTGATACTCGGCGACATCCTCATGTCCGAGGCCTATCTCCCGGGCATCAAAGAAGACCGGCGGTTCGAAATCCTTTCCGAACCCGCCCCGATGCAGTTCGATGCCAAGGGACGCCTGGCCAGATTGCCGAGAGAGCATTGAAGGGTGAAATTCGCCAGAGCGTTTTAAGTTTGCGTTTGCCCACGGTTCAGGCAAGGAGAATCAGCGAAACCGCGATTTTTCACGG
>Ga0099364_10007339_pt1 | contig 15767 bp, 10 predicted proteins | sample TergutTh196P3_FD_73070 | JGI IMG/M metagenome (GOLD analysis project Ga0099364, IMG submission 73070) | Microcerotermes parvus P3 segment gut microbial communities from Pointe-Noire, Republic of the Congo - Th196 P3 | ecosystem: Host-associated > Arthropoda: Insects > Digestive system > Gut ...
TTGCCCGAGCAAGACAACACTTTGAGTTCGCTATTATTGCTTACGTCCAAACTCCGCAACTGATTACCGTTGCAACTCAAAGTTATAAGCCCCTTATTATTGCTTACGTCCAAATTCGTGAGGCTGCAGCCGACCACCCACAACGATTGCAAAGCCCTGTTGTTGCCCACATCCAAGGTAGTCAACTGTTTTTCGTTGCACCATAATTCTATCAATGCCGCATTATTGCTCACATCCAAACTAATTAACTCATTTCCAACACTATTAAAGTGAGTAATATTTTCGCCGGTAATAGTTACAGTACGCGGTGAACTGTTGCCATAATGTTGTCTGTATCTATGAAACGACGTAAAATTGTCTTCATAAACCGAAAGCGTATGTGTTTCAACTTCCTGTCCATTTCCCCAATCAATCGTTAAACTGCCCGAGCCCGCGATATGTATCAGAACGTCGCCGTGTTTATTTGACGTCAGAATAATTTTGCCAGCCGCTTCTACGGCTTCCCCCGTAATGGTTGCTCCGCTCCTGCAAGACGGCACTGTTACCATTGTTGCCGACAAAACAACGGCACACATGACTAAATAAAAAACTAAATTTTTCATTGCTTATTTTACTTATTTTTGGTTAAAATTAAACCGCAAAATTACAAAAAAAAACAAAAAAACAAGATTTTTTTTAACATTTAACATTTAACATTTAACATTTAACATTTGAGTTTCATATATACACAATCTGCTTTATCGCACAACTGACAGGTATATTTATTGAAACGTACATTCTTTCCTATTCCGATGAAGCCGCTAACGGATTTTATTGGCTGCATCAGTGCGTTTTCGGTAAGATTTATTCCGCAATTTCCGTCGGGCAACAGGCTGAATAGCTTGTGTTGCTCTTGGGTATTCCAGCCACAATAGCCGGGACTGTATCTGTTTGTTGTTTTCAGACCTTCCGTCGCCATTTCTTTTATTATTCTGTCCTGCATTTCTTCTACAGCTGTTTCGGCTACTATGCTTCCAAGCACATCGGCAATATAACCTTTCAAAGGTTCGTTTGCAGCCATCATCTTTTTCGCCCATTGCGAAACGGCATCGCCTGCAGTGCAAACAAACACAGCTATCCGTTGGCTGTGCTTCAACTGATTATAGACTGTTTTTTGCGGGAAAAAATCAACACCGGCAACACTAATTTGCAGATTATCAGAAACAAATGAAACGTTGTCGAAAATTTGGTATCCGCCGCAAATATCGAAACAGCCGGATGTTTCGTCGATAACCTCTTCAACAATGGCAAGGACGTCATCGGGCAAATTTTTTTCATACCCTAACATTGACGCCGTGTCATGTGGATTGATAGTTAACCGGCAGTAAGATATTTTAAATTTTGCAAAAGAGCTCATTACTTACTTTTATAATATTTACGCGGGCATATCCGGCAAGTTCCATCCGTCGCGATATGTATGCTTTATATATTCTTGGGAAGCCTCTAATGCGTTGAAATTTTGATATTTGACGTCAAAATGCGGATGTCCGCCTATCACTTTGAAGTCGTTGCTGGCAACAATTCTCAACCTTTCGGAGGGCTGAATATTTGTAAAAGCCATATTTTGCCCATCCCACCGAAGTACTTTGTTAAGTCCCTGAAGACGAATAGCCAGCACTCCCAGCAGTATCATCTCATTAAATGGTCCGGAATATGCAAAATTACTTGTTGGCTCTATTCTGTTTGCGGGCGACTCCTTGCATGCACGCACCCAGTCTTGTTCGTGGAAGCCGTCTATGTATCCGGTAGCGCCCGGAATACGGCGTAATATTTGCGGCACATCAGGCTCCCGTCCCGACAGCAGGCGTGGATTAAACCCGCCGCAGTCGCACAGCAAAGTGTCTTTAGAGCCTACAAATAAACATCCTCCCAAGCCGTCTCTCATCAGGTTTGTGCCGTCGGGCAACAAATCCGGACGGTGAGGCAGTAGACCGCCGTCATACCAGAAAACTTTCACTTCCGGCATCGGCAGTTTGGGCATGCTGTCGCGTGCCGGAAAAACAAATTCAACCTTTTCAGATTGCGGCGGCGATTCGGTGTTTATTATCGAGGAGCTACCCTGTATTTTTGTTGGATACCCCAATTTTAAAGCCTGATATACCGGGTCGAGCACGTGGCACGCCATATCTCCGAAGGCTCCGGTTCCAAAATCCCACCATCCGCGCCAGTTCCAAGGGGTATATATTTCGTGATATGGACGCATTGGCGCAGGTCCTATAAACAAATCCCAGTCAAGCGTTGAGGGAACTGACATCGTTTCCTTAGGACGTTGCAAGCCCTGTGGCCATACAGGTCTGTCTGACCATGCATGTACTTCCCGCACTTCACCTATTTCGCCGTTCCATAACCATTCACACAGCTGGCGAACGCCGTCGCCTGAGTTGCCCTGGTTGCCCATCTGTGTAGCTACTCTATGCTTTGCCGCTAAACGCGTCAGCAAACGGCTTTCGTAAATTGAATGGGTCAAAGGCTTTTGGCAAAAAACATGTTTTCCCATGGTCAATGCAACTCCGGCTATTATTGCGTGCGTGTGGTCGGAGGTAGAAATCATTACTGCATCGAAATCCTTCCCCATTTCGTCAAACATGACACGCCAATCCTTATATTTTTTAGCTTGCGGGAAATCACTAAAACATCTGTCTGCATAGTTCCAGTCTACATCACACAAGCCAATAATGTTTTCCGGTCGCATTGCCACTAAGTTTGGATGCCCTTTGCCGCCAACGCCAACGCCGACAATATTCAATTTATCGCTTGGCGTTCGGTGTCCTAAGCCGCTGACTACCGACGAGGGCAGTATAGTAATACCGCCTGCTGCTATTGCTGATTTTTTTAAAAAATCGCGTCTTGATTCGTTTTTCATTGTTATTTAATTTTTAATTGACATTAATATTTTTCATTTGTTCCATAGCATAACAGGCAACGCCTACTGCTCCTGCCATTTCTTCAAACTGCGCCTTAACTATTTCCGTCTTTTCGTCATTAGTGCGCCACTCATAAAAACTCATGTATTGCTCTAATGGGTCGAATAAATCGTTGCCCGCGCTTGCTATTCCACCGCCTATAATCACCATTTCGGGCGACAGAACGTTTGTCAGCGAGGCTATTCCTATTGCAAGCTTCTTTACGGACGTCAGCCATACTTCAGCTGCAAAACTATCGCCTTTGCGGTAGTCATCTACTAATTGCTGTGTGGATGTATATTTTCCATAAGTGCGTTTTTCGATTGTACAGTTGCCTATAGCATCTTCGAGGCTGCCGGGGATGCCGATTATATCACGGTCTCCTTGACTGTCGATGGTTATGTGCCCGAGGTGTCCAGCTTTTTTGAACGAGCCCTGATAGGGTTTGCCATCAATAAGTATGGCTCCGCCTACTCCTGTGCCTAATGTAATCATTATCACGTTTTTGCGTCCTTTAGCGGCTCCAAAACGTGCTTCAGCCATCATTGCCGAAACAGCATCGTTTAGTACGAATGTGGTGGCTCCAAGAAAATCTGACCAAACAAAGTTTTCTAACCCCGGCAAGCGTCCCGGCATGAAGCCTATAGCTGTGTTGTCCCTATTGGGCAAACCCGGAGCTGAAATACCAATGACCTCGTTGTTGGATTTAATTTTGTTTTTTATATCGCATACCGTTTCCAAAATGGCAGCCTTCCAATCTTTATCATCGCCGTCGTTTGTCGGATAACGGCATTGATACAGCGTATTTCCCGACTTGTCTAACGCAATGGCTTTTATATTCGTACCGCCTAAATCAATTCCTATTACAATATCCATATCCATAAACTATAAACTATAAACTATAAACTAAACTCTAAACTCTTTCACCGCATTTATCACTGCTACAATATTTTCTACCGGCACATTAGCCTGTATGTTGTGCACTGTATTAAACACATATCCACCGTCTTTGGCAAAAATATCACACAGTCCAAGCACTGATTCTCTTATTTCTTCGGGTTTAGAGTATGGTAACACCTTTTGTGTATCAATACCTCCTCCCCAGAAAACAATGTCTTTTCCGTATTTTTTTTTCAAATTAGCCGGGTCCATTCCCGATGCGTTTATTTGTACCGGATTAATGATGTCGAAACCCGCTTTAATAAACCGCGTCATAAACGGTTCTACCGCTCCGCATGAATGTTTGAATGTTTTCCACGATGTGTTTTCATGTATCCACCCATTAATTCGCTGATAATAAGGCAACCACAGGTCATCAAATTGTTCGGGCGCGCAAAATGTGGATTTCTGTGTGCCAAAATCAGTTCCACAAATATACACAACGTCAAGATTATCGCCTATAACGCTGTGCAGGCGACGAAGATTTTCTATAGCTGTCTCTGTTTGTTTGTCAAAAACAGTTTTAATAAAATCGGGACGCAGCATTATACTCATATACCATTCTGTGATGTCGCGTATTCCCTTAGGATTTTTCAATTTCATACCCGGAACATGCGCTATGTCGCCTAATCCGGTGCCGCCAAGCGAAGCCATAACTGCTTTCCCTGTTGCGCGGGCTTTTAGGGTTGCATTTTTCCAATACTCCAAGTCATCATCGCCTATTAGCCCGTATTCTTCAAGATTATCATCGGGGTTAAGGTCTTCTTCGTTGAACGGTTTTTGACGGATGATAGCATCGAAAAAATAACCGCTTGCGGGCATTATTGCCGAAGGACCGGCAGCCAAATCTCCCTGCGGATAACTCAAAATATCGCCATTTTCGTTGACAGTAGTAACAAAACCATCGGGCATTAACACTGTTTGCCCCCAGTGAGTACGGTATTCCTTAAAAGGCTCATGGTTGTATATTCCGAACGAATTTTTTCTTGATTTCGCTGAAACGGTATCTATACCTAAGACCTCGCCTAATTGGGCGTCTACCTCGCCCAACATTTGATAGGGGTCGGTTACACGTACCGGTTTTTGCTCTAATCCGTAATAATTTCGCAACCTTTCAATCGCAAGAACATGTATACCTGTAACGGATGTCCCGCCGAAGTCTACTGCCATCCTGTCGGGCTGTTTATGGTTTACCGTCAAATCAAAACGTTCCTTGCTTGTCATATTTTCGAAAAAAAAATCAAAAATTAAAGACCATATTCACTTGGAATAAATTTATCGCCGCAAACGGGCAACATCTCTTCTACAAGTTTGCTTTCGTCGGTTGGTATTTCCGTCAATGCCTGTCTTAGCATATCAATCCATGGCAGTTCTATTTCAGGAACTGTCATTTGTCCCGTTTTACATGCATGGTCAATAATATCCAGCGCTTTGTTTGCGGCTCTTATTGAAGCGTCAATATAGTTGTCGCCTTTTACAATTTCTTCGGAAATAGCTATTACGTTTTGTGGCGCGAGTATCAATGCCTGTGGATCCAATAAACTATCTGAATCTGAGAGTAGAGTTTGCAAGATTTGCGTTTGCAGTTCTCCGGCTTTCAACGCCTGGTTCATCAAACGGACATCGTATTCTAACTGTTCTAAATAAACTGTTGGCGCCATGCCCGACAGCAGTTTGATATTTTGCACCGATTCGTTACTCCACAGGTCTGCGCAACAAGCTGCAATATTTCCTAATGGGCTGAAATGCGCGCAAGCAGATGTTTTTCCTTCCATCGAAATAGGTGTTCCGGTAATAGCCTTCAAATAAGGACCCTCGTAACCGCAGTCTTTATCGGGTCCATTGGCACCCTCTTCGATAGCTACTAATGTACGAACCGCTGAAATAGCGCGAACTACTGCGGCAAAAATTTTAGGTATATACTTTTTTTCAGCCAGCACCATCGCCGTATTTCCAAAACCGCAAGCGGTATCTCCGCCCGCTAAGCAGTTGTTCTTTTTGGCTATTGCAACAATATTTTGCCACAGCATTTTCATATCGCGCACGCCAAGTACCGACAACGCAAAAACTACCTGCTTTATATCACACAACATCAGTGCATCGTCGTGAACTTCCTTTCCGCCCGTACTCTCAATTGAAAGCATATCGCCTCCGGCTTGCGCGCCTTTATCAAAAAGTTCCCACATAGCGTCCAAATATTTTGAGGTGCGGTTCAATGGTGGTCGGTCAAATTCGCGCAAATCGTTTGGACACAAGCGTATATCGCTTTTGAAATTGTATTTCTGAAAATTATCCTCGCATATATCGTTCATAATCTTCACTAATTCTATTCCCCATTCAGGAGTTTTTGTCATTTCCAACAGTGTTTCAAATTCGAATATGACGCCCGGCGAATGTAGATTTCGGGCATGTTCGCAAGCGTCTGTTACGATGCTTCTGTAATGTTCACACACTGCGGGAAAAGTATCCGCAGTTATACTCATTGGCGGTAACGTGAAATTGAGTTCAGGATACACTGTGCCATCGCCAATTACCAAGCCGCGTCGGGTGGTTACCGGATAAAGAGCTTTCCCGAAAATGAGAGATTCGGGGTTGCTTATTGCTAACTTCTTATATTTCATTGTTTTAAAAATTAAGATATAAATTAAAAATTAAAAATTATTGCGCTGCAAAAGTAAAAAAAGAAAAACGTTTTTCCAATTTTTTTCCAATTTTTTTTTAATTTTTTTTTAATTTTTTTTGTTTTTTCTGATTTTTTGTTTTTTCTGATTCTATAAAAAAAACAAAAAAACAGTAATAGTTTTTTTTTAATTTTTCGTCTTAACTGATATAGGCGAAAATTTTTTTTTATGAAAATACGTTACATTAAATTATTGGAGTGTTACCACAACAACGGTCTGTTGACCGATGAGTTAGTAGAACTTTTTGACTGGCTCAATTCATCGGAGGGCAAGTCTGAATACGAGCAATACATGTTGTCGCAGCAATTTGCAATAAAAGATAACATTAGGGCGCATGTTGATGCTCAGGCGCTGCTTAGAGAAATCAGGCAAAAAGCCGGCATTAGAAAGAGTTATGCCGCCGGCAAGCTGCTTGAGTTGAGAAAATATGCAGCCGTTCTCTTAGCTGCTTTGTTCACAGGAAGCATTGTATGGTTGACGATGCGCAATGTTGATAACAGCGAAAATTTTATATTTGCTGTTGCCAAAGGCAATAAAGGTACATTGACTTTGCCCGACGGAAGCGAAATATGGCTAAATGAAGACAGCAAAATTACTTATAACGGGCAAAGAAATATCACTTTGAAAGGCGAAGCGTATATGCAGGTGGCAGAAGACAAAAAAAGACAGTTTGTTGTCAATACGCAATTTGCAGATATCATAGTATATGGCACCACCTTTAATGTTATAGAACATTCGGCTGATTCAGCGCTTGTTATTTCGCTATTGGAGGGAAGCTTAGGTATAAAAATTGCCGGAGAGGACGATATTGTCATTATTGTGCCGGGACAGGTTGCTTGTTTTGATGCACGCAATGGGAATATTAAACTGTATGAGAACGATTTTACTAACTTAGCTTTATGGCGAAATGAGGAACTGTTACTTGCGAATGTTAACGCAAATGAATTGTTTGAAAAAATGGAAGCCTGGTATGGAATTAATATAGAGTTAGTTGCCCCGTCAATTAAAGTACATAAGTACAACATGACTATTCGTAACGAAAGTATTACTGAAATGCTGGAGTTGATAAACAGATTGACGCCAATAACATATAAAATTCAGGATAAGGAAATAATTATACAATATATCAATTAATCTATAAATAATAAAATTTTAATATTCGTAAACATGATTAAATCAATTAAATCAAAAAATCGAGGCAATAAATTTTTTGCTTGTGTGCTATGTCTTATTTGGTCTGTTAATATTTTTGCCCATACGGATGCTGATTTGACAAATAAGCCAATTGATATTGAACTTTCAAATTCCAATATCAAAGAGTTATTTGCTGCTATTGAGAAGACTTCAAATTTTCGTTTTCTTTATGATGCAGCAGATATTGATGTAAATTTACCTGTGAATGCTAATTATTCCAATGCAACTATCGACAAGATATTGACCGAGCAGTTAGTTGGGATGACTTATGAGATTATAGGTAATCATATTGTTGTCAAAAGCAAGCCAAGAGAAGAGCATGTACAATCAAGGCCTCAGGCTCAGCCTCAACAACAAGGCATTACTATTACTGGTACAGTTACCGATGCCGGCGGCGAAACCATACCGGGTGTAAATGTAATGATAAAGGGCACTACAACAGGCGTAACCACCAATTTTAATGGTAGTTACACTATTACTGTTCCAAGCAGAGATGTTATTTTAGTTTTTACGTTTGTTGGATATACTGAGCAGGAAATTTTAGTAGGCGACAGTAATCAGATAAACGTAACCTTAATCGAAGCTGCCAGCGAAATTGAGGAATTAGTGGTAGTAGGTTACGGCACGCAAAGGCGGGTTAATGTAACGGGCTCTGTAGCAACAGTACAGGCGAAAGATTTGACCGTAGCGCCTATTGCAAGTACTTCAAACGCACTTGCCGGACGTATTCCGGGTTTAGTTTCCGTGCAACAAAGCGGACAACCCGGACATGATGCCGCCCAACTAAGTATTCGCGGTTTTGGCAACGCATTAGTAATCGTTGATGGCATCGAAACATCGTTCAACAATATAGACGCCAACCAAATCGAATCTATATCGGTTTTAAAAGACGGCTCGGCTGCTATTTACGGTTCACGTGCCGGTAACGGCGTGATATTGGTAACAACCAAAAGAGGCAATTTGGGAAAACCTACCATTACGTTGAATGTAACCGCAACGATGCAAGGAATAACTATTTGGCCAAGCCCTGTGAACGCCGGACAGTATACCGAACTGAGAGCCGAGGAATGGCTTCAATCAGGACAAAATCCTGAAAATGTGCCGTTCAATCCACGTCAAATCACGAGTTATTACGACGGCAACGACCCGATGTATCCAAGCACCGACTGGCGAAAAGAATTGATAAGACGATGGGCGCCCCAACAACAATACAACCTTTCGGTCAGAGGCGGGCGTGATAATATAAGATATTACGGATTTATAGGGTTTACAAATCAGGAATCGATGTGGAAAAATAATGGAGGTAACTTCAAGCGATATAACTTCCAATCCAATATGGACGCCAATATTCTTGATAATCTGACTGTGGAATTGACCGTTGCCGGTATTGTGGAAGTAGGCAGGTTTCCCGAGCGTCATCAGGACGCAGGAAGCGGAGGCGTATGGAGTGATTTTTGGATGACGCAGCCAATATATCCGGCACATTTTCCAAATGAACCGGATAAAGTGCCCTACGCAGCAGCCGGTGGCGTAGGAGGAGCGCATGTAACCTCTAACAGCGAAATAAACGGATACCGCAACAGAGATAACAATTTTACAAGAGGCAGCATGGCATTGAAGTATGATGTCCAACAGATATATGGTTTATCATTGAAGGCTTTTGCAAACTATTCACAACACTTCCAAAAGCAAAAACGGTTTCTCAAACCGGTGGATCTATGGGAATATAACCCCAGTACCGATGTATATACCAAAGTAGGCGCATACAACGAAAAGGCAAGGATGACCATCGAGCATTGGTCGGGTAGAACAATTACCGGTCAATTTTCAATAAATTATGACCGCATTTTTGCAGGCATGCATGACATTAAATTAATGGCACTGTATGAGGCAATTGATAGTAAAAGCGACTGGCTTCAAGGCTCAAGAATTGACTTCCCCACCCCAACAATAGACCAATTATATGCAGGGAGTCCGGAAGACGCATCAAACTCGGGCAATGCCGGCGAGGGAGGCAGAGCAAGTTTTGTGGGAAGATTGAATTACGCATTTAAAAACAAATACTTATTTGAAGGTATATTCCGTGCGGACGCTTCGGGGATGTTCCCGCCAAATCATAAATGGGGCTTTTTTCCCTCTATGTCGGTGGGATGGAGAATTACCGAAGAAAATTTTATGAATAACCTGCCATCAATAGACAATTTAAAACTCAGAGCAAGCTACGGAACATTGGGAAACGATGCAGTATTAGGCTACCAATGGCTCACCGGATATACATATGACAGATGGTCATACGTTTTTGACACAGGCGCTGAAAAAGGACTGATACCAACGGTGCAGCCAAACCCTAATTTAACATGGGAAAAAATGGAAATATACAATATAGGCATTGAATTTTCATTTTACAAACGACTTTTATATGGCGAGGCAGACGTTTTTTATCGTGAACGTACCGGAATACCGGCAGACCGTACTAATAGAACTATGCCAAACACGTTCGGCGCAAGCATGCCACAGGAAAATATAAATAGCCAAAATAATCGCGGTTTTGAACTAATATTGGGTACATTCTACCGAATAGGCGATTTTTCATACGACATAAGTGGTAATATATCATGGTCGAGAGCCAAATGGATGTATTTCGAGGAGGCTGATTATGACCATCCTGATGCTGACCCTGATACGCGAAGGTTGTACAAAAGGTCGGGAACATGGGTAGACAGACAAATAGGTTACAGGACTAACGGATTGTTCAGAAGTATGGACGAAATAAATGCTCTGAATTACGACATTGACCAGCAGAACAATATAACTTTGCGCCCGGGCGACCTATGGTTGCTCGACACGAACGACGATACAATGTTTGATTGGAGAGACCAGGAAGAAATTGGAAGAGGCACGGTACCAAACTGGATGTTCGGATTTAATATAAATATGGCATATAAGCAGTTTGATTTCAGCGCCTTAATGCAAGGTGCGTTTGGATATTACAAGTACATGCAGCTTTACAGTATTGTTTCATCATCGGTGCCTACAACGGTTCTCTTTAACGAACGCTGGCGCGATGAAAGTCAATGGACGCCCGCTAATCACAATCCTAATACGCTTGTTCCCCGTTTGGGCGGAGCAGCAACTAATGGATACGGCTCAGATTTTTACTATAGAAAAGCCGGTTATCTAAGGTTGAAAACAGTATCGTTGGGGTATTCATTGCCTCAAAATTGGGTACGGTCGGTAAACATAGAACGTGTTAGATTTTATTTAGCCGGCACTAACCTGCTGACTTTCGATAAATTAAAAAAATACCAGATTGACCCCGAAGCGCCATCAGCACAAGGGGAAAGGTATTATCCACAGCAAAGAACAATTTCACTTGGACTTAACATGTCGTTTTAACAAAAATCAAACAATAAAAAATAAATAAAAATGAAAAATATAATAATATGTATCATTGTGGCAGTTACTGCCTTTTCGTGTATAGATCAATTGATCGATAAAAAGCCGTTAGATATTATATCGGATAAGGATGTTTGGGATGACCCTATACTGATAGACGCGTATCTGACAGGCGTATATTTAAGAATGACCATCCTTGTGAACGAAACGCCCGAGCCACAGACTGGCGTATGGGCTGCTTCTGAAGATTGGAATGGTCCGTTTACAATCAATGAGTTGGGCGATGAATGTAAACGTAATTGGGTTCATGGACAATCAAATATGAAATTTACAGGTCTGAAAATACAGGGCGGATTGCTCGAATGGTGGGAATATGCTTATGTTGTCAACCGTATGTTGAACGATTTGATAGAACGTGTGCCCGAATCGACGATGTTGCATCCGGACGTCATAAAGGAAAAAGTTGCCGAAGCCCGTTTTCTGAGGGCATACAACTACTTTGCAATGGTCAAACGTTATGGAGGCGTACCCCTTATTACTAAGGTGCAATTAGTGGAGGAACCAGACCATCTGTTGTTCGTGCCGCGCAATTCCGAACAAGCTATTTATGATTTTATTTTGCAAGAAATGGAGGATATTGTCGATGACCTCGAAAATATTAATGTTAATTCCGGTAGACCATCAAAAGCCGCTGCATTAGCGTTGAAGTGCAGGGCTGCATTGTATGCCGGCAGTATTGCCCAATTCGGTACGGTACAGATGATAGATGGAATAGAACTTTTGGGAATACCACCCGCAAAGGCTGATGAATATTATCAGATGGCTTACGACGCTGCCGAACGTATTATGTCAGAGACAGATCACGACTTGTATGATGCAGAAGAAGACAAAGTGCAAAACTTCAAAAACATTTTCCTTGTGAAAAACAGAAATCCCGAACCTATATGGGTTAAGAAGCATACATATACGTGGAGAAATCCGCAAACGGGCGTAGGTAACGGATGGGTTTGGGACTTCTTTCAATGCCCAAAGCCTCATGCATGGAATGCAGGTAATCAAAATGCGCCATATTTAGAAATGGCAGAATCATTTGAATATGCCGATGGAACACCGGGAAAATTGGACTATGACGCGATACAGACAGGTACATGGACGATGGAAGAGTTGTGGGGCGGCAAAGATCCTCGTTTTTATGCGTCTATCTATACAAACAGAACGCCTTGGAAAGGCGAATTTGTAGATTGGCACTGGGGACTGTATTCTAACGGTAATGTATTGCCTGATGCTTCATATGGAACACAACAAGTGGACGGAAGTTTTGGAACAGGTTTTGGAGTAATGAAATATTTGGATGAAAGTCATGACAATATGGGTGAAAGAGCCACTTCGGGCACTGACTGGCAGTTATTCAGATACGGCGAGGTATTACTCAATTATGCCGAAGCTGCATTTGAATTAGGACAAACAGGAAAGGCGCTTGATGCTATAAACCGGTTGAGAAAAAGAGCCGGGGTGAAGGAACTCGAAACGATAGACCGTGAAAAAATAAGACACGAGCGGAAGATAGAACTCGCATTTGAAGGACATAGATACTGGGATTTGCGAAGATGGAGAATTGCATTATTCGAACTAAATACCAACCGAAAGGGATTGAGGTATATAATGGACGAAAACGATAATTTAAGATTCATGTTGCAAGTATTAGATGACATTGATGGGACAGTTCAACCGCCTGTATTTCAGGCATGGAACTATTATTTCCCTATCACTTTGCAAAGAACGACAAATAATCCAAACTTGAAAGAAAATCCGGGGTATCAACAATAATGATTTAAAAATGAAGATAATAGATTCAATATTTGTATGTTTTTTGTTTATTTCGGTATTGGTTTGCTGTCAAAGCGAACCCAAACATGATGATGAACCGGAAGACGAAGTACAATCGCCTGATGAAGGTGCTGATACCATTCGTATTACGTGGGAAAAAAATGATCCATGGCCATTTGACATGCCCTCAGTGCAATCCTTAAGAGCTTCGCAGAAAAAGGTCTTTGCGCATTATTTCACGCAGTTTCCTATTTCTATTGAAAATTTGCCGCCTCATGTGGATTATTATGCAACTAATTACATGTCGCCCACCGGCAATTCAGCCCGCGAACATTACGGGGGTTATCTGCGCAACCGTCCCTTGCCACGCACTACAATTGTAGGAGCATGGGAAAATTTGGATATGGAAGAGGAGGTTAGAAGAGCAATCGATATAGGATTAGATGGTTTTGCTTGCGACCTGCTTTATATTTTTGATGGCGCCAACTATCATCGTTCCAGAGTTATAAGGCTAATGAACGTTGCCAACAGCGTTGACCCCAACTTCAAAATACTAATCATGCCCGATATGGAAGTTTTCAGGACTTCCGAGCAATTAACGATAATGACAGAGTACGTCAAGGAGGTGAGCGCTTATCCCGCTGCTTACCGTTTAGACGATGGACGATTAGTTATTTCGCCTTACAATGCACACAGTGTAGCCAACAACGCCGCTAATGCTGCTGCATGGTGGTCTAATTGGTTAGATGAAATGCGCAACGATGGTATCGACATAGCATTTTTACCGCTTTTTCAAAGTTGGCAAAACTATGCCAATGCGTTCCGTGACATCAGTTACGGAATGTCTGACTGGGGATGGGCGTCGCCCAAAACACAAATCAACGGTAATTGGCTGACCGTAGCCGCCAGAGCGCGCGAATACGCTCAAATATGGATGCACCCTATTAGACCGCAGGATATTAGACCCGGGCAGGGACCAATATTTTGGGAAGCCGGCAATAGCGAACTGTATCGTGTGATGTGGGAGCACGCCATAATGGGAGGTGCCGACTGGGTGCATCTTATTACGTGGAACGATTACAGCGAACATACTTGCATGGCGCCATCCGTTGGCACGCAGTACTCATTTTACGACCTGACAGCATATTATACAGTATGGTTCAAAACAGGTGTACAGCCGACCATTACCGAAGACGCACTGTATTATTTCTACCGTCGCCACAGCACAGAATTAGAGCCTGCGAAGCAAACATCTAAATTCCAACCTGCCTCGGGAAGCGACCCTACCCTAAACACGGTAGAATTACTGGCTTTTCTTACGGCGCCGGCGAAACTGGAAATTCAAACAGGCGATGCAACGCATACGATGGCTGCGCCTGCCGGAATTACATCGTTTCAGGTACCGATAAAAGCAGGAACGCCTGTATTTCGTATGTATAGAGAAGAACAAGAAAAAGTAAAAATGCTCGAATTGACAGGAGGTTTCGAAATAAAAGGAAGTATATCTTATCAGGATTTTTTGTATTACGGAGGTAGCAGTACAAGAGAGCCGGTAGCATTAGATTTTGTGTATAAATTAGATTAAACCATTAAAAATTAACATAATAAATATTTAATATGAAAACAATAAATATTATAATTTTTTTAACCTTGTTGCTTACAACAAATTTGCAAGCACAGCAGAGGTATGAAGCTAATTGGGCTTCGTTGGACACTCGTCCTATTCCGCAATGGTTTACCGACGCTAAGTTTGGAATTTTTATCCACTGGGGCGTTTATAGCGTACCCGCCTGGGGACCGCTACCCGCCGATGGCGCCGGTATATATGACTGTTACGCCGAGTGGTATTGGTGGAAACTGCTTGATGAAACAAATCCGGTAAATCATCTGTTCGCCGAATTTCACAATAAAAATTACGGTGAAAACGTAAAGTATCAGGATTTTGTAAGCGATTTTAAATGTGAGTTGTTTGTTCCCGAAGATTGGGCAAAACTCTTTAGCGATGCCGGCGCCCGTTACGTTGTGCTGACATCCAAACATCACGATGGCTTTGCTTTGTGGCCCAGCGCCCATTCGTGGATGTGGAACTCTGCTGACGTGGGACCGCGCCGCGACCTTGCCGGCGAACTGAGCGCTGCAGTGAAAAAAGAAGGATTGAGAATGGGTTTCTATTATTCATTGTACGAATGATTTAACCCGTTGTACAGGAGTGGCGATATCGAAACCTATGTGGACAATCATATGATTCCGCAAATGAAGGATTTAGTGAACCGCTACAATCCGGACGTCATTTGGCCCGACGGCGAATGGAGCTACACTTCTGAAACGTGGAAAAGTACCGAATTTTTAGCGTGGCTATACAACGAATCGCCTGTAAAAGAGACCGTTGTAGTAAACGACCGCTGGGGAAGCGAGACGCGCGGAAAAACAGGCGACTTTCATACAACTGAATACGATTTGATACATGCCGAAAATGTGAGAGGACAAATGTTCACACATCCATGGGAAGAGTGTCGTGGAATAGGAAACTCGTTCGGATACAACCGAAATGAAAAACTTGAGGACTACAGCACTTCGGAAGAATTGGTGCATCTATTGATAGAAAAGGTGGCATTTGGCGGCAACCTGCTACTAAACGTAGGTCCTACAGCCGACGGACGTATACCTGTAATAATGCAGCAACGGCTGATGGACATGGGACAATGGCTAAAAACCAACGGTGAAGCAATTTACGAAACAGCACCCTGGAGTGTGGCTAATCAACCAGATATTAACGCCTTTTTCACCA